>ERZ842401.4710-NODE-4710-length-15665-cov-5.285330_pt1 | contig 15665 bp, 12 predicted proteins | sample MGYA00521270_ERZ842401 | MGnify/ENA primary metagenome ERZ842401 (study PRJEB31892, sample SAMEA3878208) | bioreactor metagenome | biome: Moose rumen | place: Sweden | collected 2011-10 | study: EMG produced TPA metagenomics assembly of the PRJEB12797 data set...
TTACTAATTTTTTTTTTGACTTATGCACTGGTCCGAAAAATCGGGAGTATTATACATAATGCACAAAGAATAATTCATGAATTTTTCAATCACGACAAAACAAAAAGCCGTGAGCGATGAGGCTCACGGCTAAAGGGATGATATGAAGTGGGGCGAGATATGTTACATCATAGATGCCACACGTTGCTCCAGTACACTACGGATGAATGCATTTATGGAGATGCCTGCCTGCTTGGCCAGAGTGGCTACATAACTATGTGTTTCGGGGCTGATGCGGATGTTTAAAGAACCGGAATAACTTTTATGAGGCTCGATGCCCTCTGCCTCACAATAGGCAATATAGTCATCCACAGCTTCATGGAAGGCTTGGGTAAGCTCTTTAACACTCTCGCCTTCGAAGTTCACCAATCCATCAATACCCTCTATCTTTCCATAGAAGACTCCATCACGCTCCGAGAAATTCACAGAACCGAGGAACCCATTGTATTTCATCGTGTTCATAGCTATTAAATTTTGTTTTTCTTTGTTAGTTCATCCATAATTTGCTTCATAGCATAACCCTTAATAATGTTGCCTGGATGAGGACGGTGTATCATAATTGGATGGCCATTGGCATCCTTATATATCACACGCGAGCCAGATGTCTTTCCCTTGTTTGACTTCTCATATCCCAGATATCCCAACAATCGCTCCAGTTCATCGAAGGTGAAATCTGAGGGCTGAAGTCTAAATCGTTTGATAAGCTTATCTTTAGAACTCATTTATTTATGTATTGCGATGCAAATGTAACTATTTTTTAGTTACTGAACAAATAAAAGTAGATTTAATTCGGCTTGACTAAAGAATGCACTACTTTAATCCTGCTTTGCAGTCTTGAAGATACATTATCTTTAACTGCGTTGAAGATACTTACGTTCGACAATAACAAATTTCATGTAGGGTATATTTGAAATTTGAGTTAAAACGGCACTACTTTAACTACGTTGAAGATAGGCGGCACCTCGGCACAAGCAAAATATAAAGAAACACAGCTATGCTGTAGTCCTATTGGACCTATGCCAACTAAACAAAATAAATCATGCATGCATGTTTTTTTGCTTCATTGTCATTTTGTTTCTTTATATTTTGTTTATGCGCTCGGTTTGCATTATCTTTGTCCCCATGAAATGGTATGTACTGAAGTCTCCGAGCCTGTCGCTCGACGTGCGCGGGGAACTGGAGAAGCGAGGGATGCAATACTTCCTGCCCACGCAGGAGAAGCTGCAGAAGGTGGGGGGCGTGACACGCAGGATAGAGAAACCTATCGTGCTGAACTTCCTGTTCATCTACGACGAATGGGAGCGCATCGCGGACTTCGTCCGCAAGGAGCTGCGCTTCCGCCTGGCCTTTGTGTACAAGAGCCGTTCCGTGACGACGGGACGGGCCGAGCCGCTGGTGGTGCCCGACGAGGAGATGAGGATGTTTGCCCGCTGCGTTGGACAGTACAAGGACTCGTCGGTGCCCTACATCTCGCCCAAGGAGATAGGGCTGGAGGAGGGCGACCTGGTGCGAATCGTGGGCGGAGCGTTCGACGGCGTGGAGGGCGTGCTGCTCTCGCAGAAGGGGAAGGACGGCGGCCGCGTGCTGGTGAGCGTGAGCAACCTGCTGGCCGTGCCCACGCTGCACATCGAGCCGGAGTACCTGCAGATATTGCGGTACGGGAAGTCGGGGAAGCACTTCTACAAGCATCTGGACAGCTACATCCCACGGCTGGAACGCTGCATGAGGGGGGAGGGCGACGTGAGCCCCGTGCAGGTGTTCGTACGCCGCTACTGCTCCCTGAGGCTGGAGACGCTGAACGCCGAGGCGAAGATGGCTGCTCTGCTGCTGGCCAGCTACCGCGTGCTGGGCGAAACGGAGCGTGCCAGGGAACAAGAAGCGAAGCTGCAGGAACTGCAGCCTCGCATCAAATCGGAAACGACACGGGAGTTCATCGCCCGCTTTGTGTAACCCTTATCTCTCTATTTCACTACCAAGGCGCGGTCGATGGTGTCCTTGAGGGCCTGGGCGTGAGGCGTCTGGGCCGTGGCCAACTGGCGCTGGAGTTGCTTCAGGGCATGCAGGACGTAGGGACGAATCTTTTCGGTCCCGAGGCGACCTGTGAGCCCAGTGACGTAACTCGTCTGCAAGGTCTGGCGGTAGGGCGAGAGGTCACGCTGCGCGGCATCGCGCATGATGAGGCGGTTGAGGTCGGCGAAGTACTCGTCGGCCTTGTACTCATCATTGAGGCTTAGCGAGCGACCGATGAGGCGAGCCACGCTGGAGGTAGCGACGATGGCGGTCAATGCATTCGGGTCTGCCTCCAGACGACGGGCGTAGGGCATGTCGCGAAGCCACGTGGGCTCGGTCAGAATGTTACGCTCTACGAACTGGAGGGCGTCGAGTTGCTTCTGGCGAGGTTGCGGACGATAGACGTCGCCCTGCTGGGTGTTGGTCTTGAAGTTCTCGAGTTGGCCGCCTATGTTATTGATGACGTGGCCGCAATAGCGCAGGAACTGCGAGCGTATCTGCCCATACATCGTCTCCAGGTTCTCGTCGTAGATGTCGTCCTCGGCCAGGGTCCACTGGGGGAGGCTTTGGAGTTCGCGTTTCAGGTTCAGTATGCCGTATTCACTGGCCTTAACTGCATCGTCGCCCAGGTCCTCGGTCTGTCGGCGCGGGTCATCCTGACGTGTCTCGCCATCGCCCCACCACAGGCGTGGATTGCTGGCGACGTGCTCCTTCTCGAACAGGGATTGCAGGGCCTTGTAGTCCTCGTCCTCGTTCTTGGCATCCAGCATGGGAGTATAGCCCCACTCGATTGCCCACTCGTCGTAGTCATTGATGCGCGGGAAGATTTCGTGCTGTGTCATTCCGTCCTCGGGCTGTGCCACGTAGTTGAAGCGCGCGTAGTCCATGATGGAGGGCGTGTGTCCGTGCTCGCTCACCCACGCTTTGTCGCGCAGCTTCTCCACGGGCACGCTGCTCGAAGCGCCGAAGTTGTGGCGCAGGCCCAACGTATGTCCCACCTCGTGGCTCGAAACGAAGCGAATCAATTGCCCCATCAGTTCCTCGTCGTAATGCATCTTGCGGGCGGCTTCGTCTATCGAGCTTGCCTGCACCATGTACCAGTCGTGGACGAGCGACATCACGTTGTGGTACCAGCAGATGTGGCTCTCCAGTATCTCACCCGTACGGGGGTCACTGACGTGCGGCCCGTAGGCATTGGCGATGGGACTGGCCAGGTAGCGGATGACGGAGTATCGTGCGTCCTCCATCGACATGAGACTGTCCTCGCCCTCCGGCCATTCCAGGGCATAGATGGCATTCTTGAAGCCAGCCTTCTCGAAGGCACGTTGCCAGTCGTTCACACCTGCGATGAGGTACTTGCGCCACTGCTTGGGCGTAGCAGGGTCGATGTAGTAGACAATGGGCTTCTGGGGCTCCACGAGTTCCCCCCGGCGCATCCGTTCCACGTCCTCGGGACGCGGTTCCAGTCGCCAGCGGCTGATGAATCGCTTGGCACGGACACGTTGCTGCTGGTCGTTATAGTCATTGTAGCCGTGGGTGAAGAAGCCCACGCGCGGGTCGTAGTATCGGGGCATCATCTTCTGCTCGGGCAGCAGGACGAACGACAGGTTGATGCCGAACGTGGCCTTTCCCGTGCTGCGCACCGAGGCCAGCGTGGTGGAGTTGGAGTTGTACGTCTTCACCATCCTGACCTCCGTGTTCAGGGGGAAGGTCTTGATGTCCTCGACGTACGAGAGGTTGGGCAGCAGGTTCGTAATCTGGTAATTGGTCTTCGTCGTCTTCGTGAGGCCAGTGGTCGGATTATCCTCGTTCAGGAAGGCGTTGACCTTAATCTTGAAGACGCTGTCCGACTTGTTCTCGTTCTTGAACGCGGCGATGATGGGGTTCTCGTTCGATACCGTGATGGCGCGGTTGATGGCCTGTGTAGAGTCGCTCACATTGACGAACAGCCGGACGCGCATAAGCAGCTGCTTGTCCACGCCGCGCTCGAAGTACACCGTCTGCTGGTTCAGCATCTCGCCGCCGAACTTTCCGCTGCCGGCGGGCGTGGAGGTGTAGCGCGTGGTCGTCAGGAAGTCGCGCCCCAGCAGCGAGTCAGGAATCTCCAGGAACCAGTCCTGCTCCACCTTCGTCACGCGGAACATGCCCCGACGGTCCACCGATGGCTTCGGCTCGGGTTTCTTCTGCACCTTGGCCGCAGCCTCCTTGGCCTCGGCCTCTTTCTTCTTTTTCTTCTTTCCCGTCATGGCATCGGCAGGCATGGCCAGCAGCAACACGACGAGCAGAAGCATCATAGCTTTAACTGCTCTCATACGTCTTTTTCTCCTTATTAATTATTATAATAATGGCGCAAAGATACGCATTATCCGTCGTTTTTCCTGTCTGTTTACAGACTTTAACGTCGGACATCTTGGCACGAAATACGGCAATCTGTCCTGTCCGTCCACTTTTGCCCCGCCTTTTGTATCCTGTCGGAGTAGAACAAAGAAAAGAAAGGAGACAAGACTATGAACCTGAACAAATTTACCATCAAGGCCCAAGAGGCCGTACAGGAAGGCGTGGGCAGAGCTCAGCGTCAAGGTCAGCAAGCCATCGAGCCGGAGCATCTGCTCAGCGGAATCCTGAAAGTAGGAGAGCAAGTGACCTCGTTCGTCTTCCGCAAACTTGGGGTTAACCCCACCCTGCTACAGCAGGCCGTGGACGCACAGATAGGCAGTCTGCCACGCGTGAGCGGCGGCGAGCCCTACCTGAGCAGGGAAGCAAACGAGGTAATCTCGCGTGCCGAGGACATCGCCCAGCGGGGAGGCGACGAGTTCGTCAGCCTGGAACCGCTGTTGCAGGCCATCGTGCAGACCAACTGCACGGCCGGGAAGATACTGAAGGATGCCGGCGTGACGGAGAAGGAACTCGCCTTGGCCGTAAAGGAACTGAGAGGCGGGGAGAAGGTGAAGTCGCAGTCGAGCGAGGACACCTACCAGAGCCTGTCGAAGTATGCCAAGAATCTGGTGGACGAGGCCCGGGCAGGCAAGCTCGACCCCGTCATCGGGCGCGACGACGAGATTCGCCGTGTATTGCAGATACTCTCGCGGCGAACTAAGAACAACCCCATACTCATCGGCGAGCCAGGAACGGGTAAGACGGCCATCGTGGAGGGACTTGCCCACCGCATCCTGCGAGGCGACGTGCCCGAAAACCTGAAACAGAAGCAGCTCTACTCGCTCGACATGGGAGCCCTCATAGCCGGGGCCAAATACAAGGGCGAGTTCGAGGAGCGACTGAAGAGCGTGGTCAACGAGGTGACCAAGAGCGAAGGACAAATCATCCTGTTCATCGACGAGATTCACACCCTCGTAGGCGCAGGCAAAGGCGAGGGTGCCATGGATGCCGCCAACATACTGAAGCCCGCCCTGGCACGTGGCGAACTGCGCAGCATCGGAGCCACAACGCTGGACGAGTACCAGAAGTACTTCGAAAAGGACAAGGCCCTGGAACGCAGGTTCCAAAGCGTCATGGTGGACGAGCCCGACGTGCCCTCCAGCATCAGCATCCTGCGCGGACTGAAGGAGCGTTACGAGAATCACCACAAGGTGCGCATACAGGACGATGCTATCATTGCCGCCGTAGAACTCTCCCACCGCTACATCACCGACCGCTTCCTGCCCGACAAGGCCATCGACCTCATGGACGAGGCGGCAGCCAAACTGCGCATGGAACGCGACTCCGTGCCCGAAGAACTGGACGAAATCACCCGTAAACTGAAACAACTGGAGATTGAGCGCGAAGCCATCAAACGGGAAAACGACCAGCCTAAACTGGAGCAGCTGAACAAGGAGATTGCCGACCTGCAGGAGCAGGAGACGCAGTTCCGCAGCAAGTGGCAGGGCGAGAAGGAACTGCTGAATAAAATACAGCAAAACAAACAACAGATAGAGCAACTGAAGTTTGAGGCCGACCGTGCCGAACGCTCAGGCGACTACGCTCACGTGGCCGAGATACGCTACGGCAAGCTGCAAGCCTTGGACGACGAAATCAAGCAGATACAGGAACAGCTGCGTGCAGCCCAGGGCACCGAAGCTATGGTGAAGGAAGAAGTGACTGCCGACGACATAGCCGACGTGGTAAGCCGATGGACGGGAATTCCCGTTTCGAAGATGCAGATGAGCGAACGGGAGAAGCTGCTCAACCTTGAAGCCGAACTGCATCGGCGCGTCATCGGGCAGGACGAGGCCATACAGGCCGTCTCCGATGCCGTGCGCCGGAGCCGTGCCGGACTGCAAGACCCCAAGCGTCCCATCGGTTCATTCATCTTCCTCGGCACCACAGGTGTCGGCAAGACGGAACTGGCCAAAGCCTTGGCCGAATACCTCTTCGACGACGAGCAGATGATAACGCGCATCGACATGTCGGAGTATCAAGAGAAGTTCAGCGTCTCGCGCCTCATCGGGGCACCTCCAGGATACGTCGGTTACGACGAGGGAGGACAACTGACCGAGGCCGTCCGCAGGAAACCCTACTCCGTGGTGCTCTTCGACGAGATAGAGAAGGCCCACCCCGATGTGTTCAACACCCTCTTGCAGGTGCTCGACGACGGTCGGCTGACGGACTCGAAGGGGCGCGTGGTGAACTTCAAGAACACCATCATCATCATGACGTCCAACTTGCGCGAGGATATGCTGCACAAGGTGATGCGTCCGGAGTTCCTGAACCGTATCGACGAGATAATCAACTTCCATCAACTCACGGAGAAAGAGATTCGTGAGGTCGTGCAGTTGCAGTTGAACAGCATTCTCGCCATGCTCAGCCAAAACGGCGTAACACTACATGTGAACGATAGTGCCGTGGACTTCCTTTCTCGCATGGGATATGACCCCAACTTTGGAGCCCGGCCCGTGAAACGAGCCATCCAGCGTTACCTGCTCAACGACCTCTCGAAGGCATTGCTCAGCACGTCGCTGGACCGCAGCCGACCCATTACGGTCAGTGCCGACGGCGACCACCTGACTTTCAGTTAAGCATTTCCCATCTTTTTTCAGGGGCTGACTCACTATCAAAAGGAGCCAGCCCCTTTATAATAAACACCACCTCTAAACGCTACCTCACAAACTTCACTTCAGTACATTCCGTCCCGACCGTCAGGCGCACATGACAGCCCTCCACCATCGGCAGGTTCAGAGCGCTGTGGTGACCTACAGGAAAGTCGAAGCAGACGGGGATGTCGTAGTGCTGAAGATATTCGTGGAGCATGTCATACATGTCCGCAAAGCCGTTCTCGGGAGCGGTGTACTTGGAGAAATGCCCCACGATGATGCCGCGGAGGCGTGGGAGGATACCACGGATTTCGAGCAGGTGAAGCATACGGTCGACCTTGGAAATGCCCTCGCAGGTGTCCTCAAAGAAGAGGATGAGTCCCTCGTCCGCGCGGTTCAGGAAGTCGTAATCCGAGCCTGACAAACCACAGAAGACTGACATATTGCCACCCACAAGCATGCCCTCGGCCTTACCCGTCTGGTCGAGCGGATGGTGCGGAACCCGATACGTGGGCAGTTCGCCATGCAATATCTTACGGAAAATGGCATTGACCGAATCGCGCTCGCCCCGCATGGCGATGCCGTCGCACATCGAGCCATGAATGCTCATCACGCCCGCCGAAACCTCGGCACTATGCAGGGCTGTCGCATCACTGAAACCTATCAGCCACTTCGGATGCCGGGCGAACTCCTCCTGCGGAATACGCGACAGGACTTGCACGGCACCGTCCCCTCCCCTGCTGCACATGATGGCACGCGCACTGGGCTCTCGCAATGCCCACAAGAGGTCCTCCGCCCGTTCCTCCGCCGTACCTGCAAAACCGTGATACTCGCTTCGTGCATGTCTCCCCACCACGGGCACATAGCCCCACTCCCGCAACGTCGCACATCCCTTTTCGATGGTCATTGAGTCTGGTGTGCTCGACGGCGACACAATAGCAATCGTGTCCCCCGCCGTCAGTGCTGGAGGCACAATTAGCTGCCCCCACCCTGTGGTGGGGAGCAGTATCAAAAGAAACAGTAATTTACGCCTGCTTGTAGGCATCCAGTTGAGCAACGGTCATTTGGCTGACCCATGTGTTGTGCTTCTCCACTTCGGCTTCAGCGAGGTTGAGGTAAACCTGGAGGCTCTTGGCAAAGAGGTCGGGAGCCTTAGTGGCGTTCTGCAAGAGCAGATGCGACATGATGATGTCGCCGGCCATTTCGTAGAGGTGGCGGGCACAGAGGTCGTAGATGTCGTTCTTGGCCTGAGCATCTTCGGTAGCCTCCTGGGCTTCCTTCACCTGAGCAATACGGGCATTAAACTTCTCGGCCATAGCCTTCAGGCGAGTAAGATAGCCCTCGTACTCGGGCAGGACAGCCTGCTGTTCCATCTCCTCGATAACCTGACTGTACAAGCCCGTGGTGACGTAGCGGATGGCGGCCACCGTCTGCAACTGGGTGGTACCTTCGTAGATGCTGGTGATGCGGGCATCGCGATAGATGCGCTGACAAGCATATTCGAGCATGAAGCCCGAACCGCCGTGTACCTGAATGCAGTCGTAACCGTTCTGGTTGGCATACTCGGAGTTCATACCTTTGGCCAGCGGCGTGAAGGCATCGGCCAGGCGGCTGTACTTCTTCAGTTCCTGACGCTCCTCGGGTTCCAGTTTGCGGTCGCGGGCAATGTCTTCCAGAGCCTTGTAGATGTCGACATAACGGGCAGTCTGATAGAGCAGGGCACGACCGGCATCGAGACGAGCCTTGATATTGGATAGCATCTCAGCCACAGCAGGGAACTCGATGATGGCCTTGCCGAACTGCTTACGGTCGCGAGCGTAGGCAATGGCCTCGTTGTAGGCAGCCTGAGAGAGACCAACTGACTGGGCTGCGATGCCCAGACGGGCACCGTTCATCAGCGACATGACGTACTTGATAAGTCCCAGTTTACGGTCGCCACAGAGTTCGCACTTGGCGTTCTTATAGACGAGTTCGCAGGTTGGACTTCCGTGAATACCGAGTTTGTTTTCAATACGACGCACATCCACGCCGCCGTCGCGTTTGTCGTAGATGAACATCGACAGGCCACGACCATCGCGCGTGCCAGCCTCGGAGCGGGCCAGCACGAGGTGGATGTCCGAGTCGCCATTGGTGATGAAGCGCTTCGAGCCGTTCAGTCGCCAGCACTGGTTCTCCTCATCGTAGGTGGCCTTGAGCATCACGCTCTGCAAGTCACTACCTGCATCGGGCTCGGTGAGGTCCATGGACATGGTCTCGCCGGCACATACGCGAGGAATGTACTTCTGTCGCTGCTCCTCGTTGCCGAAGCAATAGAGCGTCTCGATGCAGTCCTGCAGACTCCAGATGTTCTCGAACCCGGCGTCGCCAGCCGAAACGATTTCGTTGGCAGCGGTATAGACCGTGACAGGCAGGTTCAAGCCACCGTAGCGACGAGGCATGGTCATTCCGTTAAGCCCAGCCTTACGCATGGCATCGAGGTTCTCGTATGTCTTCTCGGCATAGCGTACACGACCATTCTCGCAATGCGGTCCCTCTTCATCCACAGCCTCAGCGTTCGGAGCCACGATGTTACCTACGATGTCACCCACTACGTCCAGCACCTTGTCGTAGGAGTCCATGGCATCAGCCATGTCCTGCGGTGCCTCGTCGTACTGGTCCTTATCCTCGAAGTTGCGTTCCTTGAGTTCAACGATGCGAGGCATTAACTCGCTTTGTTCCAGTTCAAACTTTATCTCTGGAATATCAGTATAGTAGTTTGCCATTATTTCGAGTTTTGCTTGTAATACTTAATCAGTTTGGGCACGACCTCTTCGACGGAACCGTTGATGACGTAGTCAGCTATCTGGTTGATGGGGGCGTTCTCGTCGCTGTTGATAGAAATGATGATGCCCGACTCCTTCATGCCAGCCACGTGCTGGATGGCACCGCTGATGCCGCAGGCGATATAGACCTTCGGTCGGACGGTGACACCTGTCTGACCAATCTGCAGGTCGTGGTCGGCAAAGCCGGCATCAACGGCTGCACGCGAGGCGCCCACCTCAGCATGAAGCACCTTGGCGAGTTCATAGAGCTGGTCGAAACCTTCCTTGGAACCTACGCCATAGCCGCCGGCAACGATGATGGGCGCGCCCTTCAGGTTGTTCTTGGCGGCCTGCACATGGCGGTCGAGCACCTTGGTGACATATTCTGCTTCGGGCACGAACTTGGCCACATCCTCCACGATGACCTCACCTTTATAGTTGGGGTCGAGAACCTCGGCCTTCATCACACCCGAGCGGACAGTAGCCATCTGGGGACGGTTCTCGGGATTGACGATGGTGGCCACGATGTTGCCGCCAAAGGCGGGACGAATCTGATAGAGCAGGTTTTCGTAGGTCTTACCCGTACGCTTGTCCTCGTGACTGCCAACCTCCAGGGCCGTGCAGTCGGCAGTCAGACCGCTGTGCAGGGCACTCGACACGCGGGGACCCAGGTCGCGACCCACCACGTCGGCACCCATCAGACAGATTTGTGGCTGCTCCTGCTTGAACAGGTTCACCAGCACAGCCGTATGGGGCTTCGAGGTATAGGGCGACAGGCCCTCTGCATCGAAGATGTGTAACTTATCCACGCCGTAGGGCAGTATCTGGTTCTCCACCTTGCCCGTGATGCCGCTGCCCGCAGCCACGGCCTCCAGCTGCACACCGAGCGTGTTGGCCAGTTTGCGGCCTTTGGTGAGCAGTTCCTGACTTACTTCGGCAACCTTCGTGCCTTCAAGTTCACAATATACGAATACGTTGTTCATTATCCTATCGTATGACTTGCCAATAACTCCTGAACCAGGCCGTTGATGTCCCCATCCGAGCCGGTCAGCACCTTACTCTCTTTGGCCTTGAAGACGATGTTCTCCACGGCCTTCACCTTTGTGGGCGAACCTGCAAGACCGCACTGCTGGAGGTCGGCATTCACGTCTGCCGTAGCCAGTTGCTGAATCTTGAGGTATTGCTTCTTGCCGTACTGGTCGGCGTAGGGCAGGTCTTCGTAGGTCTGGCCCTGCGGCAACTCCAGGGGAGCCAGGGCACGCTTGAACTTCATCACACGCTTCACGTTGCGGGGACGGCAGGGAGCGGCCGAGCCGTTCACCGTCAGCACGCAGGGCAGCGGGCTTTCCACCGTCTCCACGCCGCCGTCGATGTGGCGGGTGGCAGTAATTCGTCCATCCTTCACACTGAGGATTTCCTCTGTGTAAGTGATTTGGTTCAGCCCCAGTTTCTCAGCCACCTGCGGGCCCACCTGTGCTGTATCGCCGTCGATGGCCTGACGACCGCCGATAATGAGGTCCGCATCAGGACATACGTGCTTGATGGCTGTGGCCAAAGCATAACTGGTGGCCAGTGTGTCGGCACCGGCAAAGGCGCGGTCGGTCAACAGGTAGCCACCGTCGGCACCGCGATACATCGCTTCACGAATCACCTCGGCTGCACGGCCAGGTCCCATGGTCAGGACATGGACGGTGGTGCCGGGGAATTGGTCTTTCAGTCGGAGTGCCTGCTCCAGAGCATTCAGGTCCTCGGGATTGAAGATGGCAGGCAATGCGCTGCGGTTCACGGTGCCTTCGGGTGTCATGGCATCGGGACCCACGTTGCGCGTGTCGGGCACTTGCTTGGCAAGTACAACAATGTTCAAACTCATATTCCTATTTAATATTTTATAATTCGTTTTCGTTTATGTATACGCTAAGAAACGCTGCAAAGTTACGAAATAAATACGAATAATTTGCTATTCCGCTTGTTTATTCGTACCTTTGGAACACCAAAAACGATACGTACGACATGAGAAAGACCGTGCTTAGCCTCATCAGCGCCCTGCTGCTCTGCCCTGCAGCCAAGGCGCAAGATGACAAATACCGTCCCATGGAGGACGTGAACCGAGTGGTGGACCTCACCCTCGATTCACTGGAGAAAGCCCAGACGGCACGCCCCGTGCCGGGCAGCAGTCGCGTGGGCAACCACCCCGTACTGTTCCTCGTGGGAAACAGCACCATGCGCACCGGTACGCTGGGCAATGGCGACAACGGTCAGTGGGGCTGGGGATTCTTTGCCCACGAATACTTCGACGAGGAGCTGATAACGGTGGAGAACCATGCGCTGGGCGGCACTTCGAGCCGTACGTTCTACCGCCGCCTGTGGCCCCAAGTCAGGGAGGAGATACGCCCCGGCGACTATGTCATCATAGAACTCGGCCACAACGACAACGGCCCCTTCGACTCTGGCAGGGCACGCGCCACCATACGCGGCATATCGGCCACGGACAGCCTCGACGTCACCATCAAGGAAACGGGCCAGAAGGAAACCGTCTATTCCTACGGCGAATACCTGCGCCGCTTTGTCAACGAGACGCGCCAGCGCGGAGGCATCCCCATCCTGATGAGCCTCACACCGCGCAACTCTCGCACCGCCGACGGCCGTGTGGGGCGAGTCGACGAGACGTTTGGCCTCTGGGCACGCCAGATAGCCAAGGAGACGGACTGCCCATTTGTGGACCTGAACGAGATTTCCGCACAGAAACTCGAGCTGATGTCGCAGTGGAAGATGGACTACCACTTCTATCTCGACCACATACACACCTCGGCTTTCGGCGCACAGCTGAACGCCCGCAGTGCCGCAGAGGGGCTGATGGCATGCAAGCATCCCGAAGTGGCTGCCCTGAAGCCTATGATGAAGACTGACCTGCCCACCACTGGCGTAAAACGCGAGAAAGGCAAGCCTGTGGTGTTCATCACAGGGGACTCGACGGTGAAGAACACCGACCGCGACGAGGACGGCATGTGGGGCTGGGGAGCCGTGGCCGCAGAAGTGTTCGACACGACCAAGATAACCATTCAAAACAGCGCGCAAGCCGGACGCTCGTGCCGCTCCTACCTGCGCGAAGGACGGTGGAACCGTGTCGTGAACGACCTGCGTCCCGGAGACTTCGTGCTCATCCAGTTCGGCCACAACGACATCGGGCGTGAGATAGACCATGGGAAGGCACGCAACGAAATCCCGGGCACCGCCGACTCGAGCCACGTCTACCGGGTCCGCACCGACGAGGAAGTGCGGAACGAAGTCGTCTACACCTTCGGCTGGTATCTGCGGAAGATGATAGTCGACGTATGGGAAAAGGGAGCCACACCGGTGCTCGTCAGCCTCACTCCGCGTAACGAATGGACGGGAGGGAAGATAGAACGGCGCAACGACACCTATGGCCGCTGGTATCGCGAGACAGTGGAACAAACGGGCGTGGAACTGCTGGACCTGCACAACCTGTCGGCCGACGCGATGGACAAACTGGGACAACAGAAGGCTGCCCACTACTACAAGAACGACCACACCCACACCAGCAAGAAAGGGGCAAGGCTGAACGCCAAGTGCGTGGCCAAGGGCCTCAAGCGAATGAAGCACCCCCTTGCCAAGTATCTAAGATAACACACCAAAAGAAGAAAATAACAGAAACAACACATGAGATTCATCAGTTGGAACGTGAACGGCCTGCGCGCCGTGGCCGGGAAGAACTTTGTCGAGTCGTTTGAGACACTGTCCCCCGACTTCCTCTGCCTGCAAGAGACGAAGATGCAGGCCGGACAACTGGACCTCCAGTTCCCCGGTTACCACTCCTATTGGAACTACGCCGAAAAGAAAGGCTACTCGGGCACGGCCGTCTACACCCGCCACATGCCGCTCAGCGTGAACTACGGCATGGGCATCGAGGAGCACGACCACGAAGGACGCCTCATCACGCTGGAGTACGAAAAGTTCTACCTCGTATGCTGCTACACACCCAACAGTCAGGACGAACTGCGACGCCTCCCCTACCGCATGCAATGGGAAGACGACCTTCGCAAGTTCCTACTCCGACTCGACCGTCAGAAGCCCGTCATCCTGTGTGGCGACCTGAACGTGGCACACCAGGAGATAGACCTGAAGAACCCTAAGACAAACCGCAGAAATGCAGGATTTACCGACGAGGAACGGGAGAAGATGACCCTGTTGCTCGGGAGTGGATTCACGGACACCTTCCGTCATTTCCACCCCACGTTGGAGGGAGCCTACTCGTGGTGGAGCTACCGTTTCCACGCCCGCGAAAAGAATGCAGGGTGGCGCATCGACTACTTCCTGGTGAGCACCCGACTCGTTCCCCGGCTAAAGTCGGCAAGCATACACAATGAGATACTTGGCAGCGACCACTGCCCCGTGGAGGTAGACTTGGATATTCCCTGAATTTTTCGTATCTTCGCGCCGCAAAATACAACAAACGACGGTGGACACACAGCACATTCAAATCAAAGACTACAACTATCCGCTCCCCGACGAGCGCATCGCCAAGTACCCTCTCGCCGAGCGCGACAGCAGCAAACTGCTCATATACAACAAGGGCACAGTAAGCGAGGACGTGTTCCGTTCCCTCCCCAGCCATCTGCCATCGGGGGCACTCATGGTATTCAACAACACGCGCGTCATCCAGGCCCGCCTGCACTTCCGCAAAGAGACCGGCGCACTGATAGAAATCTTCATTCTGGAACCCGCCGAGCCCGTCGAGTACCAAGAGAACTTCGTCCAGCGCAAACACTGCTCCTGGTATTGCCTCGTGGGGAACCTGAAGAAATGGAAGACCGGCGCGCTGCGCCACACGCTCAGCGTGGGCGGGCGTAACGTTACGCTCAGCGCCACACGCGCCGCCTTGCACGGAACCAGCCACCGCATCCACTTCGAGTGGACCGGCGACTGTTCGTGGGCCGAACTGCTCGATGCCATGGGCGAACTGCCCATCCCCCCCTACCTGAACCGTGAGACCCAGGAGAGCGACAAGCAGACCTACCAGACCGTCTACAGCAAGATTGAGGGCAGCGTGGCCGCCCCCACCGCCGGACTACACTTCACCCCGCAAGTGCTGCAAGACCTTGACCGCCGTGGAATAGACCGCGAAGAGGTGACGCTCCACGTCGGAGCCGGCACGTTCAAGCCCGTGAAAAGTGAAGAAATAGGCGGCCACCCGATGCACACCGAACACATCGCCGTACGCCGCCAAACCATCGTGAAACTGCTGCACCACGGAGGCCAGGCCATCGCCGTGGGCACCACCAGCGTGCGCACCCTCGAGAGCCTCTACTACATGGGGCAGAAAGCCCTATATCTGCTTCGCAGCGGCAGTGACACAGGCGACGCAGGGGAGCTGCACGTTGCCCAGTGGACCCCCTACGACCAGTCGCAGTCCGATGAGGAGCACACCAAGGGCTATCTCGAGGCACTGCTCACCTACATGGACAAGCACGGACTGGAGGTGCTACATTCCTCCACGCAAATCATCATCGCCCCCGGCTACCGTTACCACATCGTCCGCATGATGGTCACCAACTTCCACCAGCCCCAGAGCACCCTCCTGCTACTCGTCTCCGCCTTCGTCAACGGAGACTGGCACACCATCTACGACTATGCCCTCTCCCACCACTTCCGGTTCCTCAGCTACGGCGACTCCTCGCTGCTGATTCCCTGACCTGCTGCCGTGCGTCCTCAGTAACCTAAAATCCGCAACTAATAGTGATGCTGACTAATTTTGCAGTTTGCTTCTCCA
>ERZ842401.4711-NODE-4711-length-15663-cov-3.954703_pt1 | contig 15663 bp, 15 predicted proteins | sample MGYA00521270_ERZ842401 | MGnify/ENA primary metagenome ERZ842401 (study PRJEB31892, sample SAMEA3878208) | bioreactor metagenome | biome: Moose rumen | place: Sweden | collected 2011-10 | study: EMG produced TPA metagenomics assembly of the PRJEB12797 data set...
GCGCAAGGGAGCCGTTGACCACGCCGCCGCCGGGATTTTTTGCCTCTGCAACAAATCCCGGCGGCGGCGTGGCCAACGGCTCCCGTGCGCAAGAAGAAAGCCTGTGCCGCGTTTCCACGCTGTATTTCACACTGAACACCGACGAAAACTGGCGCCGCTTCTACACGCCGCATCGCAAAAGTCACAATCCGCTGCATAATGACGACATTTTGTACACACCTGCCGTTGTTGTCGTCAAAAGCGACACTGCGCATCCTGCACGACTTGCAGAAAAAGACTGGTACAGCGTTGATGTGATTACCTGCGCGGCGCCGAATTTGCGGACATACCCAAGCAACCGCTACAACAGCGGAGACGGCAACGCACGCCTGCTTTTGAGCGATAGCGAGCTTCGCGCGCTGCATGAACAGCGCGACCGTCGCATATTCGACGTTGCCGCATTGAATGGCGTTGAAGTGCTTGTGTTAGGCGCATTCGGCTGCGGCGCTTTTTGCAATAATCCCGCCGTTGTTGCCGATGTGCTTGTGCAGCTTGCGCGCCGCTACGAATATGCCTTTAAGACCATAGAATTTGCCGTATTCTGCCCGCCGCACGACGACAGCAATTACCGCGCGTTTGAAGCCGCGTTGCGCCGACGTTAGCCTAAAATCGCCGCTTGCAGCTCGGCGGGCGACGAAACCAGCGTTGTGGCGCCGTGCGTGCGCAAAAAGCCCTCGCTGCGAAAGCCCCAGGTGACGCTTATGCAGCGGATGCCTGCGTTGCGCGCGGTGGCGATGTCCACGTCGCTGTCGCCGATGTACACGGCGTCGGCGGGCGCGGTGCCGAAGCGCCCCATGACGTGCAGCACGCTGTCAGGCGCGGGCTTCCGCCGAATGTCCGCGCGTTCGCCAACGGCGTAGTCGAACAGCGCGGGAAAGTAGCGCGCGCATAGCTCCTGTACGCCATAATCCGCCTTGTTCGACACGACGGCAGTGTGCACGCCCGCCGCACGCAGCGCAGAGAGCAGCGCCGGAATGCCGTCGTAGGCGCAGGTGCGGTCAGCGCAGTGCTCGCGGTAGTGCGCCGTAAACGCTGCGTGCACCGCGTCGATAAGCGGAAGCAGACTGCTGTCCGCCGGCGCACACACAAGCACTGCTGCCTGCGGCTCCGTGCTGCTGTCGGCGCCAGCGGCGCTCATGCGCTCGTTGCAGGCGACGCCGCTGGCGGCGCAGACGGCGCGCACGATAAGGTTGCGGATGCCGTTGCCGACGAACTGGCGCACTTCGTCCACCGAGCGCAGCGGAAGCGCGTGCGCCTGGAGCGCGGCGTTGGTGCTTGCCGCCAAGTCCGCCAGCGTGTCCAAAATCGTGCCGTCAAGGTCAAAAATCGCGAGCTTACACAAAGTAGACGTAGTTTTCCTTGCGCGGCTTTGCAAGCGGCGCCTCTCCGTCGGGATAGCCGACAATCAGGTTCCCGATGCCCTCGTAGTCGCCTTTCACGCCCCATTTTTCCAGCAGCGCCTTGCCCACGTCGCTTTCGAACATCTCCTTGGCGCGGTGAATCCAGCAGCTGCCCACGCCGAGCGAGGCGGCTTCGTTCATCATGTTGCCCAGCACAAGGCTGCCGTCGTACACGTGCGTGGCGACGTTCTTGTCCGCCAGCACGACGAGCACCTGCGGCGCGCCGTAGAATGGGTCAACCTCGGCGCCGCTTTTTCCCATCACCTCGGCGTTCATCGCGCTCAGGCGGTCGCGCGTCTCGCGGTCGGTCACGGCGACGATAATCGGGCTTTGCTTTCCCATGCCCGTAGCGGCAAACTCGCCCGCCTCGATGATTTTCACCAGCTCGTCCTTGCTGATAGCCTGTGCCTTGTACTTGCGGCAGCTGCGCCGCGCCTTCAATGTGTCCAGAATGTCTGCCATACAGCGCTCCTGTAAAATTAGATTGTATAAAATATAACGAAAGTATAGCGCTTTCCGCCCGCAGGTGTAAGCGTGCCCCACCGCAGGAAAATGCGTAAATCCGCATAGATTTTTTCGTTAATCCGTGCTAAGCTAAAGCTGTTCCAAAATCCACCGCAGCTAAGGAGATTTCTATGCGAAAAATTAACCACTATACTTTTGTTAGGGTGGGACTATACAGATAATTCTTTCCGCACTCGCGCTCCTGCTTTCCGCCTGCGCCGCCTTCCGCGTTGACGAGCAGACCACATCCCTTTCCTTCAAGCTTCCTCCTGAGCTTGTCTCAAAAATCACATCGTCGTCGCGCTCGGCAAGGGCGGCTGGCGAAACAGCAGAAAGCGACGGCGTTTTTATCGAAATCGCGCTCTCAGGCTCTTTTTCGCAAACAAAAACCGTTCCGCTTACAGCAAGCACAACCGTCACATTCAGCAAGATTCCCGTAGGCGCGAAAATTCAGGCAAAGGCAGAAGCGTACAAAACAAGCGGCGACGAAGAAAAAACGCTTCTGTACACGGGCGAAAGCGAGGAAATCACGATTGCAGAGAGCGAAAACGCGCTCACACTCAAAATGAAGAAAGTTGCGTCCGAATCTGAAAAGTCCGAAACTGAAGAGTCCAAATTAGGAACGGCCGAATCGGAAGACCCCGAACCGGAAGAGCCAGCAGCCGAAGAGGAAGTCACTTACACTGTGACTTTCAACGCAATGGAACACGGCACCGTCACGGCAAACACGGAGACTGCGACAGCGGGCGAGACAATCACGCTCACCGCCACGGCAAACGAAGGATATGAATTGGACACGCTTACTGTAACGGATGCGAATGGCAACGATGTTGCCGTTACTGGCAATGCATTCACAATGCCTGAAAGCGATGTAACGGTAAGCGCGGCATTTTATATCGGCACGAAAGCACCTTCGGAAGCGAAAGCCGTGGGCGACATCGTGTTCAGCGACGGAAGCGCGACACCGTACAGCGCAGATTTGGAGCTGACCGACGAGCAGAAAGCCGCCGCAATCGCCGTGATTTTCTATGCAGGAACAGGAGATGCTACAATTAGGAACGAACGAGAATATTTTGGGCAAAAAAGCGCTCGGTGTGGGCTTGGTGAATACACAAAAAACTACCTACTGGGGCAAAGATGGAAGTACGAAAGATATAGTGAACTTCACAAACCTAATATGCACCAGCAGCACAACGCAACCTACAGACGAACTTTACTACACCTTTACACATGTTAAAAATACAACTACGACGACTTACTATGCAACTGGAGACTTTGACGGAAGCGACAACTGGAACGAGGTAGAAACTGAAGGAAGTTCGACTGCAACTTATGCGGCTTTCAACTGGGTGAACAAGTATGCAAAGAAAACTGGAAGCCGTGTAAGCGGCACAAAGTACGAAAGCGAATGGTATCTTCCAACTGGCGTTGAGCTATTAGTTATGAAAGAGAATATTGCGACTGTAAACGCTGCAATCGAACTTGTGGAAGGAACGCAAATTGCCACTGATGCCACTAATGGTATATATTGGTCGTCTAATCAGTCCTCTGAAAGCATGGATAAGGCATTTGTTGTGTCCTTTCCCGCCAGCAGCTCCTCCAAGTATACTAGCTCGTACACCAAGAACTATGAGTTTTCAGTTTCTGCAATCCGCCAGTTCTAGCGCATAAGCGCACACGGTAGGTCACAGGCAATTTTCCGCACGGGAAGTTGCCTGTTTTTTTTATGCGCCACTTGCCAGCCGCAGCCTGCTTACACCCGCACGCGCTACAAGCGTACCGGCACGCCTGCCGCTGCAAGCTCCTGCTTGATGCCGCCGACGGTGTAGCCCATCGAGTGCACCATGCTCGCAATTAGCGCGGCGTCCGCCTTGCCCGCCGTAAGCACGTCGGCAAGGTGCTGCGGTGCGCCGCCGCCGCCGCTTGCTATCACGGGCACGTCCACGCGCTCGGCAATCATGCGCGTAAGCGTAAGCTCGTAGCCGTTTTTCATGCCGTCGGCGTCAATCGAATTCAGCACGATTTCGCCCGCGCCAAGCTCCACGGCGCGCTCCGCCCATGCGAGCGCGTCGAGCTCGGTCTTTACGCGCCCGCCGTTTATGTAGACGCGGTAGCCCGACGGCGCGCTGTCGTCCTTCGCCGCGTCCATGCCGAGCACGATGCACTGCCTGCCGAACACGCGCGCGCCCTCGCTGATGAGCGCGGGGTTCTTGACCGCCTGGCTGTTCAGGCTGATTTTCTCCGCGCCCGCAAGGATGGTGCTTCTGATGTCGTCGAGCGTGCCGATACCGCCGCCCACGCAGAACGGGATGAACACCCTGCTTGCCACGCGGCTTATCAGGTCGAGGATAGGCCCGCGCCCGCGCGCGCTTGCCATGATGTCGTAGAACACAAGCTCGTCCACGCCCTGCCGGTAGTATTCGGCGGCCATGTCAACGGGGTCGCCGATGTCCACGTTGTTCTGGAATTTCACGCCCTTGGTCGTGCGGCCGTCCTTTACGTCTAGGCAGACGATGATTCTTTTTTTCAGCATGATGCGCCCTCCACGAAATTCCGCAGGATTTGCAGTCCCGCCGCGCCGCTCTTCTCTGGGTGGAACTGGAACGCCGTGACGCTGCCGCTTTCTACGCAGGCGGGCACGGCGCAGCCGTAGTCGGCGACAGCTTTGATGATGCTGGCGTCGGCGGGCTGAATCAGGTAGGAGTGCACGAAGTAGAAGTCCGCGTGCTCGGCGACGCCAGCAAAGAGGCGCGAGCCGCCGTTGGTGTAGGCAAGGTCGTTCCAGCCCATGTGCGGCACTTTCAGTACCGTGGCGACCGCGCCGCTGTCGGCGCCGGTGCTGGCATTGGCGGCTTCTGCGCTGCCTGCAACGGCGTGTGCACGCGCGCTATCGCTGTCCGCGTTGCCGCTTGCCGCCGGTGCGCCGTCTTGCGCCGTCGTGCCGCCAGCCGCCCACACGGTCTTAAAATGCTTGATTTCGCCTTTCAGGATGCCGAGGCAGTCAATGTCGCCCTCCTCCGAGTGCTCGAAGATAATCTGGCTTCCCAAGCAGATGCCCAAAAGCGGCTTTCCCGCGCGCGCCCAGTCGCGCAGGAAGCCGTCGAAGCCGGTGGCGGCAAGCTGCTCCATGGCGTACTTCGCCTCGCCCACGCCCGGAAAAATCAGGCGGTCGGCGCCCTCAAGGTCGCGCGGGTTCTTGGAAAGCACGTACGGCGCCCCCAGCGCCGCCAGCGCCCGCTCCACGCTCCTTATGTTCCCCGCGTTGTAGTCTACGATTCCTGTCATCTTTCTTTTCCTATTAGTCCACGGTAGCGGCTATGTCGTATGAAAAAGACACGGAAGCGCGGTTCTGCCCGACGGCGCATCTGCTCGGTGGGGAGCGTAAGCGACCTTGATACCAATGACCGAGCACATGCGCAGGCGGGCAGGTTCGCGCTGGAGTGTCTTTTTCATGCGGCAACAGCAGCCACAAAATAGTAGTTAATTGAAACTGTTGCGTCAATGTGCTACACTAGGCGCACAAAGCATTTTTATGGGGGCTTCTTGTATGAAGGTCGTTGTTATCGGTGCCCAGTGGGGTGATGAAGGAAAAGGCAAGATTGTAGATTACCTTGCCGAAGATGCAAAATACGTGGTGCGCTACGCGGGCGGGCCGAACGCCGGTCACACCATCGTGGTTGACGGCAAGCAGTACGCGCTGCATCAGGTGCCGTCGGGCATCCTCTACCCGGAAAAGCAGGTCTTCCTCGGCGCCGGCATGGTCATCGACCCCGAAGCGCTCTTTAACGAGCTGCAAATGTTAAAAGACAACGGCATCAACTGGGAAGGCCGCGTGTTCATCAGCGACCGCGCCCACATCATCCTGCCGCGCTACCGCCAGATGGACAAAGACCGCGACGCCGCCCGCAAGCGCCCCATCGGCACCACTGGCCGCGGCATCGGCATCGCCTACAGCGAGAAAGCCGAGCGCGACGGACTGCGCCTTGCCGACCTCGACTGGGCGGGAAAGATGGCAGAGTACGACGGCGAGGACAAGGCCTACCTTGACGCCTACAAAGACCGCCTGCTTGCCATGCGCGTCGATTTGACCGCGAAGATGTACGAGTTCAAGGACTCGAACATCCTTTTTGAAGGCGCGCAGGGCGCCATGCTCGACATCGACAGCGGCACCTACCCCTACGTTTCCAGCGGCGCATCTTGCTCTGCGGGCGCGGCGACCGGCTGCGGCATCGGCCCGCACGATTTGGACAAAATCCTCGGCGTGTTCAAAGCCTACCAGACCCGCGTCGGTAACGGCCCCATGCCCACCGAATTCAACGCCGAAAGCGAAGGCGAGCTCTGCGAGTACGTGCGCAAGACCGGCCGCGAGTACGGCGTCACCACCGGCCGCGCCCGAAGATGCGGCTACCTCGACCTTGTGGCGCTCCGTTACGCCTGCCGCGTGAACAGCATTGACAGCCTCGTGCTCACCCACCTCGACATCTACGACACCTTCGACGAGATTGAAGCCTGCGTCGCCTACGACATCGACGGCAAAATCGTGACCGACTTCCCCGCGAGCGTGACCGCCATGGAGAGAGCAAAGCCCGTGCTGGAGAAATTCGGCGGCTGGAAGAAGAGCCTGAAAGAGTGCCGCAGCTACGAGGAGCTGCCCAAAAACGCCCGCGCCTACGTGGAGTTCATCGAGGACTACTGCAAGGTGCCCGTCGGCATCATCTCCGTTGGCTACGAGCGCGACGAGACCTTTATCCGCGCGAACCCGTGGAAGTAAGCTGACGGCTGCAAGCTGCCAGCAGGAGCAAGCAAAAGGAGCCTGTGCTGAAAGTCAGCGCAGGCTTTTTGCTTTACGGCACGTCACCACAAAACTTGTAGCCCGTCGGCTTCACAAGGAAAAATGGTGGCTGCGGTAGATACGGCTTATACGAAAAAGTCACGCAAATGAAGGCTCATTGCTTTTGCGATTTTTGAGAGCGTTTCAAGCGATGGAATTGTCTTTTTGGATTCAATATAAAACAAATGACTTCGGGAGATTCCTGAATCAACCGAAAGCTGAACAATCGAAATCTTTTTTTCAGTCCTAAATTTGTGAATTTTATCTATAACTTCTTCGACTTCGGAATCCATTATGACTTGCTCTAAATCTAGAGTAGTGCTATATTGATATAATCAAAACTCTAAATTTAGAGCACTTAAACCATAGGAGGTTTTTATATGAGAACATCGTGTATGTTAAAGAAATGGACAGGTATCGCCATGCTTGCTGTTGGCTTGTGTGTTACGGGGTGCAAGCCTTCGCCGGAGCAAGTGGCAGAGCGAACGAAATTGCTTTTTGAAGCAATTAAAAGTAATGACGTAGAAGCGGCAAAATCTTACATAAAAGCAGGCGCAAATGTAAATGCAAAAAAAGACGATGAAGGTACTACTCCGCTTATTTACGCAATTCAAAAAGACCGCGATGAAATGGTTGATTTGCTTATCAAATCAAAAGCTGATGTAAATGCAAAAGATTCAAAACGAGAGTGGCCGCCTATTGTATGGGTGCTATGTTCTAAGGACTGGGAAAAAAGAACACGTATGCTTGATATGCTTATTAAAGCAAATGCTGATTTAAATGACGGACTTAGCTTTGTTGTAGAGGGAAGACGGATAGATGATATAAAGTTCCTCACCAAATCAGGTGCAAATCCAAATGGGAAAGATAGTAACGGTAAGACACCTCTCATGTATACTTATGATATGAATATTGCAAATATTCTTATAGATTTAGGAGCCGATATAAACGCAAAAGACAATGACGGTAACACTGCACTTATGAGAGCCGCAGAATCGACTATGAGTGGAGCAGAAAAATTTGTTGCATTTCTTATTCAAGCAGGAGCAGATGTGAATGTAAAGAATAATGATGGTATGACAGCACTTACGATAGCTCAAAACTCATACTATTCCTACAAAAATTTAGTAATCGCGACACTTCGTAGTGCTGGTGCAACGGAATAAAAACGCACAAATGAAGGCTCATTGCCTTTGCGATTTGTGAGAAAGTTTCAAGCGCTGGAATTGTTTTTTTGGTTCAAAATAAAACAAATGACTTCGGAAGATTTTTGAATCAACGAAAAGTTGAACAAAAGTAGTGATATATTTGTATAATCAAAACTCTGGATTTAGAGCAATTGAGGTCATGGGAGAATTATATGATTGTAATGAAAGGTCAGAATGCATTTTCTATGAAAAAGGTAATGTTGTTTTGTGTTGTTTTTTTAGTTTTTTCCACGGTATTGTATGCACAATCGGACGAGTTGAAAAATAGTTATAGGAAAAACAACGATAAGAACGAATCTGAGCAGACAGAATTGCTTTTTGAGGCAATAAAAAACAATGACATAATAAAGACCGAGTTGTGTATAAAAAAAGGCGCAAATATAAATGCAAAAAAAGAAATAGCAGAAATCTATTGGACTCCGCTTGCGTATGCAATAGACCTTGGAAATGCTAAAATAGTGACTTTACTCATAAAATCTGGTGCGGATGTAAATATGACTGTTGAAACTGTGACAGGTGATTACCAGATACAACCAATACACGTTGTGGTACAGGAGAAGACCCTTACTCAAGATATCGAATCTTGGACGAACTATCAGGGGTACGATAGAGCGGAAGTCCTTGACCTGCTCATAAAATCAGGGGCAGATGTGAATGCAAGAGATACAGACGATTATACACCTCTTATATATCTCATGCAAAACCTGAACTTGCCTGAAGATTTGGGTAAAAAAAAGGATTGGGTTAAGGTAAGATGCGCTGATATGCTTATACAGGCTGGTGCAGATGTAAATGCAAGAAATGATGAAGGTTTTACACCTCTTATGTTTGCAACTGTATATACAGCAACTCTGGAATACATTGAGCCTATAGAAAAAGAATGTGTAGACTTACTTATAAAAGCAGGTGCGGATTTGAATGCAAAAAATAATAATGGTCAAACTGCACTCATGAGGGCTCTTAGACCTAATTATAAGAGATTAAAAATGGCAGAGCTTCTCCGCAGAGCTGGCGCAACGGAATGAAAAGGTTGTCCATTAGATAGCTAAAAGTAATACGACCGAAAAGGTCAAAAAGGAGTTTTTATGTTCAAGAAAATAGTTATTGCCGTATGTATGGTTCTAATGGTAGCTATGGCTGGTTGTTCTCAGAAAAAGCCGTCTGAGATACGTACCTATCGGGAGTTGCTGAATTATAGCATTTCCGCAATGAAAGCCTATAAAGGTGCACCTTCTGAATATGTTTCGATTCTAAAAGATTACAGTATAGCTTTGGGCGATACTATCGATGAGGACATAGAAAAAGGTGAAGTTTTTACAAACTTGTCTGATACGAATGTGATTGAGGATATGGTTGATGCTTTGTGGGTGTATGAGGAAAATATGGATGAAGAAAAACTTGAAGCGTTTGAGAAAAAATATGACAACTTTGACTTCGATGCATTCTCTGAAACGTTAAAGAAAGCGCTCATCAACTACGCAAGGTAACAGCATAAAAGATACACGGAAATCAGTTTGTTGAATTGAACTTAAATATCTGAGAATCTTTTGACTATTTGAAATAGCAAAAGTGTTCAAATTCGCCTACTTGTGAAAGATTTTATGAAAATTTTTCATTAGTTCTTAAGATTATTTCAAAAACTGATTTCCGTGTAAAAGATACCCCCGCGCTAGCAACTTCCCGCCTTTTGTGCTATCGTGAAGGTACGGCGCGTGGCGCGGCTTTGCGCAGAAAGTTTTTCGTTAGGAGGTAGCATCCATGTATATCAGGACTTGCTTCGGCATTGCTTTCGCCGTGCTACTGGGGTTCGGGGTTTCTGCGCTGGTGGCGGGGTGTACGGAGGACGGCGACGGCACGGACGGCGCGATAGAGTATCGGAACGATGAGGTCAGCTATGCCGACGGCGAATCGTGCGTGGAGCGGTACTTGTTGTACGGGGAGGACGGCACGTATGAGCGCTACATTGCGGGAATGTACTTTGGAAAGAAGGTGCCGGGCATACAGTTTGGGACGCTCTTTGAGACGGGCACGTATACGAAGGACGAAAGCAAGGCTACCAAGAACGTTACGTTCTCGCCGAAAAAGCAGTATAGCTTTGACACGAAGCAGCTAGAATATCTGGGCTTGGAAGGGCAGGTGCCGTATTATGGCACGCTTACCGACGCGACGCTGACGATTACGTGGGATGTGTGGGTGTCGCCGCTGGAGAAAGCAGAAGTGCCCATTGTGTACAAGCGCGACTAGGAAGCAAGCTACTTGCCTGCTACGCACACGCCAGCCCGTGACGGCTGGCGTTTTTTCTGCACCGCTGCGCGCCTTCTATGCTACCCGCTCGTTGCGGCTCTCTTCCTATTGTAGCACCACTCGCGTTTCTGCGAGCCGCCTAATGCTTTTGCGGCGCGGCAATAATCATCACGAGCGCTAGTAGATACGGTAGCGCCAAAAGCAACGACGACGGCACCTGCGCAAATAGCGGCACGTTCTGAATCGTTGTGCTTGCGTATTCTGCCGCGGCAAAGACGAGCACGGCGGGCACCACGAGTAGCGGGTGCTTTCTTCCTAGAAACACTGCGGCAAGCGCCGTCCAGCCGCGGCCGGAAGACACGCCTGGCACAAACGATGACAGGCGCAGTGTAAAAACGCAGCCGGAAAGCGCACCGGCGGCGGCAGCGATGAGCCAAGAAAGCGTGCGGTAGCGGTCAGCGTTGATTCCGGCGGCGGTAAGCACGTCGCTATCGCTACCGGTGACGCGCAAAATAAGCCCCGCCGTAGTGCCGCGCACAAAGCCAATAAGAAGCGCGCAGAGCACGTAACAAACGAGCGAGGTGACTAGGCGCATGGTAGCTGCGCTGTAACGGAACGTCTCTGACGAAAGCACGCCGCGCGTTCCAAATGCAAGCGCCGAAAGCAGCGTAACAAGCGAGGCAAACAGCAAATTCATAGCGAGCGAAGCAAGAAACATGTTTGCGCCAAAGTGCGCTGCCGTTCGCTCTAGCGTACAGACGACAAGCGAGCAAAGCGCGACAGAAAGCAGCGTTCCGAGCACGGCGTTACCGGTTGCAAGCGTAAGCGCATAGCAGAGAAATGCACCAAGATTGATAACATGCTCTAAAAACATGGCGAGTCTGCCGGCGTATTCGCTTATGAGCGCGCCGAGCGTGAGCAACAAAAGCGGCGCTGCAATCATTAAGATAGAAAGAATCATCGTTTTTCTCCCGACGCTACAGCAGGCGCCGCTTTTTGCTTTCTGTGCGCGTGCCATTTTTCTGTTGCAAATGGAAGCGCAATCGCGAACAGCACTACGCCTTGCACAATGCCGCTGATGTCGAACGCAAAGCCTTGCGTAAGCGCCACGCGCCCTGCCGACGTGTACAGCCAGGACAGCACCAGCGCTGACGGAATAAGCGCAAGCGGGTGCGCGCCCACGATGAGCGCCGCGCTGAGCGCGTTCCAGCCCATGTTCACGTAGAAGTCTTTGTGGCAGGTGTAGTACGTGCCGCAGACGGCGAAAAAGCCTGTAAGCGCGTGGAGCGCGCCGCTTGCTGCGAGCACCGCCGCTGTATCTATTGCCGATGAAAAGCCGCAGTAGCGGGCAAACTGCGGCGCTTTTCCCCAAATTTCAAGCCGGCGGCCAGCGTAGGTTCCGCGCAAAAATGCCCAAAGCGCAACGCAGAGCGCGCAGGCCGCAAAGAACGTCAGCGTAAACGGCGATGGCGGAAGCAACTGTGGCAGTCGGTACTGCGCGCCAATGTACGGAAGCGCAAGCAGATTTTGGTCAGATTGCGCTTTTGACGCAATAATCAGTCCGTCAAGCAGCGGAAGCGAGGCGGCAGAAAGCAAGAACGTCGTAAGCAGCACCGCAGCTCCGCGCTTTTCTTTTAGCACTGCGGAAATAAGCGCCATGCCCGCGCCAGCCGCAAGAGAAGCAAGCAGGGCGGCGGCAAACACGAGCGGAGCAGCCGCGCCCGCAGCCAGCGCTTGTGGAGAGCCGAGCACAAGCGCCGCTACAAAGCCGCCCGCGTAGACCTGCCCTTCTCCGCCAAGATTCATATTGCCGCTCTTTATGGCAAGAGCCGCCCCGCAGCCAGCCGTCATCAAAAACGCGGCGGTGTTTAACATGGTACCGAAGTAGTACGCGCTTGTGAACGTGCCCGTAAAAAGCGAGCTGAGCGCCACTTTTGGGTGCGCGCCGCAAAGCATAATGATTGCAACGCAGACGGCAACGCCTGCAAGCGGCGAGACAACGGCGGCAACAGGAAACTGAAAGCGCTTCATAGGGCAAACTCCAGCGCGCTTTTTGCAAACGACAGCTTACAGACGCCGCTTTCAAGCGCATACACGCGCGCGCAGAGCGAAAGCGGAAAGTCCGCTGCGCCTACGAGTAGCACAGCCTTGCCCGCTGCTGCTAGCTGCACAATGCGCGCGGTCATCTCACGCTGGCCGCGTAAGTCTAAGCCCTGCAACGGATTACAGAGAATTACGAAATCTGGCTTAGCGGAAAGCTCGCGCGCAAGAATGAGCCGCTGCAACATGCCGCCGCTTAGATTCGCCGCCTTTTCGCGCCTCGTTATGTTTACGCCCGCTTGCGCAATCAGCGCGTCCGCAAGCGCGGCGGTCTTGGCGGTGGGCGTGCAGGCGCAAAGCATTTGCTCTACGGTCAGCGCGGGATTTGACGCGCGAAACGTGCGCTCGCTCGGCACGATTGCCGTATGATGGCGGCGCAGGAATCGAGCGGTAAGCGCGCCGCGTGCAAGCTGTAGCGTGAGGGCGCGGGCGTCAGCGTCCGCAGCGGCTTGCGTTGCTGGCGGCGGGAACAGCTGCGCCGTACCGCGGGCGCCGTCAGTTTGCATCCCTGTAACAAGGTCTTCAAGCGTGTCTAACGCCGCTTCCTTTAAGCCACTCACCGCCGTAATTTCGCCGTAGCAGGCGCACAGCTCTGCGTCGAGTAGCGCGGGGCGGTTTTTGGGGCGGCAAGAGGCATGGGAAAGCACAAAGCAGGGGCGCGGCGTGCTAGCGACGCCGGCGGAAGTAGACTGCGGCATGGACGCGCGCGAGGAAATCGCTTGCGGGGTGCCCGCGTGCGTGACGTTAGCTTGCACCTGCTCGCCGTGCGGTACGTCCACACTCTCTGCTGCAAGCGCCTCGCGGTACTGCGCCGCGTCCGCATAATAGCGAAAAAGCGTACCGCGTTTGAGCACCGTCACTGTGTCGGCGTAAGTTGCAGCTTCCGCGCTTGAATGTGTGATGACGAGCACGGTCATGCCGTCAAGAGAAGCGTCGCGGAGGCGCTCGTACAGCGTGCGGCGCTCGTCTAGGTCAAGAAACGCCGACGGCTCATCGAGCAAAAGAAAGCGCGGACGCAACAGCAGCGCGCCGAGCAATGAGCTGTAGAAGCGATGATTTCCGCCGAGGTCGCGCACGGCAACGTCAAGCGGAAGCGACGGCGACCAGCTGCGACAAAGCTCGTCAAGCGCGCCGAGCGCGGCCTTTGCGTTAGCGCGGCCTTTTAGCTGCAAGCGGATATTTTCGCGCGCGGTAAGCGCAGTAGAAAGCAGCGGGCGCTGCCTTACCAAAACAATGCCGCGCTCTAGTGCGTCGCGAGGCTTTGAAAAACGCACGCGCTCGCCGTCTACTAGCAGCGTGCCCGCCGTCGGCACAATGGCGCCAGAGATGACGCCCGCAAGCGTTGACTTTCCCGCGCCGTTTTCGCCCAAAAGCGCGTGAATCTTCCCCGCGCCGAACGTGACGCTTACGCCGTCAAGCGCCGTTTTGAGCGTGTATTGCATAGTAATGCTGCGTGCTTCAATCGTCATTACAGCTCCGGCACGCTCATGCTGCCGCTGGTGAAGCCCGCAAGCAGCTCCGCCATGCGCGCGCGCACGTCGGCGGACACGGTGGCGGCGTAGAGCGGGTGCGCGTCGTCGAATTCGATGTAGCCCTGCTGCAAGCCCACGCGCTTGGTCTCGCCCCATGCGACTTCGCCGCGCAGAAAGTCGCGCGTCACTTCGCGGGCGGCGGTTTTCTGCTTGGTGTAGCAGCTGGAGATAACGATGCCGGGAGCCTTGTCGAAGGCGCCTGAGTCGTTGTAGGCAAGATGGATGCCGTGCTCGCGCGCGCTTGCGATGACGCCCTGCGCCGCGCCGCCGCAAATCGGCAGGATGACGTCAACGCCGCTTGCGATGAGCGCGTCGGCAATCTCCGCGCCCTTGGAAGCGTCGTACCAGTTGCCGACGATACGGAAGTCGGTCGTGGTGCCAGCGACCGCGTCCGCCGCGCCGCGCGCAAAATACGGTAGCATGATGCCGTTCATGGCGGGGTATTCCTGCGCGGCGATGAGCGCCACCTTGTGGCTCTGCGACATGAGCGCGCTGATGTAGCCAGTCAGATAGCACTGCTCGCGCTGGTCGTAGTCCACGCACGCAATGCTTTGGTTGCCGCTAAGCGCGCCGTGCAGCAACAGGAATTTCTGCGCGGGGAATTGCGCCGTAAGCGGCGCGCACAGCTCCGGCAGCGCCTCGTTCGACGAGATGATGACGTCGTACTCGCCAGTCGCCGAAAGCGCGGTGAGCTTGCTGACCCACTCGGCTTGGTTCGTGCCCGCTTCCATCACATACAGCTTCGCAAGCGGCACGGCACGCGCGGAGGATGAAGACGCTGCGGCGCGGGCGGCGTTGCTTGCGTTGGCAGCGCGGGCAGCGCCGTTCGGCGAATTGGCGGCGGAAGTGCTGTCGGCTTGATTTGGTGTAGCGGCGCCGTCGTCGGTGTTGTCACTTGCACTGTCGCTAGCAGCAGCGGCGTTGCTAGCTGCGCTCGTAACGGTGGTAGCGCTCTTTGCGCTTGCGTCGCCATTGGCGCTAGCCAGCAATGCAGCGTTGTATTCCTCAACCGCCTCAGTGACGCCCGCGACAAGATTTGCGTAGGTTGGCGAGTCGGCAACGATGCCCGGCACGAACACCGCGATAGACGGCGCGCGCGCCTCCTGCTTGCCGTTGCAGCCCGTCGCGCCCAAAAGCACCGCCGCAGCCCCGGCCGCCAGCGAGGTCATAAGACGATTATGCGTATGTTTCATTTTCATGCTCCTTACTGCCACAGCGCTCCGTAAGCCACGCGCCGACGACAGCTTATTTCTATATATATGCACCACTGTGCGGCTGCACACGCACTTCGACAAACTCAGCGCCCGTGTGCCTGTCGTTAGCATGGCGCTTTGCAGACGTAGACCGATTGTGCGCCATTCCCCTTGCGCACCGTGCACACCGCTTCCATGTTACGCGCGCATCGCACGAATGTCGCTACTACCGACCATGCCTGCAAACGGACAGGCGGTAGGTGGGGGCGCGGCGCAAAATCCGCTTTGTGCGGGGCGAGCATCGCGAGCCAAACACCTTAGCCGCACAACCACGAGTTTTGAAACGCGGTTCTGCCGATAGCCTGTATTTTTGCAGATACTTACGTTATGCAATTTTCCCCTGCCACGGCGTGAGTGCCTGTATCAGCAGGCGGATGGCCGCGTCGATGAGAATCGCGATTGCGCCCATGATGATGATGCCGAAGTAGACGGTGGAGTACATGATGTACTTGCTTGCGTTCAGCACCATCCATGCGATGCCGGAAGCGGATGCAATCATCTCCGCCGCTACCAGCGTCGCATACGCCACGCCGACAGCCGTGCGCAAGCCCG
>ERZ842401.4713-NODE-4713-length-15656-cov-3.105891_pt1 | contig 15656 bp, 15 predicted proteins | sample MGYA00521270_ERZ842401 | MGnify/ENA primary metagenome ERZ842401 (study PRJEB31892, sample SAMEA3878208) | bioreactor metagenome | biome: Moose rumen | place: Sweden | collected 2011-10 | study: EMG produced TPA metagenomics assembly of the PRJEB12797 data set...
AATAATGGGATTAGAATTCTTTCAAGTTGCTGGGGATACAAGAGAGATTCAATTACAAGGTTAAATGGTGGTGATATTGGATGAATGAAGGTGTTGGTAGTACTACTATCATTGTTATTATCATGGTTTTTATATCTGTTGTTTCTGCTTATATGGCATACAATGTTAACTATACAAAGGCATTTCGTATGAAAAATAAAATAATTGCTTTATATGAGGAATACGATGGACATTGCGAAAGCGAATGTCATGCGAAGATCATTGAATATGGAAAACAAATTGGATATAAAAGTGCCACTTTAAAATGTGATGATAATCCATTTGTACCATCAGGTTCTGTATCTCAACCTTTTCCAGATATTGGATATTGTGAATATAAGGTTATGGTTGAAAAAACGGATAGAAGTCGCGTTGATGTATATGATGACAATCATAGTGTTCCAGGATACTATTATCGTATTTTAACACGTATTGATATTCGTATTCCAATTATACAAAATGTATTACAACTGAATGCATTAAATGTAACAGGAGATACAAAAGTTTTTGAAGATAAATAAGGGTGTTGATTTCTATGGATGTTATTGTCGCTAATAAACATAAAGAAGAACTAGATAATTTAGATATTGATGTCATTAAAAGCATCTCTGGAGAATATGGTGTTGCTGACATCGGAGAAATGTTTAAAAACTTTTTCTTTGATCGAATGGTTATCGATGTTACTGCTTTAAAAGGAAATGATGATACAAATACTTATCAGCGATTAGTAAAATATTTAGATCCTGATAAAATTGTATTTTTACTTCCAGAAGGAAGTGCTTTATGTACTCCTAGTTTTTTATCCAAATTAATATCTTATGGAATTTACAACTTTACAACAAATGTTAGTGGTGTTTCTTATTTGTTAGGAAAACCAAATACTTATAAAGAAGTAGAACATATTGCTAAAATGGCTGCTGCGAAGCCGGAACCAGAACCGGTTCCGGAAAAAGTAGAGGAGACACATTCGTTTACTCCTGTTCCTGAGACTCCTAAAAAAACAGTTGTACAACGAGCAAAGCATATTGTGGGGATTCGAAATGTAACAGAGTCTGCAGGAGCTACTACTTTAACATATATGATGTTAAAGGAACTTGCAATTGTCTATGGGCATGAAAATGTTTTAGCAATCGAAATTGATAAAAATGATTTTGCATATTTTTATGATAAAAGAATGCTTTCTATTAAACAAGTGGATCTTCGAGGTGTATTAGAGAAATATGCAAATGTTCAAGTGCTATTAGTTGATTTAAATGGTTTAAGAGATGATTCTTTTTGTGATGATGTTATCTATTTGATTGAACCGAGTACTTTAAAGCTAAATCGATTAATGCAAAGGAATAAGATAATATTTCAAAGTTTAATGAATAAAAAAGTTATTTTGAATCAAAGTATATTACAGAACAATGATGTTTTTGATTTTGAATCAGAATCAGGCATTAAAATATTCTATAATATACCACCTTTAGATGAGAGAAAACGTAATTCTGTTATTGCGGATTTTCTATCAAAAGTAGGTTTAATTCATTCTGGTCAAGGAGATTTTTCGTCCGGTAAAATTTTTGGTTTATTTCGGCGTTAATAATTGACAAACAGTTGTCTGTAATATTATAATTAGTAAAGAAGGAGTGGTTGTAATGGCAAATCTAGTTCAAATCGGTGCTATTGATAGTTGTAATGGTTTACTACCAATTGTTAAGGTTATCAAAAAAGGTTTATTTCCTATTTTCCAATTAGGAATTCCAATTTTATTGATCCTTTTAGGTACTATCGATTTAGGGAAAGCTGTTATTTCTAGCGATGAAAAAGAAGTTAAAGCTGCACAAAGTAGATTAATTAAAAGATTTATTTATGCTGCACTTGTATTCTTCGTTGTAACCTTTGTATCTGTATTAATGAATATGGTTGCTCAAGGTGGAGAAGGAGATACAGTTAGCTGGGAAAACTGCTGGAGAGCAGCTGGTTAAAATTACTAGAAAAGATAGCAATTTAATTGCTATTTTTTTTTCCTTTTGATATACTTATTATGATATAATATATACGGAGTGATTTCTATGAGAAAGGTACTATTTGTTAGTTTATTTATATTTTTATCTTTGTTAGTCTTTACACCAGTGTCTGTAAGTGCGATGAGTTCCTCTGATGGTATTTTAATTGCAGCAAAAAAATCATCACCTGTAACGAGTACTAGTGATATAAACGATTGGGGAAACCAGTATGAACAATCTCAGACTTGTAATTCTTTATTAGGAAATCCAAGTGATGAGAATTCTGTTGCATGGTTAATTAATAAAATATTGGTTTATGCTACTATTATCGGAATGCTTTTGGTTGTTGTTTTAAGTAGTATTGACTTCTTAAAAGTAATTGCGAAGAGTGATGATGAAGCCATGGCAAAAGCTACTAAAAAATTATTCTTACGTTTAGTTTTTGCGGCATTATTATTCTTTGTTCCAACTTTGACAACCGTATTATTAGATGTATTTGGACTAACCTCTGATTGTAGTGTCATACAACAGGGATAAAAAAGAGGTGATTATTCATGTCTGATTCTTATGCAGAATCATCAACCGTAGCGTTAGATACAATTCGAAAAGTTTTATCAATGTTCGATTACCCTGTTTATATTATTTTAGGGTTTGCATATCAGTTGTTCTTTAATGTTGCATCAGCTGATGTTTTTAGTGGTGGAACAATCATGAAATTTTATGGAAGAGTTCAAGTTATTATTGGAGTATTTATGATGTTCCAATTGGCTATGACCTTTCTTCGTGGTGTAGTTGAACCAGATAGTTTTTCAAAAGATAAAGGTGGGGGTTCTTTCTTACGAAGGGTCGCTACTTCTTTGATTTTAATAACAGTACTTATGCCAATTAACACGGGTGGAGGAAATGAATATGAACGTCAAATCAATAATAATGGTTTATTGTTTGGTACTTTGTATTCTTTACAACATCGTATTTTATCCAATAATACAATTGGACGTTTGGTTTTGGGATCTGGAACCGATGAAACTGTGTTTATGAGTGATGATGCGGATGAGCAATTAAAACAATCTTCTCGTATTTTTACTTCTTCAGTACTAAAAGGTTTTTATCGAATTAACCTTGTTCCAGAGGATGAACGTCAAGATACAGGAGATAAAGATCCTGCTACTTTAAATGAAAACCGTATGTGTAAAGATATGGATGATGAAGTAAGGGAAGCTTATACAAGACTAGATGCAGAGCCTACCGAAATTATTGGTATGGTAAATGAAACTTGTAATACGGAACTTATTAGTTATAAGTTATTATTCCATGGAAATAAAAAATATGTATTTACGTATTTACCAATTGTTTCTTGTATTGTGGGGGTTGTATTTACAATTATTATTTTAAGTTTTACTTTTGATGTTGCAATCCGTGCTTTTAAACTTGCGTTTTTACGTTTATTAGCACCAATTCCACTTATTAAGTATATGGATCCACAGGGTAGTGGTGATGAATCTTTTAAAGCTTGGACAAAGACTTTAACATCTACTTATTTAGATTTATTTATTCGTTTAGCAGTTGTTTACTTTGTAATCTTTATGATTCAAACAATGATTACAAAAGGTATTTCTATGAATAGTGCGGGAAATGGATTACTTCGTGCTTTAACCTTTATTGTTATTTGGATTGGTTTATTCTTATTTGCCAAACAAGCACCTAAGTTTATTAAACAAGCATTAGGTATGAAGGATACTCCATTTAGTTTATTTGGTGGTTTAGGAGAAGTTGCTGGTTTAGGTGCAACTGCTCTTGGAACAATTGGTTCTTTCAATGCAGCACGTACTGCTAGTAGATTTTCTGATCAAGCTAGAGATTCAAAAGGTGAAGGAAGAGCTGATCGATGGTATAACAGAGGGAAACATTTACTTGCTGGTATTGCTGGAGGTATTTCCGGTGGTATGACGGGAGTTAGTGCTTGGCAAGGTGCAAAAGATCATACGGGTAGAACCGTAATGGATGCTATCAACAAGCGTAATGCCGCAGATGTTTCAAGAGGAGCTTCTGGTTCTACATTGCTTGGTAGAGTAAGCGCTACTGGACATAGATTATTCCAAGGTGAAGGTGCTACTACATTTGATGCTCAAACAAGAGAAATTGCTCAAAAGAAGGGTATCGACAAATCTGCAAAAGACTTATTCTCTTACTTAGAGGGTAAAGGAAAAACAGATGGTGCAACCTATGGAGTTACTACTGCTGGAATTGATGCTTTAGGTGGTGCTCGAGTAACTGGTTCATTAAATGAGTTTAATCGTTTAAAAGCTGCTGCTTTAGCACGTGAACAACATTCTGGTAATGCGGATGATGCTTACTTTGATGTTCGTGATTCTGATGGAAGAACTCATCGTATTAATGCACATGATGCTGTTGCAGGTAAGATTGAAGAAGAATTAAGTTATGCTGCTGGTGATGAATGGGCACTTAGACAAGAATATGGTGGTAGAAATGCTGAGAGAATAGAAGCATTGAAAATATCTGATCCAAGTTTATCTGCTGATGAACGTAAAGATAGAGTTAGAGTAGAGGTTAGAAATGAGGTCAGAGCTGCTCACAGCGACTGGTCTGATGCTCAAATTGATGCAGAAACTGCTAGAAGAACTAGTTCTTTCAGTACGGATAATGGATATGCTCAGAAAAGGGATACATATAATGAATCTCTTAATGGTGTTGAGGATCGTAACGGACATGGATTATATACTAGATATGAAGGTAATATTGCTGATAATGGAGATATTTCTGGTAGTTTCGTTGCTACTAAACTTAAGAAAACTTCTAAGGCTGCTGGTGGAGAAGCTGGACGTATTGAAAGTTCCGATGCATACAAGAGACAACAAGCCGATTATGGTGCTACTAAGAAATAGAATAAAGGAGTGTGATATTTGTGTATGACAATTATTTAATTCCTGCAAATACAAAGAGAGGTAAACTGATATTAGGTTTCTTTCGACCTTTCGATTTGTATTTGTTTGGTGGGGGAGTGTTCATAACTTTCTTGTTAATTGCCTTTTTGCCTTTAACAAGTACAATGGTTACAATATTATGCTTAAGTCCGGCATTTATTACAGGATTTCTTGTAATGCCGGTTCCTTACTACCATAATATGATGGTTGTTATCATGGAAGCATATGAGTATTTTACGAATCGTCAAAGATATCGATGGAAGGGTTGGTGTTATAAAAATGTCATCATCAAAAAACGGAAAAAGCGTTAGTGGTTTTACAGAAGATTGGCTTCCTGTAAGAGCCATTCAACATAATATGATTATTACTCGTGATAATCATAAGGTTACGGGAGTTAAAATTACTCCTCGTAATATCTTTATTTTAGATCCAGATCTACAAAATAATATTTTGATTGCGTTACGTAATTTTTATAACACAATTGATTATGAATTCTGGTTAGTAGTTGCCGATAGACCGGTTGATATTTCTGTATATATGTCACAGATGCAATTACTACTTAATGAGACTAGTTCTCCTGCAATTCGTAAATTAATATTACAAGATATTGATAAAGGAGAAGCCTTTATTCGTAATAATGTTGTTGATACAGAATATTATTTCTTGTTCAAAACAAAAGATGTGGATATGGCACAAAAGAGAGTTCGTCAATTAATCAATGGACTTGCTACTGCTGGATTAAATGCTTCTATGGTTAGCAATTCTGATTTACGATTAATTTTAGAGAATTTCTTAAATGGGGGAAATACTACGGAGTTTGGAACGGTGATGCCAGTATGAGTACAGGTTTAAGAAGTCAGTTAGCTCCTAAGGGCTTACAATTTAATTCTAGTGATTTCTTTATTAGTGATAAGTATGCAACACTTCTTACCGTTGTTTCTTATCCAAAATATATTTCTCCTGGATATTTATCTAGTTTAACAAATATGTCTGGTATTAAGGTTGTTGTAAAACACATTCCAGTACCATTTTCAGACATGCAAAAAATGTTAAATAAACAAGTTGCTGAATTAAAGCAAAGATATCAAGACGAAAAGGATCAAACTACAAAAGAGAGAATTCGTCAAGATGCTGAAAGTTTGGAGTATTTCATTTCGATGTTAGCAGGTAGTCAAGCTAGAATTTTCGATTTCCAGATGCATATTATGATTACAGCTGATACGAAAGAAGATTTAGAATTAAAGAAATTAAATGTTAAAAATTATTTGGATGCTATGGAATTAAAGGCAGTTTCTTTGAGATTTGAACAGGAAAAAGTATTAAAATCTATTATCCCTGTTTTCCCTCCACAAGATATTGAACAAAGAATTGGTACTCCAATTCCTTCTGTTACGATTGCTGCTATGTATCCATTTATATTTGATAGTATTAAGGATCCAGGGCTTTCTACTTTACTTGGAGTAGATTTCTCTGGTGGAGTTATTTTATTTAATCAATTCTTATATAAGATTCGTAAAGAAAATAACCGAAACAATGCAAATATGATTATTTTAGGAACTTCAGGTTCTGGAAAATCTACTGCTGCAAAATTGTTACTTCGTACTCATATTCGTAATGGATGTCAAATTGTTATTATCGATCCAGAAGATGAGTTTAGAGAATTAACTCGTACCTATGGAGGAGACTCTGTAGATATTGGTAAAGGTGGAGAGTTTGGTTTAATTAATCCTCTTGAGATTGTAATTGATGCTGATGAGGAAGAAATTAAACAAGGACTTGGATATACGGTTCTTACTCGAACATTACAGTTCTTAAAAGCTTTTATGAAGTATTATGATCCATCTATTGAAGAAGATGTTTTAACAATGTTTTCTGAAATTGTTCAAGATACGTATCGAAGATTTGGTATTGATTTTAATACAGATTTTTCAAAATATACTTCACAAGATTATCCAACATTTAGTGATGTATATGCAACTATTAAAGGTAGACTTATGTCTATGACGGATCATACACAAGAAAGAGATATTATGGAGAGACTTGAGTTAAAGGTTCGTCCAATTACAAAAGAATTAAAATTTTATTTTGATGGTCATACTACGATTCGTAGAGGTAGTGACTTCATGGTATTTAATATTAAAGAATTAATGAACAGTGATTCTACTATCAAAAATGCATTATTCTTCAATGTATTAAAATATGCTTGGGGATTATGCTTAGATTTTAATGTAGATACTGTACTTATGGTAGATGAGGCTCATGTATTATTGGGAGATCAAAATGCTTTGGGAGCTGACTTCTTAGCACAAGTTCAAAGACGTGCTCGTAAGTATAATACTGGTACTGTTATTATTACACAACAACCTTCTGATTTTTCTGATCCTGCTGTTATTACACAGGGTAAAGCAATTTTCGATAACTCTTCTTACTATTTAGTAATGGGTCTTCGTAAACAAGCTGTTGAAGATTTAGGTTTGTTGATTGATTTAAATGAAAGTGAAAAAGAAAGTATAAAACGTTATTCTCAAGGAGAAGCTCTGTTTGTATGTGGAAGCAGACGTATGAGAATTAATGTTGCTGTTACACAAGATGAATTAGATTCCTTTGGTTCAGGTGGAGGATTCTAGTATTAATTGAAGTTAGGTGGTGGTGGCAATGGCATATGAAGCAAATCATGGTAGTAATTCTGCAGACATGGATGATAGAGAGGCGCAACGAGAAGTTAATGCTCAGAATAACGCCAATAACATAAGAAATGCTGCTGATGTTGCTATTGCTACAAAAAATCCATATGCAATGGCTGCAGGTGCAGCTGTTAAAGTTGCTGATAAAGTTACAAAAGGAAAAAGTTCAGAAGCATTAGGAAAAGCTATGGCAAGGGCAAATGAAATAGCACCAGGTGGTAGAAGAATCCAAAATGCTTCGAACCGATTAAATGAAAGTGGTGCCAGCGATAAGATTGGGAAAGCGGCTTCTTTAAAAAGTGGAGGAGCTGGTGGTGCTGAAAAAGCAAGTGATGTAGCAGAAAAAGCACAAGCTGCTCAGAATGCGCAAAGAGCTCAAAATGCGCAAAAAATTCAGCAAGCTGCCAATAATGCTGCAGCAGCACAAGCAAATAATAGCGATGATAAATCAGGAGGAGGACGAAGTAGTTCTCTTCCTTCTTCTGGTGGAGGAAACGATAATAAAACAGAGGAAGCGGAAGAAAAAAGTAGTGGAATTGGAAGTTTTTTTGGAAAAAGGGCTGCCATTGTTGCAGCTGCTACTATTGGACCATTCGTTTTTATGGCTTTTATTATTATCGTAATTATTTCTCTTATTACCGGTGTTTTTGGTGATTATGAAGATGCTTTTGGTATGAGTTCTACTATGGGGGAAGAAACTGGTGATTTAGTATTTAATCCTTCTTCTCAAGAACAACAAGATTTTTATGACCGTGTTAATGATGTAAAATTGTCTTATCAATCGCAGGGAAAAACTGTTGATGCTATGAAGATTGTTGCTATCTACCATTCTTTAAAAGCAAATAATGTTGCGATTGAATATGAGGACGTTACTACCTCTGTTATTCAAACATGGGCAGATGCAATGTTTGATGGAAATGGTTATAGTGAAGAGACGTTTCGTTACAACTTGGAAAATCAGATTTTTCCATCTTATAAGCCAGGTGAGTCACAAGAAACCTATGAAAATATGACGGATGAAGTGTTTGACTATATTGAACGATACGACAATCTTGTTGGAAGAGAGTATTATGGTTCTTCTTGTGCATCAATTGGTAATTGTGCATATGACATAAAAGGATTCTATATTCCTGGGCGTGGAAATGTCGTTAAAAATATGCAAATTAGTGATTTGAAAGTACGATTAATGGAATGTGGTAGTCCTTATGGTAATGGAAATGATAAAACACCTATTAATCAAGATTTAGTTGATTTTGAAGATTATGTTGCAGGTGTTGCTTATGCAGAAGTAGGACCTGATGCGAATGAAGAAGTAATGAAGGCTCAAATGGTTGCTGCTCGTAGTTTTGCACTTGCTAGACCTACCTCTATGGGAAATGCTGCTGGTAAAAAACTAGAGCAAGAAAATGGAAAATGGGTACTACAAATTGCATCTTGTGTTTCCGATCAGGTTTTCTGTAATATTGATATGGGATGCTCCTACATGGGAGGCGGAGACGGACAAGGTGGAATTTGCCGTAGTGGAAAAGTTGCAGGTGCAGCTCGTACTCGTGATCCTTTACCAGAGGATCATGCTATTCGACGTGCAGCAGCTGATACGCAAGGAGAAGTTCTTGTTAATTCGCAAGGATATATTGTTAGTGCCGGTTATTTAAGTTCGGATCAAAATAGTTGGTCTTCACTTGCTAAAAGTGGACTTAATTATAAACAAATATTATTACAATCTTATAATAGTGGGTCTCGTAATTATGGGGCTACAGATGTTCAAAAAGCATCTTGTAATTCAACTGGTTCTACTAGTTGTGTTTCTACTGGAGAATTTTCTAAATGGAAACAAGGTGATCCACAATGGGCAAGTGTTCCAATGGGTAGTAGTGGAAAAACAGTTTCTCAAATTGGATGTTTAGTTACTTCTGTAACGATGTTACTTGCAAAAAGTGGAGTTCCTATTAGTATCAATCCACTAAATCCGGGAACATTTGTACAATTTTTAAATCAACATGGGGGAATTAATTCTGGTGGAAACTATGTTTGGGGCGTTGCTACGCAAGCTGCACCATCTTTCCGTTATATGGGACAGGTTCCTGTTTCTGGAATGAGTCGTGAAGCTAAATTAAATAAAATTAAAGATATTGTTAGTCAAGATGGAGTTTATGCTGTTGCAGAAGTTAAAGGAAATACTGGACAACACTGGGTTGCTATTGACAGTGTTACAGGAAGTACCATTAATATGATGGATCCATCTTCGGATGCTACGGATATGTGGGGTCAATATAATTGGGCTAATACTTCTACAATTGCATATTATAAAGTTGGGTAGGTGAGATACGATGCCTAGTAAAAAGGTTTATATTACTTTAATGATTATTCTTGTCGTGTTTTTTGTTCTGATGTTTTGCTTTTTTGGAGTAGATAATATTCGACAGGAATCATTATCATCTACTATCATTGTTGGTGATAATACGACCTGGTCTTATAGTAAAAAGAAATGGATTTTTTTACGAAATCATACTTCTGTACAAAAATATAATTGGACGAAGTTTCATGTTTTTGAGGATAACAAAGAAGTAGGAGAATATTTATTATGGCATGATGACAAGTGGTATGCTTTTGATGATAATCGAAATGCTATTAATCCAAATGGAAAAAGAATTGCATATTATGCTAATTTTGAAATGAAAATAGCTGATTTTCAAGAAACTACGGTTGATGATATGACCTATGTAGAGAACGTTTTACGAGATCATAATATTAGTACTAGTAGTAAGTTTACTTCTATTTATCAAGTTATGATTGATTATGATCATGATGGAGAAGAAGAAGCATTTTATATTATTAGTAATATTTTTCCACAAGATTTTGAGCCAGAAGTCTCTTTTGCAATTGCCTTTATGGTAAAAGATGGAGAGATTTATTATTTATATGATGATGTAAGTAGTTATATGGGAAGTTTTGTTGGATGTAGACCATATTATCATTCTTTTATTGATACAAATGATGATGGTACTTATGAAGTAATTGTTAGTTGTGGACGATATAGTGCGGATGATCAAGTTGATATGTTATTTCAACAAGTTGATGGAGAGTTTAAATTATTAATTTCTAATCAGTAATTAATGACAGTTTTCAAAAATTACGATATAATAAGGGAAGAAGGGAAGATTAGGTATGAAGTTTAAGTTTCGTGCAGACCCAGAAGATTTGTTAATATTTATTATGTTTGCAATCTTCTTATTATATATTGTTTGTATTGCAGTTGCGAATATTCATATGTTTGCAGTTGAGGGACATCTTAGTGGATTAAACCCATTTTTAGCGTTTGATCCTGCTATTATAGGTACTACTGTTGTATTCTATTTATTGGCATTATTAGGTTTATTTGCTAGTGTTAGTTCATGGTTCTTTGATCGTGAAAAAGGTTTTGGTATTACTACTGATAAGAAAGATAAAGGATACTCTCGATGGGCAAAAGATAAAGAAATAAAAGAAGAATTAACGTGTGTTGATCTTACACAAAAGAATTCGAAAGCTGCAGGAGTTCCTATCATTTTAAATGATCATGAGATGTGGGTCGATAATGGAGAATACCATTCTTTGGTTATTGGTGCTACTGGTTCTGGTAAAACGCAGACTGTTATCTTACCAATGGTTCATAGTTTAGCGAAAGCTAGAGAGTCTATGATTATTACGGACCCTAAAGGTGAAATATATGAGAAAACTTCTAATATGCTTCGTGCAAGAGGTTATCAAATATTATTACTTAATTTCCGTGATCCTCAAAATGGTAATGCATGGAATCCTATGTCTTTACCATATCAAATGTATAAGAGCGGAAATCAAGATAAGGCAATTGAGCTATTAGATGACTTAGCTTTAAATATCTTGTATGATGATTCCAATAAGAATGCAGATCCATTCTGGGAGAAGACATCAGCTGATTATTTTTCCGGAGTTGCTTTAGGATTATTTGAAGATGCGAAACCAAATGAAATTAATATTAATAGTATTTCGTTAGCAACAACGGTTGGAGAAGAAAAATTTGGTGGATCTACTTATATTAAAGAGTACTTTGCAGGAAAGGATCCTAATAGTGCTGCTAGTATCAATGCATCTAGTACGATTATGGCTCCTAGTGAGACAAAAGGATCTATTCTTTCCGTTTTCAAACAAAAAGTTAAGTTATTTGCATCTCGTGAAAATTTATCTGAGATGTTAAGTCACTCCGATATTAATTTGGAGTCTATTGGTGAAAGACCAACGGCAGTGTTTATTGTTATTCAAGATGAAAAGAAAACTTATCACTCATTAGTTACTATCTTATTAAAACAGATTTATGAAACATTAATTGGTGTTGCACAAAAACATGGTGGACAATTACCAATTCGTACAAACTTCTTGCTTGATGAGTTTGCAAATATGCCACCATTAAAGGATGTAACTACTATGATTACTGCTGCACGTTCTCGTAAGATTCGTTTTACGATGATTATTCAGAACTTTGCACAGCTAGATGATGTTTATGGGAAAGAAGAAGCAGAAACAATTCGTGGTAACTGTGGTAATATCATTTATTTAATTACTACGGAGTTAAAAGCTTTGGAAGAGATTTCTAAGATGTGTGGAGAAGAGAAGTCTAAGAAAGATGATAAGACAGCATCTACTCCATTAGTTACCGTTTCTGATTTACAAAGAATGAAACAATTTGAAGTTATTATTCTTAGAATGCGTAAACAACCTTTTAAGACGAAGTTTACTCCATACTTTAAGATTAATTGGGGAAAGAAATATCCTCCAGCTAAATATCCAACTAGACCAAAACAAGAAGTTCATACATTTGATATTAAAGAATTTGTTAAAAATCAAAAGAAAAAGAAATTATTAGAAATGATGAATTCTGCTGATGAAAAAGATCGTGAAAATGCTGATGTGGCTGCAATGGGAGGAATTCCTCGAATGAATCCTGCTCATGATGAACTTCCACCAGAACTACAAGCAATCCGTGATCGAAGAAAAGCAAGTGCACAAGAACCTGCTATACCAGATTTCTTAAAAAGAGAAAGAAAAGTAGAAGATACTAAACCGGCAACTGCTGGAATTCCTTCTTTTGAAGAATTTAAGAAACAAATGGAGTCAGAAGGAAGTTTAAATCCATTTGAAGCAAGTGATGATGTACCAAAAGAACCTGTTCATGTTTCTCCAAAACCAACCGAAACTCCTAAGGATGATTTCGATGATGATTTAGGTTTTGATGTTGATGAACTTGTTAAAAAGATCGATGCCAAAATTGCTGAGCTTGAAGAGGAAGAAAGACGTAATAAAGAAGCTGAAGAAAAACATGCTAAAACTACTACAGAAGTTGAAGATCCTGTTATTACAGAATCAATTTCAAATGATAGTATTGAAAGTGTTCTTCAAGAACCAATTCCTAAGAAAAAAGAAGAAAAGAAATCAACGGTTCCAGAGACAAAACCAGTTATGAATCTACGTCTTGATGATTCCGATGAAGATGATGATTTCTTTGATGATTTCTTTGATAATTAGAAAGGATGTTTGTTATGAACAATAATTTAGTAAAAAAGTCAAAAAAAGAAGATGAAGAGTATGATGAAGAAGAAGACATTGAATTAGACGATGATGATAGTAGTTCTTCTCGTAAGAAAAGCGGTGGGGACGATATGAAGAAAAGAATGTTCCTACTAATGGGTGTTATTGTTGGAGGACTTGTTCTATTATTGATTATTCTTTGGATTGCATCTTTATTTACTTCTAAGAATTATGAATATGATGATATTGAAACGGTTATGAAGGATGCAGCAGTTTCTTATTTTGCAGATTATCCAGATTATTTACCACAAAATGATGGCGATATTGTTGAGGTTGATGTTGTGAATTTAGTTGCAGCTGGTAAGATGAAAGATCTATCAGAATATCGTAATGATGGTGTTGCCTGTGCTGGTACTGTTCAAGTTGAAAGAGCTGGCGATGAATATTTATATGTTCCCTATTTAAACTGTGGTGATAATTATTATACAGTAGAGTTATATAACAAAATTGTAGATGATAATCCAATTACTTCTTCTGGAGATGGATTGTATTCTAACAATAATCATTATGTTTTCCGTGGAGAAAATGTTAATAACTATGTTAAATTAGATAAGAGTTTATGGAGAATTGTTAAGATTAATTCGGATGGAAATGTAATTTTGATTCATGCCAATGGATTAGATTATTATCAACCATGGGATAATCGTTATAATGAAGAACGTTTATATGAAGCTGGAATCAATACTTATAATGTCAGCCGTATGAAAGACTATTTGGAAAAAATCTATTCTCATCCAGTAGAGGATGATGGAGAAAAAATATTATCTAACAAAGATAAAGCTAGAATTGTTACTCATACATTATGTGTGGGAGGAAGAACAATTGATAGTGAATCTAAAAACAATAGTGAAGAATGTAAGCAAAAAGTTCAAAATCAACGTTTAGGTTTATTAACTTTATCGGAATATTTATATGCAAGTTTGGATAGTACTTGTAAAAGTGCAGCAACAAAAGCTTGTTTGAACTATAACTATTTAGTAATGGATGATGAGTGGTGGTTAATCACTCCAGACAATTCTACAACTTCTACCGTATTTAAAGTAGAACGTTCTGGTATTGTTGCTTCTGCAATGGCTAGTAATTATTCGAAAGTACGTCCTGTTATCTATTTAAATAGCCATGTTATGTATGCAAGTGGTAATGGAACTTTAGAAAAACCATATAAAGTTAAATAGGAATCTATCCTTCGATAGATTCTTTTTTTTGCATTAAATATTCTGGAGGTGAATAGGATGATTATAGATATTCGAGATTCTTCTAGTTATCAAAAAGGTCATCTGGATGGAGCTATTTCCATTCCTTTTAATAAATTATTGTTATATCCAGAAAAGTACTTGCGTAAAGATGTAGAATATAGACTTTATTGTAATAGTGGAAGTCAAAGTAAAATGCTTACTTCTTATTTAAATCGTTTAGGATATCATTGTGTCAATATTGAGGGTGGTTATCTGAAAAACTTGTTCAAATAATTGTTTTATACTATAATAAACATGAAGGTGATACGATATGGATATTATTCAATATGTTATTGGTAATAGCACTGATTTCGTTTCCAATGGAGGAATTTTTATTGGATTTCTTTTAGTGTTTATTGAATGCTTTGTACCTGCTTTACCTTTAAGTGTATTTGTTGCTTTAAATGTATCTGCCTTTGGATTTTTGATTGGTTGTCTTATTTCATGGACGGCAACTTGTCTCGGTAGTTATATTTGTTATCGTATTTTTACTTTTATTGATAAGAAGATGAGTGAAAAATTTTTAAATCGAAAAATGGTTCAAAAAGTAAAGAAAACAATTAATAAGTTTCAAAAGATTCGTCTTACCGAATTAGTTCTTCTTATAACGCTTCCTTTTACTCCATCTTTTTTAATTAATTTTCTATCAGGATTAACGAGAATGCCACGTGAAAAATTTCTTAGTGCATTATTGATTGGAAAATGTTTTTCTATTATTTTCTGGGGATATATTGGAAAGAGTTTATTAGAAAGTTTAACGGATCTAAAATCAATTATTTATATTGCTGTTACACTTCTTTTAGCTTATATTCTTTCAAAAGTTGTGAGTCATAAAATGCATATTGAGTAGGTGATATTGTGGATATAGTTATTATTGTATTATTAGTTATTTTAATTATTCTAGGTATTAAATTAATTCATACAGTTGATAAAACGAATGAAATATTGGAAGACGCATATAATAAAACGAAATCACTTAATGGATTGTTTGAAGTAATTGATACTGCTACTGATACATTATCATCTATTAGTGATAGCATAGTTGGAGTAGTTACTACAGTTGTGAATAAACTATTTTATAGAAATAAGAAAAAGAAAGAGGAGGAAGAAGAAGATGAGTAAAAAAGAATTAAAAAAGAAAAATACAGGATGGGGAAAATTTAT
>ERZ842401.4714-NODE-4714-length-15655-cov-5.327821_pt1 | contig 15655 bp, 12 predicted proteins | sample MGYA00521270_ERZ842401 | MGnify/ENA primary metagenome ERZ842401 (study PRJEB31892, sample SAMEA3878208) | bioreactor metagenome | biome: Moose rumen | place: Sweden | collected 2011-10 | study: EMG produced TPA metagenomics assembly of the PRJEB12797 data set...
TAACGCTTAAACATGGCGGAGAACATCCTGCTGCGATACTCTTGTACTGTCATCTTTTTGTTACTCGGAACGAGATTGATGAAATCGCACATATAGCTGAGTATTGCATTGGGATTCCTCGTCATAAAGTCAGCAATACACTCTTCTATCTGCTGGAGGACTTTGTGACTGGTAACTTTTGTGCCACCGACACGACCCAAACCAATCTCTACTACTTCTATACCATCTTGCAGCAAGCAGTCTAAGATACGGTCTGCAATGATGTTGCTACGCTCTGTTGTGAACTGCAGTCTGTACTCATCACCAGCCTCAGAGAAAATGGTATACCTTTCTGTCATCAGACGTAAATAACCTTGTTGGGTTTGGTTTCCTCTGAGCACAGTTCTTTCAGCCACAGATATTTCTGTACGCCTGCCTCACGAATCTTCTCTTCCAATTTTCTGGAAGGGTTCTTGATTGTAATAGTCCTTGAATTGCCCATAACCATATTGTTTATATCGGATGCAAAGGTACGAAAAAGATTTGATACTTGTCGTACTTTGAACGATTATTTTTCTATTTTTGTATTTTGAGTAGTATGCCCAACCTACAGAGACCTGTAACTTTCGTTAACAGTCAAAATGCAATTTTTCTTAATGCTATTGCAGGAATGTCTGATTTTTGCTAATTTTGTACTGAAAAGACCAGGAGAGGTCCGATTCCCGGATGTCTGATGAATGTCTGATGAAGTGGAAACAGCGGTTTCCGTATTGCACTTGCTGTCAGGCCGTTATGCGGAAGTTCACATTAGCTGGGAAAGCGTCCTTTAGGCCGAGCGCTGACATGCGACCCCAAAAGGTTGCCCTTTTAGGTAACTTGCGTTAAAAATCGACTAAATTTTATTGATTTTTAATTTTCTATATTTATGCCAATAGTCATCGGAAGCAGGTGGGCATAGTCCCTGCGGCCTTCAATAATTGCACTGGATAAACTACTGGTTGCCCAGCCTCCAGGCTTCGGCTTCGGTCAGATAGCGGAGATGGTTCTTGTGGACATCGACGATGGCAGCGGCCTGCCGGTCGCCAACGGTCAGCACCACGCAACGCTTGCCCTGGACACGCTTGACACGGCCAATCACGCCGGTAAAGGGGCCCTCAATGATCTGGACCAGCTGGCTCGGCTTAATAGCGTACTGCATGTCCTTGAGGAAGAGGACGTTCTCCTTCTCGCTGTCAGCTATCCGCCGATAATCTTCCATCGTTTTGTCGGGGATGACGACGACTTCACTGTAGCGGCGGAGACGTTCATCGTAGGCTGGATGCATGACGAAGCGAAGGGGCTCGAACCATTCCTGGTTGCTCTTGATTCTCAGTAGATTGCCATACGTGGAATGTACGAAGATATAGTTGAGCAGATAAGGAGCGAAGTCCATCTTGTTCGCATTCACCTTGATATAGCGGAGGGGAGCATAGGCTTCCAAGAGGATATTTTCTTCTTGCAGCTTTTCTTTTTGTTTCTCAAAACGCTCCAGCATCAGGTTTAGACGTGGAAGGCTGGAGTTACGGATACGCATGGGGAACCAGTGGCAGTCGCTTTCGTTTATCATACTTCAATGGTTCCTATTTCCTAAAAGTGCGTATCTTGGGGACACCACATTTTGGAATGCAGCGACTATAGTAAATGCGTTGACTGACAATCGCCTTTAATGTACTGTGAACCAATGACATAACAGACGATAAACTTGAAATCTCCTTGATAATGACTTCAATGTGGGTGCAAAGGTACGAAGATTTTTTTCAATTTTCGCATAAATTGGAGCAATTTTTGCGAAAATTCGCCCAATTTTCGCGAAAATTGAAAGAAAGGAAAGGCTGTTGTTTTGTCATATTGCCAAAAATGCCTACCTTTGCCGATAGGAACCTAAAAACAACGGAACGACAACCATGAGCGGACGTGTGGGAAAGAGCGTGATGAACGTGAAGGTGGGAATGTTTTTCTACCTGCTTTCGCTGTTGCTGGCTTTCTTCTCCAGGAATATCTTCCTGAACTGTCTGGGTGCCGAGTTCATGGGCCTGACGGGGGTGCTGCAGAACATTCTGAGCTATCTGAACGTGGCCGAACTGGGCATTGGCACTAGCATCACCTTTTTCTTATATAAGCCGCTGCAGCAGGACGACCACGAGAAGACGAGCGAGATCATGTCGGTACTGGCCTATCTGTACCGCTGCATCGGCTGGCTGATTGGTGGTGTAGGCGTGCTCATCAGTCTAGCGTTCCCTCTGTTCTTCGGCGGTCTGTCGGTCAGTCTGCCACTCATCTACTTCGCCTTCTATTCGTTCCTGGCCACGTCGATGGCCGGCTACCTCATCAACTACCGGCAACTGCTGGTGTCGGCCAACCAGAAGCAGTATGTGGTGAACGGCTACTTCCAGACCATCGCCATCCTGCAGAGCCTGACCCAGATTGTGCTGGCGTGGTTCTATCAGAACCTGTATCTGTGGGTGGCCGTCGGCCTGTTCTATACCATCGTGGGCTGTATTGTGTTCAACCGTCGCATCAGCAAGGAGTACCCGTGGCTGAAGATTGACCTGCGCCAGGGCAGGAAGAGCCTGAAGAACTATCCCGAGATACTGCGCAAGACCCGCCAGGTGTTCATCCAGCGCATCAAGGACCTGCTGCTCTACCGAAGCGACGACCTGCTGGTGGCCACGTTTGTATCGGTGGTGCAGTCGGCTTTCTACTTCAACTACACCATGCTGGTGAACAAGCTGAACTTCATGGTGAACATTCTCTCTGACGGCATGAATGCCGGCATTGGCAACCTGATAGCCGAAGGCAACCGGCAGAACACGATGAAGGTGTTCTGGGAGCTGACGGCCATCCGCTTCCTGATTACAGGGCTCATCGTGTTCGGCTTCCTGATGTTCATGCAGCCCTTCGTGCGTTGCTGGCTGGGCGACAAGTGGCTGCTGAGCAACCTGGTGGTCTACCTGCTGCTGGCAAATGTGTTCATCACGCTCTCGCGAGGGGTGGTGGAGATGTACATCAGCGCCTGTGGACTGTTCCACGACGTATGGGCAGCTTGGGCGGAGCTGCTCTTGAACCTAGGCATCACGCTGGCCCTGGCACCCTTCCTGGGCATTCCGGGCATCCTGCTGGGAAAGATTCTGAGCGTGTTCTTCATCGCCCTGTTCTGGAAGCCCTACTTTCTGTTCAGCGAAGGTCTGCACGTCCGCGTGGCCGACTACTGGCGGGGCATGCTGCCCTACTACCTCATCTTCGCTGTATTCCTGGCCGTCGTCGTGAGTCTGAAGGTACTGGTGATAGACCCCTACGTGGACTCGTGGGGCAAGCTGATAGTCTGCGGAGTGTGCATCGTGCCGGTGCTGATGCTTGTCTACTTCCTCGTGCTCTTCACCGCCACTCGGGGCATGAAGTACTTCATTGCCCGCAAGCCGGCCATTTATCAGAAACTGCGTTTCCTTACTAAACAAGAATAAACCATGAGAATTATCTGCGACGCTCCTGGACAGACCTGCAACCGACTGTGGACCTATGTGGCCTCGGTGGCACGGTGCATCGCCGAACGACGGAAGATGGTCATCATCTTCTACGACTGGACTATCGAGGACTTCCCTAACCTGCTGCACAGCAAATACATCTACTTCCCCCTATGGCACAAGTGGTATCTGGAGCGCGGCAACGGCTGGAACAACTATAAGGGACTGACGTGGAAGGTGACCCACAACAAGCGATGGGACAAGATTTTCAGTTTCTTCGGATGCACGAAGGGATGGAGCACGCGCACCGACACACGCTATCTCAGGCAGACGCTGCCCGAGCTGAAGCGCATCTTCCGCCCGAAAGACGAGATCATGAACAAGGCCGAGGCGATGGTGGCCAGTCTGCGCCGCGAGGCCGACATCGTGGTAGGGGTGCACATACGGCGGGGCGACTATGCCACCTGGAACGATGGCCGATTCTTCTTCGAGCTGGAGGAGTACCGGCAGTTCATGCTTCGCGTACAATATTTATATAAAGACAAGCGCGTGGCCTTCTTCATCAGCAGCAACGAAGACTTTCCGCCAGAGCAGTTTGAGGGTTGCCGCTGCCGCCGTTTCGGGCGCGAGCCGTCGGGGGCTATTCTCGACCTCTACACGCTGTCGCTATGCGACCGCATCATGGGCCCCGTCAGCAGCTACTCGCGCTGGGCATCGTTCATCGGCGAGGTGCCCCTGTGCTTTCTGGAAGACAAAGAGCAGCAGTTCACAGAGGAGAGCTTTTCTAAGATCGTGGACTTCTTCCACTTTGAGAACGGAAAAGAGATTTTTGACTGGTAAAGGATGAAAATAGCGATTCTGACATCGGGCATATTGCCCGTTCCTGCCGTAAGGGGCGGAGCTGTGGAGACGCTCACAGATTTCTATCTGGAGTATAATGAGCAACACCGGCTGCACGACATCACTGTGTTCAGCGTCTGGCACCCAGACTTGGCCAGGCACAGGGCGCTGCAGTCAGGGGCTAACCGCTATATATTTGTCAAAATGGACACCCCGTGGGCCAAGTTGAAAAAGAAATGGTTCCAACTGACGCATCGCCACAGCTACTACCACTACAGCATAGAATACTTCCTGAACGAAGCCATCAGGCGGATGCGCAAAGAGCAGTATGACTGCATCATCCTGGAGAACCGCCCTGGCTTTGCCCTGCAGCTGAAAGAGAACACCCGGGCCCGACTGGTATACCACTTGCACAATGACTTCCTGAACGACAGCATCCCTGCGCACCAGTCGCTCTACGACGCTGCCTGGCGCATCGTCACCGTTTCCAACTTCATAGCCCGCAGGGTAAAGACCATCGACCATGCCGACCGGAAATGCGTGACCGTATACAACGGCATAGACCTGAGCAGTTTCCAAACGACGACACAGAAGACCGAACAACACGAAGGCACCACCCTATTCTTTTGCGGCCGTCTGATTCCCGAGAAAGGCATCATGCCGCTACTTCTGGCCATGGAGAAGCTGCAGCAACACCCCGACATCAGACTGGTTATCGTTGGTGGTGCCTCGTTAGGCAGCAACGATTCAGCCACCCCGTTCCTGCAGGAGCTGAAAGAGAAAACCAAGCGGCTGAGCAGTGTCAGTTTCACCGGCTACGTAACACATCAGGAGATGGCCAGCATCATGCATGAAGCCGACGTGGCCGTGCTGCCCTCGCTATGGGACGAGCCTTTCGGACTGACCGTGGTAGAAGCGATGGCCGCAGGACTACCGCTGATCACCACCCGTTGCGGTGGCATCACGGAGATATGCGAAGGCGTGGCAACGCTTGTAGACAGAGAGGCGATTGTAGACAACCTGGTGGCAGCCATTCTCGACCTGCACGAGCACCCCGAGAAACGAAGGGCGATGGCCTTGGCAGCACAGGAACGCGCCAAGCAGTTTGACAAAGCCGTCTACGCAAAGAAATTCTTCGAAGCCATCGGTTAGTTCTTCACCAGATTGTCTTCGGCATCCTCATAATGATCGGTCGTGTGGAAAATGCGCGTAATGCCCTTCAGCTGCACCTTGACATGGTCGACAAAGCTCTGCCATAGCGACTGGTTGCCAATGGTGCCATAGCCCGTGATGGCCTTGCAACGACGGTCGCGCACGAAGACAATCTTTCCGTATTTTTTCAAGTTGAGGGCCATCGAGCCGTCTTCGCCGCGAATGATGTCGACGCGATAGGGTTCCTTGCGGCCATAGTCGGCATTGTAGGCAAAGACCAGTCCGCGCACCGACAGCTCCGGACGCTTGAAATGCTGCACCCAGAGGAAGAGGTCGCGCGCCATCTCGAACAGGCGTAGGCCCAACTTGCTGTGATTAGCATCGGGGAAATAGCTCCACGTGGCCGAAGCACAGCTCACCCCCGGCTTCAGCAATTGCTCAAGCATCACCTCGTAATAGTGGGGCGGATAGAGCGTGTCGCTGTCCACGTCGAAGTAGAAGCGGCCACGCGCATGCTGCAAGCCGCAACGACGGGCATAGCCGCAGGAGTGCTGGTACTCGGTGTAATAAGGAATGCCGGAGCGTTCGTATATCTCGGCCGTGCGGTCCTTCGAGTCGTTGTCGACACCGATGATCTCAACAGGATACTTGCACTTGATTTCGCTGAGTGCCCACAAGCAGGCCTGCAGGTGGGTCTCCTCGTTATAGGCGATGACCACGATTGAGGCCAGCGGCTCGTCGCTCTGCAGGGCAGCCAACCGCTCGCGCGTACCATTGATTATATACTCGGGCACCTCGCTGAACGGTTTCCCATAGATGGTCATGTATTTATCGTACCAGTTTGCCATATTCTCGTTTTTCGGCTAAAGATTCAAACAATTCTTTCCATTGCGGCATGATGCAAGCAGCCGAATAGCGCTGGGCTGTCTGTATGGCTGCCAGCCCCATCCGTTTTCGCAGTGTTTCATCCTCAATCAACCGGCACACACTGTCGGCAAAAGCCTGGATGTTGCGGTCTCTCACTATGTATCCGTCTTTACCGTCGGTGATAATACTATTGGGACCGTCGCCCTCGAAAGAAACAACTGGCAGGCCACAGCTCATCGCTTCAGGAATGACCAGTCCGAAGGGCTCGTAGAGAGAGGTCAGAACAAACAACGAACTCTCGCGGTACTTCTCCAGTATATCGGCTGTTGGCTCATGTACACTCACATTTGCATCCAGCTGTTGCACGACTGCAATCAACTCGCCCTTGTGCTCACCCTCGCCATACAAATCCAATGTCCAGTCAGGATGTCGTCTGTTGACTATTTGCCAAGCTTCCAGCAAGTCTGGAACGGCCTTCTGACGAGCAAAACGCCCGACAAAGATGACATGTTTTCCAGCAAGAGAACTATATTGGCCAGACGTATTCAGATGAACGATATTTGGGACCACTTTTACGTGGGGAGTAAGAGCGCGCCACCGTTCTGCATCAGCCTCCGTCAATGCCACCAGCATGTCTACCTTCCGAAGCAAGCGGTAGCGCTGACGCTGTTCGGCACGGCGACGCCAGTTCATCACATCTGCCTCCACAACATGTGCGAAATCGCTGTGCGACTCAATGAGCAACTTGGCCCTGCCCTTCAACCGCAATAGCAACCTTAGCTCGCCTGCCGTCGAAGTAACAATGATATCGGGGTCAATTGCATGGAGCTGCTCCGACAGTCTCTGGCACAGAAGGCGATTACGTCTATAGCGCTCCATATAACGGCGAGGTCCCCGATAGTGATACTGATGATGTGTATTGACGTGCAAATCCTCATAGTGCACTTTGCTGCTCATCTCGAACGGAACAACATGACTGCCCTGATTATACGTCAGCATATATACCTCATCGCCATACACGTCGGCCAGATAGTTCATCTTGTCGACAAGAATGCGCTCCACGCCTCCCCACAAGGCTAATGAGTTGTATACATACAGAATCTTCATAGGCACGTCTTTTCCTGAGTGAACGGTTATGTTGTGCTGTTGCCTTTATCGGCTTGCCGGATTAGTGCCATTGACAATCCTGGCGGCAACATGCTTAGCAGCTTGTACAGCCAGCACTTGAGGCTGCCGAAGCGCAACACACGGATGACGGACAAGGGCACATTCAGCAAATTGCGCAGTTCCTCGTCGCTCACCGCCGGTTGTATCTTGTCACGCTGTCGAAGCGCCTCGCGAACAACATAGAAATCGGTATCCATCACGAAGTCCAGCCACTTAGAGAAATAGGGTCTCCACAGCAGTTTCTCATACCGGAACTTCAGCGTATCCATGGTGGCAGCATTGCGGAATACCTCCTCTTTGGCGATAACTTTGCGGTCCTGGAAGTTCGACAAGGTGTTCACCCTGCACATATAGGAATAGGTAATGTCAGAAAGCAATACGGCCCTCGTCACGTGGTTTACCAACTCATTCTTGAAAGCCATGTCCTCCCAGAAGTTCGTGTTGACAAAGCGCAGCCTGCTCTCGCGAATCAGTTGCATATCCATCAGCACATTCCATATATTGGCCTGCAGAATGCCATAGCGGCTGAATGCATACGACGGAAAGTCGTAGCCATGCAGAAACACCTGGTCGGGATGCTGGTAGTTGATGCGCTTGGGTTCCTGACGGTAGAGTTCCACACGTTCATAGGATGCCATCACCACCTCTGCGTGGAACGCCCTTGCCTTCGACACCATCAGTGAAATGGTGGTAGGAATAATCAGATCGTCAGCATCCAGAAAATAGAGAAAGCGCCCTCTTGCCTCCTTCAACACACGGTTGCGAGCTGCCCCTATGCCTTTATTAAAGTCTTGTCGTACAATCCGGATGTCCTTGCCACGGGGATGCTGCTGTTGCAACCGGCGAATGATATCCATCGAACCGTCTGTTCCACAATCGTCCAAAATCAGGAATTCTATGGAAGGAAAATCCTGAGCCAACGCCGACTCCATGGTTTGAAGCAAATTCTTCTCAGCATTGTATACTGGTATTCCAATGGTTACTGTGTATGCCATGCCGCAAAGATACCAAAAAAGTACAAAAACAGCAAATAATTGCATCGTTATTTTACTTTTTGAACACCATAGCGCCTAATCATAGGCTTCAGCATCCAGGCACAAAGGAATGGCGGTACTACACCGAAAGTCCAATACAGGATATTGTGAAAACGACCAGATTTGGACGAAATGATTTGCCAGAAAGTCATGGGGTGCCGCAGTGCATCGCGCACCTCGCGGTTGGTGAACGGCTGGTCGAACTCGTCGCGGCGTGCAATCATCTCGCAGGCAAACGAGCATAGCAGCATCATCAGGATGGAGATGCGCTTCGCGTTATAACTCTTGTCCATCAGTTCCCGACGGTTTTTCTTCTCATTGAGCGCCTCGACAGCCAGCGTCATGTTGCGGCGGCTCAGCACCTTCTTGCGCTTGTGCTTGTCAATGCCACGTATATAATAGTGGTAGGTGATATCGGGCAGCAGCACCGCCCGAGTAATGTAAGTGGGCAAGTCGATGGTAAACGTGAAGTCCTCACCATAGCCATGGCCTACGGGTGTCACCTTCAGGTGGTTACGGCGGATGACATCAATATCTATCAGGTAGTTCCAGTTCATGCCCTGTATGCCCACGTGGTAGACGTAGTCAGCATAGACATCCTCGTCTGTGAACACATGGTGGGCATAGGGATAGGGCACAATTTTGACCACCTCGTCATTTTCGGTAAAGATACGGTCGTAGCTGCCATAGACAATTTCTGCCTGATGCTGCTGTGCAGTGTTGTAGAGCAGTTCGATGGTATTGGGTTCGATGGCATCGTCGGCATCCAGCGAATAGAAGTAGCGCCCCTGTGCCTCGGCCAGCATGCGGTTGCGCGCCTCGCCGATGCCCATATTGTGAGGCTGGTGCAAAATGCGGATGTCACGTCCACGGGGATGCGTCTGCTGATACTCGCGGACGATGTCAATCGAGCCATCTGTTCCGCAATCGTCAAGTATCAGGATTTCAATACTGGGGAATGTCTGCGACAATACCGAGTCCATCGTCAGCCGGATGTATCGCTCTACGTTATAGACCGGTATGCCTATCGTTACTTCGTATGCCATAAGAATCTTTTCGGCAAAGATAATAAAAAAACAAAAAACAGCAATGAAACAGTCAATCTTTCTGTACTACTTCTTCAAAAAGCCGCCGCCATGTCTCAGCGATGTCTTCTATCTGGTAGCGCATCACGTTTCTCATGCCTGCCGACGCAAAATTCCTTCTGCTCATCTCATCACTCATCAGTCGCACCAGGGCTTGGGCCAATGCCCCTACATTGCCGCTCTCGACCAGCAGTCCGTCCTCGTCGTGGGTGATGATGGAGCTCGGCCCACACCGACAGTTGAAAGCCACGACGGGCAGTCCGCAGGCCATCGCCTCGGTAATCACCATCCCGAAGCCTTCAAAGCGGGAGCTCAGGACAAACAGGCTGCTTTGGCAATACTCGTGTTCCACATCATTGGTCCGTCCGTGCAGTTCGCAGCGGGAACGGTCGATGCCCAATTCGTCTATCAGCTTCTCATAGGGAGTGCGGTCGCCGTCACCAAAGATGTCCAGTCGCCAGTCTTTTGTCATTTTCTCTGCTGCCACCCATGCCTTCAGCAGCAGGTCGAACCCCTTCTCGTAGGCATATCGCCCCACGGCAATGACACGTTTGACATCTTGGGTGCTGAACTGCTTCGGGACGAAAGACAAAGGATCGGGAATAGCCACAACGTTCTGGAGTTCGCTCCATGCGGCTTTATCCTCATTGGTCAAGACTATCAGACGGTCTAACTGCTTCAGCTTGCCGACGAGCTGAATCATCCAGAACTTTGAAAATATCTGCTTGAAAAAATTAGAGTCGTAAGCCTCGAAATTCCGATAGTTGGCGCGGGTGACGTGCATTTCGCCCACTTTCTTGCTGCCGTCGTCGATTCCGTTGATGAAATTGATTTCTCGGCGAAGCATCGAGACGGTGATGTCGGGGCGCAGCCGCATCAGTTCGGCAGTGAGCAGCTTTTTAAAGCGGCGCTGTTTCTTCAGATAGACGAAGACTTTCTTGACGAACGGACACGTCCACAATTCCTCGAAGCCGATGCCGAGGTTGACGACCCGTATCTTGTCCGAGAGCGGATAGAAGAGCGGCTTGCCCTTGCCCTCGGTCAGGACAATCGTAATATCATAGCCGAAATGCTCGGCAAAGTAGTTGGCCTTCAGCGTGAGCACTCGCTCCACTCCGCCCGCCATATAGAGTGCCGGCGTCACATAAACAATCTTCATATACATTCAACGATGTTCATTTCACATTCTTCAATCCACACTCATCAATCACTGTCTGCATCTGTTTCTTCCACGTCAGGTGCTCCACGGTTTTGCGTATCTCTGCCGGTTGCATGTTGAAATGCTGCACAAAGTCGACGATCCGCTGAATATCGAGCGGCGATTCGTCTGCTGGTGCCTTCAGCACATAAGGCTGGCCATCGAAATCGGAATCATGCTCGCTATAGACAAAGGGGACGCCACGGGTGGCATATTCCCGATTCTTCAAGGTCTTGATAACGGTAATGCCACTGCGATGACGACCTAATGAACCGATAGCAAACTGGCACTGATCAAACACGTCATCGAGGACTTGTCCGAACAGCTGTCCATGGAAGATGATTCTGGACTGCACATTATATTTACTTAATAACGGCAGAAACACATTCTTCATCGTATTCGGATGGACACCGCCCACAATATGGAAAAAAACATCCTGACTGTTGGCTGAACGGTGCTGATAGTATTCGCCGATACCTGCCACTACCCTGTCGAATCCATGCCATGCATGAACTTCAGCAACACCGATAAGGTGCAGAGCGCCATCGGCGGTCGACAGCTGATGATGCAGAGGTGTACTGTCAAAATCCACACCATTGCTGATGCGAATTGTTTTTTGTCCGAAGATACGCTCTGCGTCACTGAAAGTGACCAAAGCATCCATATAGCTATACAATCGGTGACGGAACAACTGGTCAACTTTCAGTCCCAGACGTGCCTTCCACTCAAAATTCTGAAACTCCTGGTCGTAGGGATAAGTGGGTATCTCCGTGACAGCATGGATGCCAGCCTCACGCAAGCGGCGGAAGAAGCGGATGAGCCACGGATTGGCATTCTGGAAACAACGGGCATAGACCATCTCAATGCCATTCAGCACGCAGTAGTCGAACAGGCTGTCGTACTCCGTGCGCTGTCGCAGTCCTGCCGCAATGCCCATGCCATAGTCGGCCAGCACCTCGTCGTCGACAAAGCGACAGCGATGACCATCAGCAGCAAAGTCATACCAGCACAGGTGCACCTCGTGACCGTTCTCACGAAGTCCCTTCACCTGATAGTGTATCTTTTTCGAGATACCGCTCACCTCACTGAAGCCATGGTAGACAAGAAACAATATTTTAGCCATTGCGCAGACTGTTCTGGTTGTTAGTCTCCATATTCACGTTGTTTCATATTTCTGTATTTCCTGCAAAAATAATAATAAACTTTTAAACAGCCAAGGAAATCCTGCAAAAATACATTTGGTGGCGGCCTGTCCTTGCGAAGAGGCCGCCACCAGTGCTAATAAAATCATTCGGGTGAATGGAACAAGAGGTTAGTCCTCGTCGTCCCAGAAGCCGCCGCCTCTGCTGTAGCTTCCAGACTTTGCATCTCCATCAGAAAGATTAACATCCTCAGAGAACTGTGATACCTGCATGAGATGACTCGTAACACTTATGTTGATAACCTCTGTGTTTGGTTCAATATATTGCTTTTTCATTTTCGATTCCTCCTTTTTTACTTAACGATCATTTTCTTGCCATTTACGATAAACAGTCCTTTGGTCGGGTTGCTGACGCGCTGGCCCTGCAGGTTGTAAACAGCACCGTTCGATGTTAACTGTTCACGATTCACTGCGTTAATGTCCGTGGTCTCTTCGTCGCTGAACATGACACTTAGGCGAGCACCTGCTGCGGCAATCTTTGTGTCTGCCTGCAGATAGGCACGGTTGGTGGCTACGGTACGACCGTTAGCAAAGTAGAAACCATGCGATGCACCACTGTTGCCAGTGGTCAGCACAAAGTTGGTGTGTGTATCGTCGGGATAGGTGGCAACGGCGGCACCCGTACCAGCCTTCAGGGCGTTGGTGCTCACTGCATCAGCATCCTCGGCATTGCAGAAGTTGATGGAAGGCTCTGCGGTCTCTTCGTTCTTATACTTCACCAGCACAGGCGTATAGGCAGGAACTCTCTTGATGCGGGTGAACGTCACCGTGCTGCCCGCAATTTCTGCGGTGTAAGCTTTCAGGTCATCGCCCGAGAAGTCCATCGGATGATCTGCGACCAGTGTTCCCATACCTCCTACAGCTTGGTAGACGTTGACGTTCTGCTTGGCATTGGCAATGGGAGTAAACAGATCCAACTTGGTATATGTCCACGACTTGTTAGCAGCATGCTTGCCGTCTTTGTCATAGGCATCGAAAGCAAGGTTGTCATTGTATGCATAGACATACTGCCTTTCCTCTGCAACTTCGCTCCATTTCTTTGTGTTATTCTTGTCACCGACCTTGTAAGACAGGATGCCTAATTGTCCGGATATAGGACGGGTAACCTTAAATGTGCCTGTTCCGCTATCATCTGAGAAATAAGCACCATAGCCTTCGCAAAGCACCCAGCCATATTGAGCTTTCACCGTTACATTAAACAATGATGTTTCAACACTATTTGTAGAGAGGGTATAACGTGTCAAACTGGTTGCATCACTGAATCCGTCAATAGCTCCCAATTTATCCTTATAAGATACCGTAGCTGGATAATTTGCCCTCGATGACAGATCGTAGACGGTGTGAATATAGTTAGCCGCCGGTACATAGACATCTATCCATGTGTAAGCGTAATATGTGTCGTTTTTGTTTTTACATTTCAAGGTGATGGTTCCGTCGATGGCTGCCACGACATCTTCTGCCTCTATCTTCGATGCATCCCAGGCGATAGCCGTTTTGGCACCTATGTTATGGTAAAGGATGGCATATCCATTGGCAACGTCAGATATAGTAAGGTCATAGGTTTTCCCTGAGGCACCATTTACCTGCAATCCGTAATTAGGCAGCATAACCCATCCATAGGGTGATGAACCAAACGTGACACTAGGAATCATCTCGCCTGTGTTGGGGGTACTTGGCGTACTACTGGTGCCATAAAGTATTGTGTAGCGAGTTCCTGATGGGGTAAATCCAGTCAATGTCTGTGTCTCACTCTTTTGAGTGCCTGTATACGTTTTCAATTGCCCCAGATCGTAGTGCTTTTTCAGATATTTCACGCTGGCAGGTACATCTACCGAAGAAGACAATCCATCGTATGAAACAGTGACAGACGCTACATGATCGGTAACATTTGTGTACGTCAGTACATTATCGGTCGTTGTATAATCAGCCCCTGCAGCAAGTGAGGGACTTACGGTTCCGTCCTCATCATGGGTGGCAGTAACCGTATAGACAGGATAGGCATAGAGACCATTGTCAGCAAAACCCGTAAGCGTGGCAGTTGCTTCAGTGAGCGTAGGCTCTACCACGCTGTAAGTAGTTAAGGACTTGTAAAGGTAGTAGATGCCGTTTGTCGTGTCATCAAGAGTTAATGCAAACTCTATCGTTTCGTTGTCATTATATTCTGCTTTTGCATAGGCAGAGAGGTTTAATGTTTCGGGTATATACCCATCATTGTAGTAATAATCCAAACAAGCCACACTTGAACCATCCGTAACGGTTATTTTACCATTGTTGGTATTGGGCTTCATTCCATACCTGACCGTACTGCTGGTGTAATAATAATCCAAGTAGAGATTTGACTTGTTATTAGGCGATTTAGTATTAGTAATCTTTAGTCCATCATAGCGTGTAGTGTTAGAATCTACTATACCGCTACTTATCTGTACCCTGTTGTATATTTTCTGTTCCGTAAATCCAAGGAGAGATCCAGAATTATCTGTGACTTTATTGGTGTAGTCGTTTAGAGCAGTGAAATCATAAGTTTTTTTGACTTCATATTTCTTTCCTTCGAAAGTCTCACCAGAGCTCAGCGTCACCGTTCCTCGATGGCTGAAAGTCAGTGTTGTTCCATCGGTAATGGCTGCCGGAGCAGCGCCGTTAGAACTTGTAAAGGAAGAAATAGTAGAACTTTCAGAGAGCGTATAAACCGGATAGTAATAATCACCTACCTTGTTCATGCCGCTGAGCGTAGCCGTAACGGTTGCCCACGCATTACCTACCCCCCCCACGAGACCGATAGACACGAGGAGCACTCTCATTGTTTTCAGTAGTTTTTTACTCATTTTGTTGTTAGATGTTAGTTTATTAATATAGTTGTAATTGTCTGTAGATAGTCCACATGTGCCCTCTGGCATTACGAAAATGCGGTGCAAAGGTAAGAAGTTTTTTCATTTCTCCATCGTTTTTAGCATGGAAAAATGTACCAATACTTGCAATATCGTATCAAATTCGATATGTCAACTATTTTTTACAGTCTGCGACACTGCGCAGGCAATGTAAAACAATTAGCGGCAAATCTTGCTCTGTTTAACGTCAAGTTTCGCTCTGTTTAACGTCAAACCTCACTCTAATTAACGTCAAAACAGAGCGAAACTTGACGTTAAACAGAGTGGAATCTGACGTTAATTGCTGCATAACGGATATCGGATTACGAAAAAGCCGCCCGACAAGCATGTCGGACGGCTAAATGTGTGTGTAACTGCTTAGCTGCAATTATTTCAGCTCAGCGAGGTACTTGATGGTGCGAACCATCTGAGAGGTGTAGCTGTTCTCATTGTCGTACCAAGCAACAACCTGAACGAGAGAGTTGCCGTCGCCAATCTTGCTAACCATGGTCTGGTTGGCATCGAACAGTGAACCGAACTTCATGCCGATGATGTCGCTGCTGACGAGCTTCTCCTCGGTGTAACCGAACGACTCGTTCTGGGCAGCCTTCATGGCAGCGTTGATGTCCTCAACAGTAACCTCACCCTTCACAACAGCGTGCAGGATAGTGGTAGAACCGGTGGGAGTGGGAACGCGCTGGGCAGCACCGATCAGCTTGCCGTTCAGCTCGGGGATAACGAGACCGATGGCCTTGGCAGCACCCGTTG
>ERZ842401.4715-NODE-4715-length-15649-cov-5.189688_pt1 | contig 15649 bp, 13 predicted proteins | sample MGYA00521270_ERZ842401 | MGnify/ENA primary metagenome ERZ842401 (study PRJEB31892, sample SAMEA3878208) | bioreactor metagenome | biome: Moose rumen | place: Sweden | collected 2011-10 | study: EMG produced TPA metagenomics assembly of the PRJEB12797 data set...
GCTCCTTGTTCTTGGCATCGTAGGTCTCTTTCGTCCAGCCACGGCGCTCGTTCTCCCTGCCCTGCGCAGAGGCAAAGGACGGGGAGACTGAGATGTTCAGCGACTGGTACTGCTTGTCGCATATTTGCATGTTCTGTATACGATTTAGTGTAGGGTTCTTAGGGGCGCTGCCACTGAGCGGAGGTCCAGGAGAGGGTCACTCCTGGTCGGGTTCCACAGGGCAGAGAGCCCTTGGCATATTGGGGTGATATGGCTGCATGACATTATGACCCCTAATATGTTGTGGATTATCCCGATAATCCTCGCTCAGCGTAGCACGCCTCGGTTCAGTTTAACTGCTTAAAACGCGCCTTCTACTTATTTACACCTTTGCCTACATATGCTACGTCGGTTGCAAACGCATCGTCTGCATAATCCGAGACATCACCGATGGTTTCACCACTTACTATGTCCCCGTCATTTGCTGCGTCCGCAAGTTGAGGAGTTGACGCTGCATTTGCTTTCTTCGCAGCAGTATTGGGGCGTGTCGTATTCTTCACCGCCCTGCACTTCGCACTCTCGCTGCACTTGCGGCTTTTCACCTCTGCTGCCTCACGCTGGATGTCAAGGTCGTTAGCAATCAAGTCAAACAAGACTTCCAAGCGAACGTCATCCAAGACAGGTCTGATGCCGTCGCTGGCATACTTGGCAATGGCTTTCACCAGTTTTCCGACTTCTGCGTTCGGACGCGAACATGCTACGTTCAGCACGTTCGTTAATAATGGAATACGCTCAAGTGTCTTCATGCTTCTTTCGTTTTAGTGGTTCGACAATCCTGCTGGTTCATCCAACTCGACTTGCCTGGCTTGCGCCTGTGCGAAGCGAGGATTGCCAGGTTCTCTTCCTCGACTGTCATCGGCACGGCGTTCTTACGCTTGACCTCCAGCCACTTGTCAAGTTCGTCATTGAAGAGCACCCATCGCTTGCCGGACTTCGAACCTGGCACTTCGCCCTTTTGCAGTTTCATGTAGAGCGTGTTCAACGGCATGCGGAGATACTCGGCAGCCTCTTCTACGTTCATCGTGCGACGTACACGTTTCATCATCTGATGCGTTTGCTGTTTCTGAAGGTCAAGCATCAACACCTTCATGCCAATCACTTCATCCCGAAGCTCGGCAACGACCTTTGGCAGGTCGTCGAAAGTTAAGACATCATTGTTCATAGTTCATCAATGTTTCTGAAAAACTCGCCGCGAAGGAACACAATGATTGGATGCTGATATTAGTCACTGACCGTCATTTGTCATTAATCATGAAAAAAAACCACAGAAGAATATCTGCAGGGCCTTGTATGGGTATCGGACGCTGGAATCGCTTTATTTGCCTGGATAGTGGAATTCGTAGCTGCCGTTCTCTGGTTTGTCAATCGCTATAACGAACCTGCCCTGGGCGGTCGTCAGGTTACGGCGAATGGTCTCAACTTCAGCGTTCATTACGCTAGAGAACAGGCTCTTTACAAACAGGGCACGGACATTACCTGTATAACCGTCAGAAATCATCGACAGCCTTTCACCTATGTTCCATACGAAATGCATTAAGTCGGTGGGGCCAAGCCGCTCTTTCAGCCTCACCTCCTTTGGTGTGTAAACATAGCTTTCCGACCATACCATCACTTCGGCCAGCAACTGATTCATCTGCGGTTCCTCCATATAGGGTGCCATGACATAGCGGATATACTTGTCAATGGCAATGATGATGTTGTCCTCCCGTTCCTTCTTCTCTATAGCAACTGCTTCGTTACGGCTCTGGTAATCCTCATGGTTTGCGGTTTCGCTAATGACAAAGGGTGTGGCTGGTGCTGCCAGAGGTGTTTCGGCCATCTTGCCAATGACGGGGGCTGTGGGGCGTGTATCCTTTTCCCTCTCATTGAAAAAGAAGAAGCCAAGACGTGTAACCGACATCACCAGTGCGAACACAAGCCACAGCAAGCCGTTGGCACAGAGGAATGCCACCGTTTTCAACAGCGGGTCTTGTCCGATTGGAGGAATAAACTTGATGACCGCCATCAGCGAGATCATCATGATTGCTATGCCAACACCGACGTACGCGATGCGGCTTTCAAGAATGGAAAAATCTTCTTTCTTAATTGTCATTATTGCTATCCTGTTTTAATAATTCGAGTGCAAAGGTACTCATTTCCCTTGGTTGCTGCCAACTTTTAACACTCAAAAGTCTAATTTTAACCTTACGGAAGAGACAAGAGACCAAAATCCCGTCGTTTTTCGGGATTTCGGCCTCTTTCATCGGCTCTTATGCCTGGCTTATCCTACTTTCATTCAGGCAATCTTGGCAGACTTCAGCGTTATCTTGTCAACGGACTCGCGCTTGCTTTCATCGCTCTTCGGAGCCTAAAACATGAGTATAGCAAAAACGATTGGGGTCGAAATCTCGGTTTTTTATCAAGATTCCGACCTCAATCGCAGAGTTATACTGCAAACAAATCATCCAGAACAACTTCTTGCTTCACATTCCCGCTATATTGGTTTCTCTTAACACCAAAGGTGGTTATCATGGTTGGAATCAATGCTTTTGGTGTGTTTGTGGCAACCTTGAATGCCGTGACTTTGTTTCGAAGTTTAAGTGAATAGTCCTTATCAATTATAAATTCGCCCCCGCAGAATTTTGCTTCGCATACGTTAATGGCACGGTCTCGCCTATCAATTAATAAATCTATTTGAGCTCCGTTTATCTCGTCGCGACCAGTTTCTTCATGATCCGTACAGGTATCAAGGGTTCGCTTGGTGACAAACCAACTTGACTGCTGAGTTAGTACTGAAGCGATACCCAAAGCCCGCTTCACCTGTTCTATGTGATCCTTTACCAGTTGCTCAAAACTGTAGCCCAGCCAGGCGGTTTTCTTTGGATTGTCGAGCATGTGGGTCCAGAAATGTTCGTCCTGCCCATAGTTTTCTTTGATGAAACGAAGATAGAACAATGTATAGAAGTCTGCCAACTGAAAGGTCTTGCTTTTGGTTTTCTTGCCAAAATAAATGTAGTCTCTCACAAATCCGCATTTCACAAGGTCTTTCAAAGCCTTTGACAATTTCCCGTTGTCAGGCAGCTTAGTTGCAGTCACGACCTCGTCCCTGGTCAGTCCAACTCGCTTGGTTGCCAATGCCTCAACTATTCTAAGATAAAGTTCAGACTGGTCAAAAAGCGTCTCATAGAGATGGTCAAACTCGTCCCACAGTTTGCCGTTCTTCTTAAAGAAACAGTTGTCTATGTTGTCAGTGAGTGACCGTCCTGGTTCCAATTGTTTGAGGTAGTACGGTATGCCTCCCATAATCATATAGACCCGGGCGATGTCATAGCGTTCCATTTCAAATCCCTGTTTCTGAAGATACTGTTCTGTCTCTGACAATGTGAACGGTCTGAGATACATCTTACTATTAGCACGGTTATAAAGACCGCCCTTCTGCTTGAAGAGCTTATTGATAATCCAGTTGGTGGCACTGCCGCAGACTATAAGCAATAAATCGTCCTGAGCACACCCCCATCCGTTCCAGAACCACTCAAAAGCACTTAAAAAACGACTCCCTTTTGTATCCATCCAAGGGAATTCATCGAAGAAGAGGACACGACGGGAACCTGTCTTGGTATTATTAAGGCAAGTTTTCAACATATCAAAAGCATCCATCCATGAGGTAGGCTGCTTGATCGTGTCTTCATGGAAAAATTCTTGGAGAGCCAGGGAAAAGTTTTTCAGCTGAACGGGCATCTTCTGTTTATAGAGTCCAGTAACTTTAAAGGCAAACCCTGTTTGTGCGAACACTTGATTGACAAGATACGTTTTCCCTACACGGCGTCTGCCATATACTACAATCATCTCCGCCTCATCTGAATGATACAGACGGCTGAGTTCTTTTTGTTCTTGTTTCCTACCAATGATTAATGCCATAACCTCGAATTTTGGTGCAAATATACTACTTTTTCTGCAAAAGACAAACGATGAAGGTCGAAATCTTGGTTTTTTATCAAGATTTCGACCTCTATCGTTCTTTTTCCCAATTATCCAACCCGCATCCGGGCAATCTTGGCAGACTTCAGCGTTATCTTGTCAACGGACTCGCGCTTCGACTCGTCGGCCATAGCGGCATAAATCTGGGTGGTGGCGACGTTCTTGTGGCCAAGCATGTGCTGAACTGTATAGACGCTGGTGCCTGCCTCAACCTGGAGCGAGCCGAACGTATGGCGGCTCGAATGGTATGAGACATGCTTGGTGATGCCGGCTTCTTTCAGCCAGTTCTTCAGCGGGGCCTGGGTCAGACTGTGGTTGAAGCCTTTGAACACCAAGTCGGTGGGCTGCCGTTCAGCATCCTCATCGTAGTAGCCTATCAAGTCTAGTGCCTCGTTGCTCACGGGGTTGTTCACCAGTTCCTTCGTCTTCTGCATACGGAGAGTGATATACATGCCTCCGTCACCATAGGGCTGAATCTTCTCCCAAGTCAGTTGCTTGATATCGCTCTTACGCAAGCCCGTCAGACAGGAAAACAGAAAGGCTTTTTTCAACACGGGGGAAGAGCAAGGGGTATTGGCAAGGGCTATCAGTTCCTGTCTCGACAGATGCTCTTTCTCCGTGGGAATGGTGTCGATACGCTCCAAATAGCCGTTCGGATTCTCCTGTAACTTATGTTCCCGGTAGGCGGTGTGGAGGACGGCGCGGAAAGTAGACCAGTAACCCGCGATGCTGTTGATGTGCAGCCTGTGTTCCTTGTGGAGCGTCTGCGGTGCGGTCATCAGGTACTCCTTGAATTTGTTGCACAGGTCTACGTTGATCTCGTCGAAGCGGCACTTGCCGTTGCAGAACGTCTCGAAGTGCTTGTAGACGTTTTCCCACTTCGTGTTCTTCTTCTCGGCCTTGTCCTTGAAATAGGCCAGAAAACTGCCCTTCATTTTCTCCTTGTCGAAGAAGTCGTAGCGTTCGTTGACGATGCTCTCAAAGCGACGGCATCGCAGGGCCTCGGCCTTCTCGCGCATGTGGTCATTGTAGTCACGCTCGCGCTGGTTCTTTGGCTTGGCATAGACGTAGATGCCCAGCGACTCATGGCGCATGACTTTCATCGTCGATTCATCTCGGTAGCCTGGATAGTAGTCCAGATAGTAGGAAAGCTGCTCTCCGCCTTTGATTTTCCGTGTGCGGAGGGTCACGGTCTTGCAAATGTTACTCATATATACCTTATTTATTTTAGTGAATACTCGTGGTGAAGCATATCTTCACGGCTGCGAAATTAGCCCATTATCCTTCAATGACCATAGATATTGTCCGTAATGTGTCAGTAATTGCCGGATAATGTTGGGTGTTTAGAAAATATGATAGCTGCCATACAGGGCCAGTCGTTCCTCCATAATCCTGTCGAAGTCAGCTCTGGGTATTAGGTTCTTTACGCCCACCTTGATGGTCGCAATGCCATTCTTCTTGGCGATGATGCCGATGTTAGAGGTCGTCATACCATACTTCTCCGCTGCCTCCTTTGCTGTGAAGTAGCGTTCGTCATTCACGAGGTCGGTACGGCGCAGAGCGTCTAATTGCCCCTTGGCGTAATACGTCTGTCCATATTCACGTTTGGTTGGGATGTGATGGCGGTAGGCGCAGGCATGCAGTCCGCTCGGCTTCATGCCATAGAGTTCCTCCGCATCCTTGGCCGTTATCCACTCTTTCACCTCGCTCGCCTCTATGGTCAACCCGAAAATCAAATCAAGATGTTTACGGCTATAATAGTTTTTCCCGCCGATCCTGCATATCGGCACCTGGTTGTTCTTGGCAGAGGTGTAGAGCCATGACTTCTTCACCTTATATATACTCATGACTTCTTCGCCGGAAATATAGTCGAGCACTTGCGGATCCTGCCCAGTAGACGTAATGATACTCTTTTCCGTCTTCGAAGGCATCTTCGGAGTCTTGGGTCTGTCGGTTGGCAACACCCGATGATACGGATGTCCTGCCAGCATCTCCTCAATGTCGGCCTTCCGTATGAAAGCCATCCTGCTGCTTATACGCGACGCTGCCAATTTGCCTTCATCCACCAGCTTGTACACATACTGCCTCGAGCACCCCATGAGAACCGCAGCCTTTGCAAATGTCAGATACTCCTGATGCTGCAGGTCAATCACAGGCTCAACGGCATTGATAAAGTCCTGCTGCCGCTTCTTCCTTGCCTCCTTCGCTTTCGACTGACATTCCTCAGAGCAGTACTTCTGCATCCCGCTCCTCGCAACAAACTCCTTCCCACAAAACTTGCATTTTCTTACCTGTCTCATTTCTTCACTTTTTGATGGTTCAACGTCCTTTTCTTTTTCCCTACCGTTTTGTCACCCATGCTCCACGTCCGTCAACCGATGTCAACTCCGTCCGCAATATAACATTCCAGAACTCCATCTGCTCCATCATGTCGTCCTATGCAACCCATCGTAACCCGTTGTCAACTGAATCCACAGACTGACGATTCTGGAGCCTCTTAAATTCCTCGCGGTAGAAATACGTTGCAAAAATATGCTGAAATTCGGCAACTACCAAATTCCTACCATCAAGTGTTAAAAATCAAAAGTACCTGAAAATGAGCGTGTTTTAAATAGTTGGTATTAGATATTCATGGTTGTTTAACCCCATCTAAATACAGTGAAGGGAACCTGTCAGGGATGGGAGACGCTGACACTGCCATTCAATGTTAGAACCATACGACATGAACAGAAGGGCGAAATCATACCAATGGCCAACTATACTACTGGAAGCGACCAACTGCCGTTCTGGCTGTACTCACTGAATGGTTCCTCGTTTGTAAAGGCCACACAGATTGAGGCCAACGTGCCCGAAGAGCCCACACACATAGACAATCTGGTGAGAGAGATAGACAACGATGCTCCCATAGCCATCTACACACTAAGTGGAACAAAGGTGGCCACCGCCACGCAGGCCAGCATCGGTGCCGTGCTCCGCCAGTTGCCCCCAGCCGTCTACATCGTCGATGGCCGCAAGTTTGTTGCCAAGTAAGACAATCGAAGTAAAATTGCGTTTATTTCGCTATCTGCTTTTCTGCATGGCGCGGAGGGTCTGCAGCAACACGCTGAGGACGATGAGGGTGATGCCCAGATAGAACGAGAAGTTGACCTCGCGGCCCTCGCCGAAGATGAGGAAGGCCAGGATGATGGTGTAGCAGGGCTCCAGGTTGTAGGTCAGGTTGACGGTGAAGGCCGACAGGCGCTTCAAGGCCTGAATCTGCATCAAGTACATGCCCACGGTGCAGAACAGGGCGTGGCAGAGCATGAACCACACGTTGGAACCCTCGGGCACAACCACCACGGGTTGCTGACTGGGGAAGAACCACAGGTAGACGGGGATGATGGCGGTGACAGCCAGCAAGCCGCCCGACATCTGCGACATGAGCACATCGCGGCTGCGCACGCCCACAGAGGCCCGTTTGTTGAAGATGACGTAGAGGGCACACACCAGCGACGACACGATGCCAATCATGATGCCGTAGCGATAGCGGGCATCGAAAGAGAAGATGCAGAGCACGCCAGCGACCGTGATGAGCGACAGCAACAACTCGGCCCAGGAGAACTTGCGCTTCAGAATGAGCGGTTCGCAGATGGCGGTGAAGAAGCCTATGAGTGAGAAACACACCACGCCGATGCTGACATTCGATGCCTTGATGCTGCCGTAAAACAACATCCAGTGCAGGCCCAGCAGGGCTCCGCAGCCGCTCAGTTCCAGAAACTTCCGCCCGCTCACCTTCGGCAGGCCCGTGAACACCAGCAGGATGAGACTGGTGAACAGCATGCGATACCACACAATATCGACCTCGTTCAGCGTGATCAGTTTGCCAAACAGACCCGTAAAGCCTGCCAGCAGCACGCTGAGATGCAGTTGCAGGAAGCCTTTCTTCGTTTCGTTCATGATGATTCCGTTTTCGATGTTGTCACTTAAGAAAGCGCGGCAAAATTACTAAAAATGACGCAGATTGAAGCAAAAAGCGCGTCTTTTTCGATAAGAATAGCAACTTATCAGAAAAAAAAGTGTACCTTTGCACCCGATTTTACGTAAAAGACTTATGCAGGATATTCGAAACATTGCGATTATAGCGCACGTAGACCACGGCAAGACAACGCTTGTGGACAAGATGATGCTGGCAGGCAATCTCTTCCGTGAGGGACAGAACCTGAGCAGTCAGGTACTCGATGCTAACGACCTGGAACGCGAACGAGGCATCACCATCCTTTCCAAGAACGTCAGTATCAACTGGAAAGGCACAAAAATCAATATCATTGACACTCCGGGACACTCCGACTTCGGCGGCGAGGTGGAGCGCGTGCTCAACATGGCCGACGGCTGTCTGCTGCTCGTCGATGCCTTCGAGGGCCCCATGCCGCAGACGCGCTTCGTGCTGCAAAAGGCTTTGCAGATAGGTCTGAAGCCCATCGTGGTGGTGAACAAGGTGGACAAGCCCAACTGCCGCCCCGAGGAGGTCTACGAGATGGTGTTCGACTTGATGTTCTCGCTCAACGCCACTGAAGACCAGCTGGACTTCCCCGTGGTGTATGGCTCGGCCAAGAACGGCTGGATGGGCGAAGACTACAACAAGCCCACCACCGACATCACCTATCTGCTCGACAAGATTGTAGAGGTGATTCCTGCTCCGAAGCAGATAGAGGGAACACCGCAGATGCTCATCACGTCGCTCGACTACTCGAGCTATACGGGCCGTATCGCCGTGGGCCGCGTGCACCGCGGCACCCTGAAGGACGGCATGCAGGTGACACTATGCCACCGCGACGGCTCGATGGAGAAGACGAAGATCAAAGAACTGCACACTTTCGACGGCATGGGCCACAGCCGCACCGACCAAGTGGACTGCGGCGACATCTGTGCCGTCATCGGTTTGGAGAAGTTCGAAATCGGCGACACCATCTGTGACCTGGAGAATCCCGAGCCGCTGCCCCCGATAGCCATCGACGAGCCTACTATGTCGATGCTCTTCACCATCAACGACTCGCCCTTCTTCGGCAAGGAAGGCAAGTTCGTCACCTCGCGCCACATCAACGACCGTCTGGAGAAGGAACTGGAGAAGAACCTGGCCCTGCGCGTGGAGCCCTTCGAGGACTCTACCGACAAGTGGGTGGTCAGCGGTCGCGGTGTGCTACACCTGAGCGTGCTTATCGAGACCATGCGCCGCGAGGGCTACGAGCTGCAGGTGGGCCAGCCGCAGGTGATATACAAGGAAATTGACGGCCAGAAATGCGAACCCATCGAAGAGCTGACCATCAACGTGCCTGAGGAGTTCGCCTCAAAGATGATTGACATGGTGACGCGCCGCAAGGGCGAAATGACCTCGATGGAGAGCCAAGGTGAAGGGCTACGGGTAGGCGAGCAAAGCTCGGGGATGCGCACCAACATTGAGTTCGACATCCCATCGCGCGGCATCATCGGTCTGCGCACCAATGTGCTCACCGCCAGTCAGGGCGAGGCCATCATGGCCCACCGCTTCAAGGAGTATCAGCCCTATCGGGGCGAGATAGAGCGTCGTGTGAACGGCTCAATGATTGCTCTGGAGACAGGCACCGCCTACGCCTATGCTATCGACAAGCTGCAGGATCGCGGTAAGTTCTTCATCGATCCGGGCGAGGATGTCTATCTGGGCGAGGTCGTCGGCGAGCACGTACACGACAACGACCTGGTCATCAACGTCTGCAAGGCCAAGCAGCTCACCAACGTGCGCGCTTCGGGCACCGACGATAAGGCCCGCATCATCCCGAAGACGGTCATGTCGCTCGAGGAGTGTCTGGAGTATATCAAGGAAGACGAGCTGGTGGAGGTGACTCCGAAGTCGATGCGCATGCGCAAGATCATCCTTGACCACGACCAGCGCAAGAAAGCCAACAAGAACTAAGTCGTCTACACACACATTATTCCTGACAGATGAAGAAGCTTCTAACGGTCATCATGTTGGCAGTCTGTTCGGCGGTGCTCGCACAGACCAGCTACAAGGAGGAGATACTGAAAGCCCCAGAGCTCTCAGCCAGTAACTGCGTGGCCTATCCCACGAAGCATCCGAAGCTGACCCCTGCGCCCAAGGGGATGAAGCCCTTCTATCTGAGCCACTACGGCCGTCACGGCTCGCGCTTCCTCACCAAGATTGAAGACTACCGCTACGTGCCGCGCGTGCTGCAAGCTGCCGACGACGAAGGGCTGCTCACCCCTCTGGGCAAGGACGTGCTGCGCCGCACACAGCGCTTTGCCACGATAGCAGAGAACCGATGGGGCGACCTCACCACCGTCGGCGAAGAGCAGCTCAAGGGCATTGCACAGCGGATGACCGAGAACTTCCCCCAGATCTTCAAAGGCAACACCCACGTAACCGCCAAAAGCACACTGGTGCCGCGCTGCGTGCTCTCCATGGCCAACAGCATACAACAGCTCACGGTCATCAACCCACGGCTGAGGATCAGCATGAACGCCTCCTCCCACGACCTGCACTACATGAACCATCAGGATCATAAGCTGCGCGCCATGACGCGCCCCGACACGCTCGAAGCTGTTTATCGGGACTACTGCAAACGCCACTGGGACCTCAACCGCTGCATCCAGTCGCTCATCAGCGACACCGCATACATCCGCAAGAACATTGACACTGAGCGCATGCTGCTCTATCTGTTCCGCCTCGCCGGCAACGTCCAGGACACCGAACTGCGCGACTCGTTCACCCTCTACGACATCTTCACCCCCGAAGAGATCTACCACAACTGGCTCACCGCCAACGCGTGGTGGTATCTGAGCTATGGCTTCACACCGCTCAACGGCAACACGCAGCCCTACACGCAGCGCTTCCTGCTGCGCCAACTGATTGCCGATGCCGACTCCTGCATCAGGCTGTCGGAGCCCAACGTGCAGCTGCGCTTCGGCCATGACACCATGCTCATGCCGCTGGTCTGCCTCATGGGGCTCAACGGCTACGACCTGTCGGTGGACAATCTCGACGACCTCGCTCCCGGCGGATGGATAGACTACCGCCTGTTCACCATGGCGGCCAATCTGCAACTGGTGTTCTACCGCCGCAACGCCAACGACCGCGACGTGCTGCTCAAGATACTGCTCAACGAGGAAGAGGCCGCGCTGCCCATTCCCACCGACCAGGCTCCCTACTACCGATGGAGCGACGTGAGGAGCTATCTGCTGAACATCCTTGATGCCTATCTTTAATTATATCCTTTTATGAAACAAGCGTTACTGGCAATCCTTATCGTACTGTCGGCACTCGCCGCCCCACTTCAGGCAGACAACTGGATGAAGCGTCTGCCCGACAATGCCTACATCTCCACGCTCTCCATCCCCGGTTCCCACGACTCGGGCACGGGCAACGGCTTTCCGAGCGTCACATCATCCATCTACGGCCCCTTTGGCGACAAATATGCACGCACACAGGACATCAGCCTTCAAGAGCAATGGAACCTGGGCATCCGCGCCTTCGACCTCCGGCCGGCCGTCATGGACAACTATATCAACGTGAACCACGGCGTGATGCCCACCAAGCTGCACTTCGACATGGCCCTCTACACCCTGCGCGACCTGATCCGCGAGAACCCGTCGGAGTTTGCCGTCATCCACCTGCTCCACGCCGCCGAGGGCGACGAGAAGAAGGATGTCTACGAGGAGCGGCTGCTGGAACTGCTCGGGCGCGACGACCTGAAGGACTTCTTCGTGCCCTTCAAGAGCGACCTCACGGTGAAGGACATGCGCGGCAAGATCCTGCTGCTCAGCCGTGATGCCTATGCCGACACGCCCGTAGGCGGATTTCTACAGAACTGGTCGGGCTCTGAGGAGTGGTACTGGGAGACGCACGGACAGATTGCCGGACCCGCCAACGCCAAGGCCACACTCTACATGCAGGACTACTCCGAGACTTATCAGGATGGTGCCCTCGACGTGAAGGTGGCAGCCATCCGCAAGATGCTCGACTTCAGCACGACCCACGCCACGAAGACGGCCTCCGACATCGTGTGGGTCTACAACTTCGCATCGGCCTACTCCAAGCGGTCGCGCCTGTACATACCCTTCGTCGTCGACGAGCAGATCTCCTCCAGCGACGGCTATCGCGACAATGCCGCCCATACCCACGCCGCCATCCTCGACTATCTGGCTGACCCCAGCCACAAGGCCGGCCCCACGGGCATCATCCTGATGGACTATGCCGGCACCGACTGGAGCAATGGCTACAACACGCGCGGAATGGAACTGCTCAACGCGCTCATCGACAACAACTTCCGCTATCTGCAAGACATGTCGACGGTCACAGAGAGCAGCGCCTCGCGCAGCAAGCCCCTCGACATGTCGGCACACATCGTCAACTCCAGCTTCAACAGCAATCTGCTGAACACCGGATGGGAGGGCGACGAGTTCGGAGCCGTCTTCCCGAACGAGAATGCCGAGCACTACAACCGCAACTTCGACACTCACCAGACCATCACCGGACTGCCCAAAGGTGTCTATGCCGTGGGCGTGAAGGCCTTCTACCGCTGCGGAGAGGCCGAAGAGGCCTATCAGCACTACCGGCTGAAGGACCACGTGCTGCGCTATGCACGCGTCTATGCCGTCTGCGGTTCCGACACGCTCTCGCAGCCCCTGGCCTCGCCTTTCTCGAAGATGGTGCTGACGGCCAGAAACGTGGGCCGCGAGATTGCAGTGAAGAACGGCAACACCAGCTACTACACACCCGACGACATGATCTCAGCCGAATACTATATGCACACCATCAACGCCTACAGCAACAAGGTGTTTGTCTGCGTAGACAACGGCACGCTCACGCTGGGCGTGCTGAAGCGACAGGCTGCCGGCACCGACTGGTGCGTGTTCGACGACTTCTCGCTGACCTATTACGGCAACGAGACCACTGCCTTCCAGTACTGGCTGACAGAGACGAAACGGACGAAGCTCAGCTACAATCTCGTCACGGTCAGCAAGCCCTATCTGGATGCCTACAACAGCGCCTACAACGCCACGGCCACCAACAAGCGCGAGGCCATCCGCGCCATGCGCGTCATCGACGCTGCCGCCAACGCCATCGGCCTGAACGCCTCGCTATGGGAGGCATACAAGCAGGTGGGCAGCGAGGCCGCAAAGCTGATCGACGACTTCACCTACACGGTGGCGCAGAGGACTTTCCTCCGGAACTACTACAAAGAGCACTACGTCAAGGACCTTGAAGAGCTGACGCTAACGAACGCCGAGTTGCCGGTGGCCACCAGCGAACTGCGCCGCTACATAGACCTGATGATCAGCGGAGAGTGGAAGACAATGGGCATCAGCACGCCCGACAGCCACCCCACGACGGCACCGGCATCATTCTTCACCCTCGACGGCAAGCGCACGGGCACGCCACAGCAGCGCGGGCTCTACCTGAGGCGAGCCAGCGACGGCAGCGTAAGAAAGGTTTTGAGATAGTTCTTATCGGGCTGCCTGGAAAGCCAGCGCATACATGCGCATCTGCTTCACCATGGCCAGCAGACCGTTGGAGCGCGTCGGCGACAGGTGCTCCTTCAGTCCTATCTGCTCAATGAAGTAGAGGTCGGCATCCAGAATCTCCTGCGGGGTATGGTCTGAGAGCACGCGGATCAGCAGTGCCACGATGCCCTTCACGATCAGGGCATCGCTCTCCGCCGTGAAGTGGATGACCTTGGGTCTCCCATCCCCTCCGAGGGGAGGGGCAGGGTCAACATAATCCGCCTGAAGCCACACGCGGCTCTGGCAACCGTCGATCAGATTCTGCTCCGTCTTGTATTTCTCGTCGAGCGGCGCCTGTTCGTTACCCAGGTCGATGAGCAACTGGTACTTGTCCATCCAGTCGTCGAAGTCATTGAATTCCTCAATAATCTCGTCTTGTATCTCGTTGATTGTCATTGTTTGTTATCGTTATAGATGAGCTGTAGGAGCGTTTGACCCACGGCCTGCATCACGGCAGGGTCGATGTTCTCGGGCGTGTCGCTGAGGGTGTGCCAGGTGGGGCCGAAGGACGAGGTGGCGCCCTCCACCGAGGGGATGATGTCGATGCAGGGGATGTAGGCGATGCGGTTCACGGGCAGGTGGTCGTCGGTGACGTAGCCGGCATTCTTGAGGATGAAGTACTCGCCGAAGCCCAGCTGGATGCCTAAGTGCCAGACCCTATCCACGACGGGCTTGGCGTACTGGCGGGAGAAGCCTTCCTGGGCGAAGCGTGCGCCGCGGCCGCCGACCATGTCGAGGTTGACGCCGTAGCGGGGCCGGTAGCCGATAGCGGCCGCCTGCTGTGCCCAGAAGCGGGAGCCGAGGCACCAAAAGCTCTCCTCGCCTGCGTCCTCGACCCACTCCGGCGTGCCCTGGTCCTCGAGGTCGAAGCAGACGAAGTCAATGCCGTAGCTGAGACCCGTGGCGGCGATGGCGCGCGCCATCTCCAGCATCACGGCGACGCCGGAGGCGCCGTCGTTGGCGGCCGGGACGGGAGTGTGGTGGTGGGCATCATCGGGGTCGTTGTCGGCCCATGCGCGGCTGTCCCAATGTGCGGTGATGAGGATGCGGTCGGTGCCATCGGGGAAAAGGCGTGCCTGGATGTTGCGGCAGGTCATGGGCTGCCCGTCGTAGCCGTTGAGGGTCGTGCGGACCTCGCTGACCTCGGCGCCGAAGCTCTGGAACTTGCCGACAAGCCAGTCGGCACAGGCCTCATGCGCCTGTGACCCCGGCACGCGGGATCCGAAGGCGCACTGCGCCTCCACATAGGCCATCGCGGAGTCGGCCATGAAGGCGGGTGCGGGCTGCAGGGCGATGGTGTCCGGAGCGGTGCTCTGGCGGGTGCGGCCACCGCAGGAAGGGAGGAGGGAGAGCGCTACGGCAAAGCCGCAGCCTACACAGAACGGAAGGATATGGTGGAGGAGGTGTTTCACGATGCTTGTTTTATGGGTGCTATGCAATAATCAATTGTCAATGATTATATTAATGCGCGCTTGCGCGGTCTTCATCACGCGCAGGAAGTTGCCGCCCCAGATGAGGCGGAGGTCCGCTTCGGTGTAGCGTTCGCAGAGCAGGCGGCGGGTGAAATTGATGAGTTCTGCGGCAGAGGCGAGGCCGGGGACGCCACCGTCACCGTCGAAGTCGGTGCCGATGCCGACATGCTCGATGCCGGCGACCTGGACCATGTGGTTGAGGTGGGCCACGGCGTCGAGGATGCTGGCCTGTCCGCCCTTGCGCAGGAAGCCGTTGTAGAAGGTAACCTGTGCCACACCGTCCTTCGCGGCGAGGGCCCGCAGCTGGTCGTCGGTGAGGTTACGGGGATGGTCGCAGAGGGCGCGGGCGGAGCTGTGGGAGCAGACGATGGGCGTCTGGCTGATGTCCAGGGCATCGTGGAAGCTGCGCTCGCTGGCGTGGGAGAGATCGACCAGGATGCCGAGGCGGTTCATCTCGCGGATGACGTCGGCGCCGAAGGCGGAGACGCCCTCCAATGGCTCGCCCTCGCGGGGGCGTGCGGAGCCGCAGATGTCGTTATTGCCGTTGTGGCAGAGTGTCATATAGACGATACCGAACTCATCGCGGAACTGGCGCAGGAGGGAGAGGTCGCGGCCGATGGCGACGGCGGACGGACCGCCGTCAACGG
>ERZ842401.4717-NODE-4717-length-15640-cov-17.278922_pt1 | contig 15640 bp, 15 predicted proteins | sample MGYA00521270_ERZ842401 | MGnify/ENA primary metagenome ERZ842401 (study PRJEB31892, sample SAMEA3878208) | bioreactor metagenome | biome: Moose rumen | place: Sweden | collected 2011-10 | study: EMG produced TPA metagenomics assembly of the PRJEB12797 data set...
TTTGTTTTACCATTAGTTAAATCCTATATCTCAAGATTTAACTAGTCAAGAGCCTTGATTATATATTTTGTTGCCTTCTCTCGTATCTTTGAACCAAGTAACAGCCTTATTAGGATTTCCCTTTGCATAATAGGGCGGCACTGGCAAATTTTTTTCAAAATACTCTCGATTTTTCCACTATTCTTTTGTTTCTTCTTCCGTGAGTAATTTTGCTTCCACAAGTTTCCAAATCGCAACAAAAATCCCGCGTGGCTGCCCTGTGTAATACGCAATATCGGCTGTATGAACTCGGTAATACTTCATACTTTTATTTTCGTATATAAACGTGTAAAGAATCAATAAATCTTACCGCCTGTAAGATTGACATCTTACAGGCAGTAAGATTAGAATGTTTTTTATGCAAATTACTTTGAAAAATGCAAACTATGAAGTTGTGCTAAACACGTTCGGAGCTGAAATCAATTCATTTCGCTCTGTGAAAGACGGTACACAATATGTGTTTGAAGGTCCAATGAGCGTATGGAAATTTCACGCTCCTATTCTTTTCCCTCACGTCGGAAAAATCCTCGACGGATTTATGACTTATGGCGGCAAGGAATACAAGCTGACAAACAACGGAATGAGCCGAGACCTTGAGCATACGCTAGTCGAAACTGACGGCGTAAGCGCGACTTTTGAGCTCACAGAAAGTGAAGCTACTAAAGAGAAGTTTCCGTGGAAATTCTCTCTTAAAACACACTATGAGTTGCGCCCAGACGGCTTAACGTTTACAACAACGGTTACTAATACCGACAGCACCCCTATGCTCTTTTCTTTAGGTAGCCACACCGCTTTTTGTTGTCCGCGAAACACCGACCCCGCAGGCACAAAGAACAGCGATTATCAGTATGAGTTTGAGAAAAAAGAACCTCTGACACAAGTCATCACCGATGAAATGGGGTATCTTATTCCAGACGACGAAGGCACAGCTCCTCAAACAAAGCTTTATGGAGAAACACAGGCTGGCATTGTTCCGATAAATGCACAGGGCTTTGGTTCAGGGCATTTCTTTACACGAATTACATCAGATTGGGTTGGATTGAGAAACAAGAAAGATGGTTCTTTAATCAAAGTCAACACAAAGAATTATCCGTATGTAATGCTATGGCAAAATGCAGGAGAGCCGTGCTTTAACTGTATTGAACCATGGTATGGCACTGCCGACGCATTGAATACAAATCACGATTGGGCGGAAAAAGGAGGCTTAATCACTCTCGAAGCAGGAAAGAGCTTCACCGCAGACCAATCAATCACGATAGAGAGATAGCAAAGCTGGTCATACCCGACAAAACAGGCTATGCCTATATAGAAAAAAAAATACTTCTGTGCTACACTTGTATCTATGAACGATAACAATGCAAACACAGAAGATACAAGCGTAGCTGGATTAAAAGAAATAAGTCATCTCTTAGCAAAGATTGATGACGAACAGCTTATATGGGATTTTTTTGAGTGTTTATTTACCGCAGCCGAGAGAAAAGATTTTTCTAATCGGTGGCTTTTAGTAAAAGAAATTGCAGCGGGTGTTACACAGCGAGAAATTGCAAGAGAATTTAAAATGTCGCTCTGTAAAATCACTCGCGGTTCAAAGGAGTTAAAAAAGCCTCATAGCGCATTCAAGAAAATGCTAGATAAATTAAAAGATGATACATTGTAATTAAATAAAAATGGCTTCTTGATACAGAGAAGCCATTTTATCAAATAATGAGAAACTAAAAGGATTAACCGAGAGAAACTGTTCCTGCGTCGTTAATAGCAAGAATTGATTTGCACTCTGAACAGCGGAAGCGACCTGCTCTTGTAGCCTTTAAGCGTTTTCCACAAACAGGGCAACCAAATACCTTAGGGAAAATACTATCAGATACAGGTGCGCCCTGCTTAAAGAATTCAATAGCCTCTGCAGTTGAATCTTTAATGTTAAAGAACTGAGAGAAGCCTAAAAGTTGAAATACTTCATAGACTTTTGGCTGAATCTCAAGCAGAACAATATCGCCGCCTTTTGGTTTTACGAGTTTAAGGAATGCCGTAAAAGAGCCAATTCCTGTTGATGAAACATAGTTGAGTGCTGCACAGTTAAAAATCAGATTAACATATCCCGTTTCAACAACCTTATTGATACGCTTCTGGAAAAATGCAGAGTTGTATGTATCAATATAACCATTCAAGTAAATGCAAATGCCGTTTGGCACGTCATCGACTTTCTCAAGAGAAATCTTTAAGCTATCATCGTGTTCATCGTTAAATCCGGGAACTAAGCTATTATTATTGCTCATATCACTCCTCACAGCATCTAAGAAATTCTGTTAGTATAATTCTATTATACAACATTCTTATAAAAAAAACATATTCTCGTAAACAAATTTATTGCTTTTATTTGTACTTTTACGGATTCCAACCGTCATCTATGCCAAGCAAAGCTCCGTTTATCTCTTTTCTATCTATCAAAAAAGAAACGGCCTCTGCTATTGTCGCTGTTTGTATAAGAGTACCTGTCGGAGTTTTATTTTTTAGACTCTCTTTCTGCTCTTGCGACAGATATTCAGTTTCTACAAATCCTGGTAAAATTACATTGCAAGTAATTCCATCTTTAGCATACTCTGCCGCGATTGACTTTGCTAGCACTCCTAAAGCAGTTTTTGCGCCTGCATACGCAGCATTTGTTTTGTATGCTCTTATTTGCTCTGTCCGTGTCCCGCCAAAAAGAATGATACGCCCATATTTTCTCATTGTCATTCCCTTGAGTGCCGTACTGCATAAAACGCCTGCTAACGCATAATCAAGCAAAGCAACATTTTTCCAATCTTCTTCACTTGTATCGATTAAGCTTTTTTGCACAAAAGGTCCATAACACACGCACAAGATGTCTGCGCCTTCTACCGCTGTTAAAACTTTTTTCTTTTCATTTAGCGCAGTTTTTTCTGCAAAAAAAAGCGATACATCAAAAACAATATCTCCTCTGCTTTTTCCGAGAGCCAAAACCTCACAGCCTTTCAGTTTTAACATATCGCTCACAGCTGCGCCTATTCCTCCCGTGCCACCAATAACAACAGCTTTTTTCCCTCTTATGTCAATCATTGTTTCACACCTATTTACGCTAAGCTCAAAACAGCCTAAGAGTGTGTGTAAGAATAGCAAAAAAATCAAAAAAAATATATAGTATATCTTATGGATTTATCGAATATTTGTATCGTTTTATCACACCCAGAAGAAAGCCGCAATGTAGGAGCTGTTTGCAGAGCTATGGCAAATAATGGCATAAAGACGTTGCGTATTGTGGGGAAAAAAGAAGATTTTGACGAAGAAAGAGTTCGCATTTTAGCAATTCACGCCGCTTATATTTGGGAAAATACAGAATTTTTTGACAGCGTATCACAAGCAGTAAGTGATTGTTTTTGTGCCGCAGGAACAACAAGGCGAAAGGGAAAAAAACGAAAAGGAAAACTTTTGCTTCCCGAAGAATTCGCTTCACAAATTGTACAAACAAGCGAAGGAAAAGCTGCTATCGTCTTTGGAAACGAAAGAACAGGGCTTACAGATGAAGAACTAGAAGAATGTACGATAGGTGTTACCATTCCATCAGATGAAAACTTTGCCTCCCTCAATCTTTCTCACGCAGTGCAAATTATGTGCTATCATCTGTTTAGAGAAAAGAACAGCGAACAAAAAGGCTACACTCCTATTTCTCTTTCTCGACTCGACAAAACCGTAACAACAATCGCCGATGATTTGCAGAAAATAGGCTTTTTCAGCATAACAGGAAGGCACGATATGGAGATGTTTTGGAGAATGATTTTATCTCGAGCTTCTTTATCGGAAGGAGAAGCGAAATATATAGAAAAAGTCTTTAATAAAGCCGCAGGACTTGCCAAATCTAAAGCTTAAAAATTGATATATTCGTTCTTCCTAAACAGCTTATGAAAGAGCAATATAATCATAAACTTGAAGTATGGCAAGATGAGAAATATCTTAAATGGATTATGAAAAATCTCGTCCCATACTTCTAAGCCTTTATCAAAAGCCTCTTCGCTCACCCTTCGCTTTCGTGCCGAGAAAATACCGAAAATATCGCGATAATACAAAAAGATACTAGACGAAAACTCTTCTTTTCTTAAATACGGCCAGTTGTCTTTTCCTCTCACTCCCTCACTTAAAATCACAAGAGAGGGAGAAGCCTTAAAGATAGCTTTTACAATATCGTTTTCAACAGATTTCGGATAATAGCCCACATATCGCCCCACAATCTGCAAAGCTCTAAATGTAGAGATAATATTTCTCTCCGTCTGCATTAACGTCCTCTTTCTGCCACCAAGCAAATAAAGAGAGCGCACATGGCGTTCGAGTATCGTCAAAATCTGTATCACAGCATTAAACGGATTATAGCGATGAAGCGTAGGACACTTTAAAAAATGCGCCGCCATTATGATACTCTTTGACACAGGCAAAATCAAATCAGCCTCTTCTAAGCACTTAGAAAAAACACTTTTTTTGTTTCTTGCCTTTAACAGCTTCCAAACAGTCAAAAACACAATCTGTTTTTTGCCGCTTTTTGCCATCAGTTCCATTATTTCGCCCTCTAGCTGTTCAGGACGACAAATGTCAACAGGAACTCCTAATATCCTTATTCTTTGTATTGCCATTCCTCTCTCTCCGCTATCGCTACTTGCACACTAGCAATTCCATATAATGCCGCGGTTTCGCACCTTAATATATTCGTAGTTAAATGCACTTTGCTAAAGCCGTTCTTTTCCATTATCTCTATTTCTTTAGGGCTAATTCCGCCTTCAGCACCTACTGCTATAGTTATGAATTGTGCATTTTCTTTCCCAGCAACAGCTTTATGTATACTCACTGTATCATTATTTCTTTCGTATAGCACAATGCCCAAAGACTCATTTTCAAAGCCCAGCTCTTTCGCCATTGACTGACAAAAGCAAAGTGCTTCTTCTAGTTTCATCGGCTTTTCTACTTTTGTTTGCACCGCAGAACCACACTGACTTAACGCTTCTCTTATAATCCTGTCCCAGCGGTCATTTCGCAGTGCATACCCCTGACAGTATTCGCCTATAACAGGTACAACTACCGCCACCCCACATTCAACAGCTTGCCTGATTATCAAATCCATCTTCTGCGGTTTTGCCACAAATTGCAACAGAACCATAATCTGACAAGTATTATTCTGCCGCTGTTCGTCTAAATGATTGCAAATGTTCTCGCCCGTAATTGTAGAAAGAGTATCGCATAGTTGAAGCGTTATTCGCTTTGAAGAAACATCGACTTTACAAGCAGTCATATCGACAAGCCGAGTATCTGGCAATCGAACCGACACCATATCACCCGACTTTATGCGCAATACATTCTTTAGATACTTATAATCTTTCCCCTCAATATACAATAATCCTTTCGAATCAAGAGGAGATGAGGCAACGAATTGTCTCATTTAGATTCCTTAGCACTTGCAACTTGCTCACTCGCAAGGCGTTCATTTTCTATTTCTTTAAGAGTCTTCGTGCTTTTTATCAGTGTTGCAAAATCCTTGCTATTAACGATTTCAAGAGCCTTTGTCAGCTGCTCGTCATAATCTTTATCATACAGCGGCAAATCCTTCGCGTGATATACTTGCACTCTGATTATTCTGCGCAAGAAACGCAAATCAAGCGGATACTTTTTATGCAATTCCTCTGCATAATTTGCAATATCCTTTTCGCTCATATTCTGATGATTCGCAACATACGGCTTTATCACATCATCTTTGATTAAGTTCTGAAACGCCTCTTGTTCATTCTCTGCGATTTCAACATTTTTTATCTCTAAATCAGGCGGAATACCGATTCCGTGAATATTTGAGTCGCTAGGGCTGTAGTATTTAGAAATCGTCAAGCGAATACCAATATCTCCAGGCGGAATAGGGATAACAAGCTGAACAGAGCCTTTTCCGTAAGAAGTTTCCCCGATAAGATAAGCGACCTTAGAATCTTTGAGCGCGCCAGAAAGCACTTCAGAACAGCTAGCACTGTTGTGGTCAATCAAGACGACGACAGGCATACCTTTCGGCACAATCGTATTTTTGCTAGAAGCAAACTTCACTTTATTTTCGCTTTGAATACGGCTCTTTGTCGAAACGATTACGCCCTCATCGATGAACATATCTGCAATTTCCTCAGCCGCAGACAAGATGCCGCCAGGATTATTTCTCAAATCCACAATAAGAGATGTATACCCCGACTTTTTAAACGACTCTAACGCCTCTTTTACTCTGCCTGAAGTTTGCGGCGTAAACTCGATAATACGCAAATAGCCCGTTTTGTCTATCATCGTATATTTTACAGTCTGCACTTCGATTAACGCTCTGGTAATCGTAAACGGCAGTTCCATTTCGCCGCGTTTTATCACAAAACTAACCGTTGTTCCCACAGGACCTCTCAAAAGCGAAAGCACTTCATTCATTGAAATACTTGCCGTGTCGGTGCTGTTTATGCTTGTGATTAAATCGCCTGTCATAATGCCCGCTTTTGCGCCAGGAGTGTCTTCTATTGCCGCAACTACTTCTACATACGCAGGTTTATCAGCCGTGCTTTTCACTTCTTTTGTAATGCTCAATCCCACTCCGCCAAAGTTACCTACGGTAGTATCGTTCATACTCGTCATAGATTCAGCGTCAAGATAGTAGCTAAACTGGTCGCCAAGAGAGTTCATCAACCCCCTCATTGCGCCCTCAAACAACACTTTCGGCTCAACATCTTCTACATAATTTCTCTCAACAAAATCGAAGACACTGTAAAGCTGTTGCATATACTGACGGCTCGTCATCTGCTGTTCAGAAGACGGCGTTCCCGATTGCGCAAAACACTGTGAAGCGATGATAACTAATGCAAGAAACGAAAATGCACAGATTGAAATCTTTATATTCTTTTTTCCCTTCGTAAGCAAACTCATACTTTATATTTTACTTCGCTACGAACTTTTGTCAACAGCCACAGGCTGTTTTGTAAGTGCCGCAGGCTGTTTTCACGCCAGCGTGTTTTGCACCCACAGGGTGTTTTGTAACATAAAATTTCAAGTTTTATGTTTTTTGCAATATAAAAAACTCATACAATAAAGAAGACCTAGACTCTTTCTTATTCAAGAACCTAGGTCTTCTTTCAATAACCTTATTATAGCTGTGCTTTACAAAGCAGGCTATGCCTCTTACAAAGCAGGCTGTGCCTGTTACAAAATCAGGCTGTGCCTGTTAGATGGAGAAGCGAACACTGACAGCACCGCCTAAAATCTCTTTTGCAAAATCATAGCTGCCGCTTACCGTAATATCGATAATAAATAAATCAATTCCCAAGCCACCATAAAGCTGAGGTCTCACTCCCCAAGAGCTAGATGAGCCACCTGAGAATGAACTTGGCAAAATGTGATTATTAATAGCCAACTGAACAGCATCGATTTGACCTGTTGGAGTATCAATTATTGTAGAAGTATCTTTCAAGATTTTAGACCAGTTCGCCTTTGCTTCCCAGTCTACACTAGACTTTGTGAACAACAAACGACCGCCAACAAACGGAACAAAGCACAATGCTTTTGCTGACATCTGAAAACCTGCGAAAAGCGTTGTTGAACGGAAATCCAAATTAGCTCCCGCCCCAATATCATCATCTGAAACTTCAACACCACCCTTTGTATAATAGCCGCCACCAGAGAGAGAACCTCTCACATGGAAGAATTTTCCGCCAAGATTAAAGAGCTTCCATCTCAAATCGCCGCCAAGCGTGAAATAATCGAATGCACACGGAGCGATATTGCTATCAATCTGATTCCAATCACGAGTATCGAACGTTACAAACGAAACGCCTAAATCAAACGGCAATATAATACCGCCAATGCGCAAATCCGCCGCAACAGTCGGGAATACTAGTTTATTATCATAGTTCTCGGTAAAATCTCTTATATCGCCTGTATCAATAGCAAGCGCGTCCGCCACTTCAAGCAAGTTAGAAATATCAAGCGTCGCTACTCCTGCATTCACACCGAAACCGAACTTCACATTCGGGATAAGCATACCTATCCAAGATTCCGCCCACACATTTTGCAGTGTCTGCGTATTTGGCAGAGTGTCATTCAAATCATCACAAAAACCGTTCAATCCGCTTACAATCGTCTGATACGGTTTATCGGTAGCAAAATCGTAATCAGTTTTCAACTTTGCATACTCGTCTTTAACAGTAGCCATTGTTGTTTCAACTTGTTCTTTCGTAATGCCGTGTTCTGTCAAAGCATCTTGAATTTCTGTCAAATGCTCTTCAACAAGGGAAGCAATATCATCAGGCACTTCTACATAGAAATCGTCGCCATAAATCGGTAAATAAATCTGCTTTGCAAAAGACGGGAGAGCAAAAAAAGCAAACGCTACCAATGCAGAAAGCAATTTCTTTGACCAATGAGTAAAAATCTTCATACGCATACCTCCTTGCGCGTAAAGTGAAAAATCCTTCATATCTATTTTTAATTCTACCTTTATTCTATCATATACAAACGATAAAAACAATTCTTTGTAACTGAATACAAGAAAATTTTACGATTTTTTCTACATAATACGTTTACTTCCGATATGCCGCGAGCAATTCTGCAAGATACACTCTGTCACTAAGCGCACGCTTTATATCTTCTTCTCTCCCCTGTGCATACAGCGCAGAAAGAGCCGATTGCATAGACGAAATCGCCCGCTGTTCTCCGAGCGCAATTCCCTCATTTCTGCCAAGCGCAATTCCCTCATTTCTGCCAAGCACAACACCCTCATTTTTCATTCTTTGCACAAACTCGCACACGCTTACGCCTCCTTTTTCCCTCTGCGTTTCTTCAATGAACTCTGCCATATCATCGAAAATGTCATCATCAGAAATCACGCGCATTAAATCGATTATCTCATTCACATACTTGAGCTTTTGCCTGCTCCAGTCTTGTACTTGCCCCGTTCGCAAAGCGCGCAAATACTCCGCCACAATGCGAAAATCGCTTCTGAAACTGTTAATCTGCTCATCTGTCAGCCACGCAAGATTTATCACTTTGATTTTATAATCACTCACAAAATCCTTCAATCGCTCATCGATTTTCAGCGATTCTTTGAGCGATGTGTGTTTTTCCCATTTTGACTTCGTGCCGAAATACAGCACGAGCGTTATCACAGGATAAAACTCCGCCGTATCATCGAGTAACTGACTTCTGTATGCAACACCGTCATAGCACATCACGCGAAGCGGCATCGATTTTTCTTTTTTCGTCTGATTTTCAAAGCCAAATAAACTCAAACAAAAATCGCCCCTCGTCCATTTTTTCGCAACATCGCGCTCTTGATTGTGCAAAACATTTTTTGAATCTTTGTACTGCGAAAACGTCTGAGCGTCCGTCAGCGACTCCGCTTTCACAACCTGTTTACCGCCGAACACAAGCACATTGACAATATCTGCAAATACATCGTTGTTCGATTCAAGCGTCTTTTGCGAAATATCTCGTTCACCCATATCTTTATTATACATCTCACATTTTCCATTGTCTACAGACAAAAAAATACACTTCCCTTTTCAGAAGTGTATTTTCATTCTTTGTCGTAATCCCTTAAAGCAGGTCTAATCTTTGTACTCTACCTCTGTGAACAAGCCACCAGCGCAGTGCCGTACACTAAATATCGCAACTCTCCACGAAAAATGGCAATTCTCAAGCCTTCCGTTTAAGTCGCGCTTTTTCTGTATTTTTCTGTAATAGACAGCTTTGCAAATACTTTCAAAGAACATTTATCTCGCTTTATTATATATATATATACTTTTTGGAATATTGCAAGCATTTTTTCACCCACGGCAATGGGAATAGTTACTCCCACGGTTGTGGGCATACCATATTTACGGTCGTGGGTGTAATATATTTACGCTCGTAAGAATGACATACTTACGGTCGTAAATACAACACACTTACGACCGTAAACAAGAGAGAAGAACGACCGTAAATATTTCTATGTACGGTCGTAGAATTTTTTTACCAAATTAAGCTATTCTCTTTCCAAAAAAGTTATGCCTCACAAAAGAGCCTGTGGCTCACAAAACTAGCTGTGCTAGTCTTTTAGACCTGTGGTTACTAAGCCTTGCACAATGTATTTTTGGAATATCAAAAAGATTGTTACCACAGGAACAAGAGATAATGTTCCCATCGCAAAAATCGCGCCCCAGTCCGTCGATGTCTGCGGATCGGAGAACATACGAAGAGCTAGGGACACCGTGAAACTTTTTGGCTTATTAAGATAAAGAAGCGGACCTAAAAAATCGTCCCATCGCCAATAAAAGCTAAATATCGTAGACGTAATAAGAGCGGGCGTGATGTTCGGGAAAATGATACGAGTGAAAATAGTAAACTTATTGCACCCGTCTATCATCGCCGATTCGTCTAGCTCTTTTGGGATTCCGCGTATAAACTGCACGGTCAAAAAGATAAAAAACGCCTGCCCCGTAAATTGCGGCACGATAAGCGGCAAGAATGTATTTATCCAACCGATATTTTTGAAAAGAATAAACTGCGGAATCATTACGACTTGATACGGCAGCATAAGAGTCAAAAACATACACGCATACCAAAAATTATGTCCGCGAAACTTCACGCGAGCAAATCCATACGCCACAATAGCAGAAGAGAAAACTGCACCTATTGTGGAAAGAATGGTATAGTAGAAAGAGTTTTTAAAGAATGTGGTGAACGTGGTGGATTTGTTAAAAGTCCAGCCGCGAGCATAGTTTTCAAAATGGAACTCTTTTGGCAAAAGGGAGGCACTGCCAAAAATCTCTGCTGTCGTTTTGAAGGAATTGCCTATCATCCACAAAATAGGATAGAGCATAAAATAACCGAGCAAAATGACAAACAGATGAAACACAATAGCATCTTTCTTTCGTTGTGCTGATAACTTCATTTTTTCCTCGCTTCGCTTTTGTTAATCCTTCGATTCATAGAAAACCCAAGAATCTGAAGACTTAAAGATAACACCTGTAAACACTGCAATGATTAACACCAAAATCCACGCAAGTGCAGAGCTATAGCCCATATCGTAGTACTTAAATGCGTTTTGATAGAGATAGAGCGCATAGACAAGAGTGCTGTTCATCGGGTCGCCTGTGCCGCCAGAAACAACGAACGCCTGCGTAAAGACGGTAAAGCCGTTTATCAGCTGCATAATCAAGTTGAAAAAGATAATCGGTGTCATTTGCGGTATGGTAATATTAAAGAATTGCGTAATGCGCCCAGCTCCGTCTATTGAAGCCGCTTCGTAGTAGCTTTGCGGGATTTGCTTTAAGCCTGCCAAAAAGATGAGCATAGAAGAGCCGAATTGCCAAACAGCAAGTATAATCAGCGTCCATATCGCAGTATCGGGGCGACCAATCCAGCTTACCGTGCTGTTTATGCCAAAGCCTTGCAAAATCGCATTGATTGCGCCGTCAGAAACAAAAAGGCGACGCCACATCACCGCGATTGCAATAGAGCCACCAACGATTGACGGCAAGTAATACACCGCTTGATACACGCGGACAGCTTTTGACGGGCGATTAAACAAACACGCCACAAAGAAAGCAAATATCAAGCGCGCAGGAACGGAAACAAACGCATAGAAAAACGTTACTTTTAATGATTTCCAAAACAAATCATCGTGCGCTATGTCTTTGAAGTTTTTTAGCCCGATAAACACAGGACTTGCAAGAATGTCGTATTTTGTAAACGAATAATAAAGCGATGAGAAAATCGGTATAATTGAAAAGGCTATGAAACCGATGAGCCACGGCGAAATAAACGCATAGCCAGCAAGGTCGGTCTTTAGCCTTTTATTCGACAACTTCATTTTTTCCTCCGAATTACAATATGTGATGCAACAAGGGGAATAGCTCCCCCTGTTGTTATGCACTCAACAAAATAGGCTGTGCCTACTATTTTGCAAGAGCTGCATTTGCTTTGTCTAAGAACTTCTTTGCACCGTCAGAAGAGCTGATTAAGCCAGCGAGAACTTCCTGCGTAACATCGCGGAAAATCTTCAAGACTTCTCCAGAAGCTCCAGGGTCTGGCGGGTCAATCGGAGAACAGTTGTTGTTTACCACTTCGATGAACTTGTAAATCTGCTTGCTTGTGTCGTCAACTTTCTGAGATACGCTAGAAAGAACATCGCTCGGAGCTGGAACACCGCGCTCGCCCAAAAGCACATAGTTTGCAGCCATATCGTTGAGATAGTAGTTCAAGACCTTTGCAGCCATATCAGGATTCTCTGCGCTTGCAGGAATAGAGAAGAACATAGACGGCTTTAAGTATGTGCCAGGACGCTTTGAATCTTTAATTTTCGGCATAAGATACATTTCAACAGGCTTTCCGAGTGCGCTCTGTGTTGAAACAAGCTGATTACTCCACACCCAATCATTCCACACTTTCTCTTTTGCAAATCCGCCTTCTTCTGCCGTTACCGTAACAAATGCTTCTTCTGCAGGAATCATCGCTCCAGCCTTTATCATACGAAGCTGCATATCATAGAAATCGACGAGCATCTTTGTATCGGTAAAGCCCATCGTTTTTCCGTCAGCAGAATAGAAGCTCTTTCCGTCTTGGCGCAAAAGGTTTTCAAAGATAGGACGAATATCAGTAGTTCCGAATGGAGTTGTCTTTACACCAGTTTTTTCATAAATCGTGTAGCCAATCTGCTCCAAATCTTCCCACGTCCAATTCAGCTCGTCGATAGTAACACCCGCTTTTTCAAGGATTTCTTTGTTTGCACAAAGTCCCATTGCGTTTGTTCCCATACAAATGCCGTACACTTTGCCATTCACGCTGCCTGCATCGATAATCGACTGCGACATCTTTGAAGTGTCGATAGTGCCGTTTGAAATATAAGGAGTTAAATCGAGAAGCTGACCACGAGAAGCCCACTGCAAGATATACGCATAATCTTGCTGCATAAGGTCTGGCAATGTGCTAGAAGCCGCTTGAGTGTTCATCTTGTCCCAATATCCGCCCCAACCTGTTGTTTCTGTTTCGATTTTCGCACCAGGGTTTGCATTCTCGTACATCGCGGCGACCTTAATCGTTCTCTCATCACGGTTAGTGTTTCCCCACCACGCAAGACGCATATACTTGTTTTCTTCTTTGTTTGAGTTACTAGCAGTCGAAGATTGTTTTTCTCCACCACAGCCAAAAAGCAAAAGCGAAATAGATGCAAAAAGCAAAGTAGCTTTCACCATTTTCTTCATAAAAAAACTCCTTAAAAAAAGAATTAAGCTCTATTAAAAATAGGCTCTTCTTTTAATTTTAGCATTGACTTGTAAATCCATAAAGATAAATCCGTCAGCACCTAGCATTGTACCGTCAATAAAGTATATATTATTCCCCCATTATCTCCATTTTCCGTGTATACTTTTTCTAGAGAGTTCTTCTGTTCTTTCTCACAAGAGAGGTAAGAAAGCTCGCATTTTTGATATTTTGACAAACGAGGCTTTTTATGAAGAGTACAAACATTTGTATCATCGGCGGAGGCTCAAGACAATGGGCTATCAGCTTTATGAAAGACCTGATGCTAAAAGAGATGACAAGCGGACATATTGCGCTTTACGACATCGACTTTGAAGCAGCAAAGAACAACGAAAGCGTAGCACGCCGTATGTTCAAGATAAACAAGGCTGAAAATCGCTTTAGTGTGGACGCAGTCGAAAGCGCAGAAAAAGCACTAACGGGAGCTGACCTCGTTATCATTTCTATCGAACCAGGAGATACAAGGTATCGCTTTGGAGATTTAGTGTTGCCAGAACAATACGGCATATTGCAAACGGTCGGCGACACCACAGGACCTGGCGGATTATTCCGTGCGCGCAGAGCTTTGCCCGTCTTCTTTGAATACGCACGAGTTATCGAAAAGTGCTGCCCGAATGCGTGGGTTATCAACTACACAAACCCTATGACGCTTTGTACAGCCGCATTATATAAAGCGTTTCCGAATATTAAGGCTTTTGGCTGTTGCCACGAAGTATTTCACTTGGAAGAGTTCATTGCGCATTTAGCAGAAAAATGGTTTGGAGTTGAGAAAATCGACCGCCACGAAATCAATGTGAACATCACAGGAGTAAACCATTTCACTTGGTTCACCAGTGCTTCATGGAACGGTATCGACCTTATGCCACGGCTAAAAGAACTTGCAAACAAAGCTCAAACATTTGCAGACAAAACAGACATTGCAAAACAGCGCATTGCCGAAGAAAAATGGTTCGATTGCGACCAGCTTATCTCGCTTGAATTACTTCGCAGATTCGGTGCATTAGGCGCGGCAGGCGACAGACATTTGGCGGAGTTTGTTCCGTGGTTTTTGGAAGACGAAGCGAAATTGCACACATATGGCGTTATCCGCACTCCGTATGCGTGGCGCGAAGCAGAAGCAAAGCGAAAGAGAGAAAAGCAATTCACCGACGAAGAGCTTATTGCAAAGCCATCGGGAGAAGAAGGCGTTGAGATAATGAGAGCTCTTATGGGAGACCAAACGCTTATAACAAATATGAATATGCCGAACATTGGGCAGATAACATATCTTCCCAAAGGGCATATCGTCGAAACAAACGGCGTACTAAGCGCAAACTCCGTGAGACCTCTTATTGCCGAAGAGCCACCAACCGCTGTAAAAGCCTTAGTGAGCCGCATTGCAAGCGAGCAAGAAATTGCGCTCAATGCCATTTGGGAAAATGACGACGAAAAGCTCTTTGAAGCATTCCTCCTCGACCCACTTATGAAACTCCCTATTGCAACAGCAAGAGAATTGTTTAACAATATGATTGATTTTGCAAATTCAAACGTGAGGTAGGTTTGAAGATACTCGATAAAAACAGTGATTTTTATGATTATCTTTCGTTTAGCGAGCTTTCAAACGACGAATTAACATTCGACCGACGAGGCTCGCTAAAATTGACTAAGAAAGATTTATGTGTAATTTTAGATGATAATTTAGCTTATTCTTCATATTCTAAATCCATAAAAGGAAAACGCGGCTCTACTTATATCGATTACAATTCTGGCTACTATGAAATTGCACTTGCAGCAGGAACAAATCTATTTATCATATTGCTTTCGTCTTTGCATTATGAGCAAATAGAAGTAAACGGCAAAAAAGAAAATGTACTCACTGATTTTTCCGCTCGGCTTTTGTGCGAAAGAAAGAATTATGAGAGAGATTTAGGGATTTTGAATCTTTATCTTATAGAGGGTTACAAGAGAAACTCAAGATATAGCCAACAACGTTACAGTTATGCTTTTTCAAGCGGAAACAAAGGCGATTGGGCAAAAGCAAATCTAAATAATGCTACGTTCATAAATATGATAGAAACAGCAAAAGAAGAAAGAACTTGCTATCCTATTTTGCTTGGCACAGGACTTTGTGATGTTTTAAGTGCAGAGAGTGTTTACAACGGGATAGAAGAGTATCTTTTTGCAGCTCGCACGGAGAAAAATCAAGAAAGCAAAGGCTTAAACGATGAAGGGAAAATCATAAATCACGGCTTTGATACAAAAACAGGAGGTGTTATAAAAGGTATGCTGTCATTATTGGGCTCGACCCAATAATCTGAGG
>ERZ842401.4719-NODE-4719-length-15633-cov-3.411478_pt1 | contig 15633 bp, 8 predicted proteins | sample MGYA00521270_ERZ842401 | MGnify/ENA primary metagenome ERZ842401 (study PRJEB31892, sample SAMEA3878208) | bioreactor metagenome | biome: Moose rumen | place: Sweden | collected 2011-10 | study: EMG produced TPA metagenomics assembly of the PRJEB12797 data set...
CAGGGGCTCCTTGATGGCGGTCCGGAACCGGACGATGGACAGGGCGCCCACCATGCCGAGGGACAGCACCACGTTGGAGGTCACCGCGAAGATGACGAGCGTCGTGAGCATGGGCAGCGCGACGAGCGTCACGCCGAAGCTGGAGGAGTACATGACCCCCGCGTAGGTCTTTTTATAGATGAAGAAGATGAACAGGCCCAGGCCGAAGGCCAGCACCAGCGCCAGCACCATGTCCAGGACGCTCACCGCGCCCACGTTCTCCAGAAAGCTGGATTTGAAAATGTCGTTGAAAGTCATATCTCTTACTCCTTATCCGTATATTCTGCACTGTGCGTATTTGGAAAAAGCCTCGACCCGGCGGCCGGGCGTCTGTACCGCGTCGCGGATGATGTCGGGCAGGTAGGCGTCCCACTTGACCTCGAGTATTATTGGCGCATCTCCCGCAGGCACCGTTATGGCGTTCGGGTTCAGGAAATCCGTGCAGGCAAGGCCCGTGCGGATATCGTAGTCGAAGGTGACGCGCACGTTGCCGGGTCTGTAGATGAAGGGCTCGCGGGTATAATCGACTATGGTCTTCGGCCGCATGCCCTGATAGCGCATCTTGCAATAAAGCTCCTGTACTAACGGTCTCTCAGAGTCCATCATCCAGTCCAGCCTTCCGTCCACAATGTTTTGCGCTTCCTCTGCAGTCAGCCTGGCGCTGTATTTTGTCCCCAATCCGTTTTTCTTGCTCTTCTTCTCCAGATGGATCAGCGACGTATCGTCATTATAGTATCGGATCCGGAACTTTTCCCGCATATTGACGCCATCCACCTTCTCCCGGAGCGCCTTGTCATCCAGATTGTCAAAATAAAGGCTGCGAATCAGGTATCTGCCATCTATTGCATGGGAATCGCTCTGCGCCACAGCCTGCAATCTCTGGCGGAGTGTCAGCATGTCCAAATAAGTGATCTCATGCTTCCACTCATGCCGATAATGAATATCCATTCTTCTCACTTCCTTTCATTCCATGATTTCCAATGATTTTCTTTTCCCGTTGATGCGCATTGCTTACAGTATATTTGAATTCCTGATTATTTTCACATTGTCACTCTGTTTTGTCAAGAATCAAATCCACCGCAAGCAGGCAGATGCTTCCCAACAAAAGACAGTGCGCCAAAAAATGCGGTTTCCCCCCAGAAACCGCATTTTGTATCTCCCCCATCCCGACAGCTCTCCCCAAACTCTGCCGGGTATGTCTATCCTGCCTTTATCATTCCTTGAAAAATTCCACATTGCGCATCAGTTCCGCCGAAACAGCCTTCAGGGAATCTGCCGCAGAGGCAAGTCCGTTCACCGTCGAGTCGAGGGAATCCATAGTTGCCGAAGTCTCCTGGGATGCCGCCGCGTTTTCCTCCGAAATTGCGGACAGGCTGCTCATGGAATCCACCACGATGTCCTTGGACTCATTACATGCATTTGCGCTTTGGTTGATGTCATCCACGCCGCTCACAGTGACACCGATCTCATCAATCAGCTCCTGGATGGTTGTCACAGTATTCTCCAGCGTGTTCTGCTGTGCCTTGGTCGATCTGGCCACTTCTTCTGCAATCCGTACAGCCTCCTGGGAATCCGCGCGCAGTATCTCCATCTCATGCCGGATCTCGCTGGCAGACTCCGCAGAGCTCTCCGCCAGTTTGCCGATCTCCTCTGCCACGACTGCAAATCCCCTGCCTGCCTCGCCGGCTCTCGCCGCCTCAATGGAGGCGTTCAATGCGAGCAGACTGGTCTGGGACGCAATGGAATCAATCGCTTCCACACGCATCGCGATATTGTCCACCGCCGTATTGGTTGCCGCCACAGTCTCGGTTATCTGCTCTATGGATTGGCTCATCTCCTGAGAAGATCTCTGGAGTTCCCGCAGCTCCTGCTGGGAGTTCTTGCTTCCCCTTGTCATGGAATCCGCTGTCTTTGCAAGGTTTCCTGCATTGCCGGTAACATTGTCCACATTCCTTGCAATCACATTGATATTCTCAACAGCCTGTTGGATCTCGTCAGCCTGCTGGGATGCTCCTGATGCGATCTCCTGTACTGCCTGCGATACGTCTCCCACAGATTTGGATATCTGTTCCGCAGTATCCGCCAGGCTGAATGCAGATCCGCTTACCGTATTTGCCGAATCCTTGATCCCTCTGGCGATGTCACGCAGCTTACCGATCAGCTCGTTGGTGCGGCCGATGATATTGCCGAACTCATCCCGGCGACCTGTATATCCCCCGATCGTTTTAAACCTGCCGTCTGCAAGGAGCGTCAGGGAATCATTGATCTCCGCGATGGGCCTGCTGATACTGTTTCCGAACCGGATTGCAATGAACAGTGCAACTGCCGCAATCGCGACACCTACCCCGATCACGATCAGCGCAGCCCTGTTTGATGTCCGCATGACCGTCCTGTAATCGGATGCCACTATGATCGTCCAGTTGGTGAGGGGCTCCCGCACATAGGATGTCACGCATTTTCTGCCGTCCACCTTCTCAATAAAGCTGCCCTCCGTGCCTCCTGCCGCCGAAGCCCGATAGCACTGCGTGTCCGACATATCGATGGAATCCTCTGCCCCCATTTCCTGAGTCGTAGTAGCGACCACGCTGCCGGAACCGTCCAGAATATAGATATTCTGATAGGATTTCGCCTCGGACAAAAGCTGCTCATGCAGATAATTCACATCATAATTACGCGTCACCACACCGATCACTTCTGTTTCGGTCTCATCATAAACCGGCACCGCAGGCACAATGATCCTGGCGCCGGTGGTCTTGGAAATGGACACATCCGACACATAAGTATTGCCGCTCATTGCCTGCTTAAAATATTCCCTCTCGGAAATATCCACCAGATTTCCCTTGGAACGAGCCATCTGCATGCCATCCGGTCCCGTCACAACTGTGGAATTGCCGTCTGCCAGCTTCTCGTCAACCATCTGCGTATGCCGTACCATCGCCTCCTGGTTCTGTTCGGGATTCGCAAAATATGCTCTGGTGGAAGGCGCATAGGCAACCATCTCGATCGCCCGCACATTCGCGTCCAATGTTTTGATAAAATCATTTTCGACATACTCTGCTGTCTTCAGGTTCAGATCCTCCGCGCTCTGCCTTGCTGTCGCACTGGAGGACAGGTAACTGATGACGATTGCCATCACCAAAGGCACCACGCAGATCAGGATCAACGCAAGGATCAGCTTGCTCTTGATGTTCATGCCCCTTGCTTCATTACTACCCATAATAGACACCTCCTTCAGATAACTTTTAATCCATTATAAGCCCGCTTTTATATGCCTGTCAATCGGTAGTATCCGTCAATCGCTGATCCGTCAGTGGCTGATCTCGTACCATCCTTGATATGAGAAAAATTCTCATATGCAAAGTCCTGCAAAATACAAAACATAACAACGCTATTTTCGTTGACCAGACCCGCATTTGGGAATATAATAGTGCTGATTCCGAAAACGCTGATCAGGAAATAAGGAGGACTGCCATGAGCTATCCATTCTATGAAATCAATACAGGCGGAAGGATCCCTACGGGTCTCCCGGGCGGCTTTTTCATATATGATGCCGAGGGGGATGAAAAGATCCTTTTTGCGGAGACCAATATCGTGAAACTGTACGGCTGTGATGACTATGAGGATTTCCTTGCATATACAAATGGATCCTTCAAGGGAATGGTACACCCGGATGACCTGAAAAGAATAGAAAACCAGATTCTGGCGCAGACGAATTTCGGTGAGAAAAGGCATGATTATGTGCGCTACCGGATCATCACCAAACAGGGGGAAGAACGCTATATTGAGGATTTCGGTCATCTCCTGCATCAGGAGGGCGGAAAAAGCTTTTTCTATGTCTTCATTGTTGATGTGGATCGGAACGAGTTTTTTAACAGGAACCGGAATTCCCTGCCGGAGGCGGAAATACTTTCCTCAAACAACGATGCGGATCCCCTGACCGGACTCTTTACAATGTCTGTCTTCTACCACCGGGTGCAGATGCTGACCGCATCCCCTGAGAACAGGCGAAAGGAATCCGCTTTCATTCATTTCGATATCCCCAATTTTAAGTTGTATAACGAAAAACATGGGTTCAAGCCTGGGGACGAACTGCTGTGCGATCTGGCGAAAGCAATACAGGAAAATTTTGCGGACGGGATCATTGCGCGCTTTTCCGACGACCATTTTGTGGTACATACCTTCAGGAACAGAAAAGATGTGATAAGCTGTGTGGAAAACACCTATGAAAAGATGCTGATGGCAGAGGATGTCAACAAAAAGGTTCGGATCAAGGCCGGCATCTTCATCCCCGATGGCAGCTTCTCGGAGGTTGGTCTTGCCTGCGACCATGCAAGGCTTGCCTGCAACAGCATCAAGAACCGCCACGATATCAATTACTGCATCTATGACGAGATGCTCAGGGAACAGCTCCGCAAGCAGCAATATGTGAGCGACCATATTGATGAGGCGATTGAAAAAGAATATATCAAGGTATTTTACCAGCCCGTCATCCGAGTGGAAAGCGGCGAGATCTGCGGCTATGAGGCGCTGGTCAGGTGGATCGACCCCAATATCGGCATGCTCTCCCCTGCGGATTTCATTGAAACGCTTGAGCAGTTCCACCTCATCCATATGGTGGATACCTATGTCATTAAAAAGGTCTGTGAGGACTACAGAAACCTCGTTGAACGAGGGGAACCGGTTGTTCCGGTATCCATCAACATTTCAAGGCTTGACTTCGAACTCTGCGATATATTCGGCATTGTGGAAGGGACGAGGCAGAAGTATAATGTCCCGAGGCGCATGATCGATCTGGAAATCACGGAAAGCACGCTGAACAATGATGCCTCCTTTATAAAAGAGGAATGCGACAAGATGAGGAAAATGGGCTACCACATCTGGATCGACGACTTCGGGAGCGGTTATTCTTCCCTCAACACTGTCACCGATTTTAACTTCGATGTGCTGAAACTGGATCTTGTGTTCTTAAGAAGCTATGACAAGAATCCCAAGACAGCCTCCCTCATGACCTACATTGTGGACTGCGCGAGTTCCATGGGCGTGACGGCTCTATGCGAAGGTGTCGAGAAGGAAGAGCATTTTGAATTCCTGAAAAAGATCGGCTGTGTCCGTGCACAGGGCTATTACTTTGGCAAGCCCATGCCCCTTGAAGATACACGCAGCTTCACCCGTGAAAAGGGAATGGTATTGGAAAAGCAGGCTTAAGCAGTGCCATCCTGATGTCCGTTCTCACGGACTGCCGTCCCCCTGAACAGCCTCTCGGAAAACAAGCGATGAATCGCATCAAGCAGAGCATCTTTGCTGGATGATTTTAAGAGATAACCATCCGGTTTAAATTCCAGGATGCGAAAAACCTGATCCTTTTCATTTTTGCCTGTCAGGAATATGATCGGAATTTGTGCGCTTTCAGGATTGCTGCGCAGATTCTTCATCAATGTATAACCATCCATTTCCGGCATTTCATAATCCATAAGGATAAGATCGGGTTTCGCCGTTCTCAGTCCGGTCAGGATTTCATCCCCGTTGTGAAAGCAGGTTATCGTATAAAGAGCAGAAAGCCACCCGTTTACAAGTGCCAGATAATCGGGATCATCATCCACCAGGAAAATCTTCTTTCTTCTGTGATAATCCATGAGTAAATCTTTAAAGCGCCGCATATCAGCGACAAACTCTTCAATATTTACCGGACGCGTATAGAACCTTGTCACGCGATGCGCCCACCGGGAGTTCATAACGGATCTGATATCTGCCGCATCCCCCACAAGACAAAAAATTCTTGCGTCATCCTGACTCATTTCACCTAACAGATTCACGATCAGCTCATGCTGGGAAGTATCCCCCGGGTACAGGTAATAAACCCGGATATCCGCATCGTATCTGTGGTTAATGATCAGATAGGGGTCATCCTCGATCGACAACACCTTGAAACCTGCCTGCCGCAGATGATTTTCTATCCCCTTCGAGACAATATTGTCGTTTGACCGGATAAACAGTACGGTATCGCTCTTGTCTGCCTCTTCCAAAAATGCTTTTTCCGCAGGCGGCTGCGCGGATTCCGCTTTTTTTTCGTACAATTCCCCTGCTTCCCAAATATGCGAAAGGTAGCTCGAAAATTTTCGATATAATTCAAGAAGCTCCGGCGTCTTTCGCACAATTTCGTCATATCTCCTGTTTATTGCGGTTTTTTCAAGTATTGCCGCCTTCTCTCCTAAACGGCTCATCCCAAGAAGTCTGGCCATGCTCTTTAATGAATGAACACTCAATCTGTATGTTTCATAGTCGCCGGCATCAAGACTGCTCTCTATATCCTGGGATTTTTTTTCAATGGAGGCATGGAACATGGCAAGCGCATCAATGTAATCTTCTGCGCTCCCGCAGTTTCCTATTCCTGCGGCAAGATCTATCAGCGGAACCAGTTTCAGCCAGACGGGAAGCTTATCCAGCTCCTCATTATAATCAATGCTTTCCTTCTGATCCTGTGGCGTTATTTCAAAATTGTGTATGTCATACATCCTTTCCTCTTTCGCAGCTTCTTCATGAAGATATGACATCACAATCTCCAGATCCTCCTTTGGACTGAGCGGTTTGATCAAAACATCCGCAAAACCGGCAGCCTTGTATAAATTAATAAAATCTCTGGCGTCCTCAGAAGTATGGCAGATCACCGGAATGTTTTTTCCCTTCTTTTGGAAGATCTCACGAAGCTGTACAAAAGTATCCACTCCATCCAGTCCGGGCATACGATGATCTAAAAGGATCAGGTCATAATCGTTTTTTTCGCAAAGCTCCAGACACTCCAAACCGTTTTCAGCCAGATCGGAAGATACGCATTTGGCAGCCAGCAGAGAAGATAATATCATACGGTTTGCCGGTAAATCATCAACAATAAGTACTCTTGAAGTATTATTCTTCATTTTTAGTCTCCAAACATAACCTATAACCGGTTTCTTACTGATTCAGATACTTTTCTTTCAGATGTCCGAACTCACCCACAGCTTCATCAACACTTAACATCCCGTTTGCCACTGCCCAGGATGCAACACGCATTTCGATCACCGGCGCATCCAGCAGCCCAAGATCTTCCCTGTAAACCCTCTGGTCCTCCTTCATCTCTCCGAATGACGCGTATACGCCATCCAAAGACATGTCTGTAGCCGGCGTCATCAGGCGCTTGAGCTTCGCCATGTTGCCCAGCTCCGGCGTCCGGATCAGAAAGCGCATAAACTCATTCGCCAGCGGGAGAGACTGACTGTTCTTATTGACCGCCAGGGAGACGGAAGCCGAATCAAGAAAATATCCGCCTTCCTCCGTAGACGGGATCGGATGGAAACTGTATGTAAAAGGTTTCGCCGAAAAAGACTCCGACATGCTCTCTCTTTTTCCCGTACCGGACACCGTGTCACCGTCCACAAACATCATGGGTATATCTCCCTCAAAGAAACGCAGGATCATAGGCTCATAGGCACTCTTCATCTCCCTGCAGCTTTCCGTGTCGATAAATCCGCGGCTCATAAAATCTTCTGTAAGTTCAAGCGATGACCGCAGCATTTCTCCGGCGCCCGGATCAAGCGCATTCAGCTTATCGAGCTGTTCCGGTTCCTGCGCTGCCCGCGCGCAAAAATACGGATAGATCATTGCATAGAGCATATGTGAGCTATCATTATAGCTTAAAACCGGGTTTTGATATCCCCGTTCCTTCAATGTATCACATACCTGTATCATTTCACTGTAGCTTTGCGGGACTGCAAGCCCCTCCTTCTGAAACAGATCGTCATTCACAAGCATTCCGAAGGTTGACGCAAAAACCGGAACCATAGGTACTGCTCCATTTGCATCCCGATAGATCAACCCCGGCCTGATACAGTCCAGACCTATATTCAGCTCCTCTCCGGCAAGATCCTCCGCCGCTTCAAAGAGCACTTCATACTTTTCTTTATCCACCATCCAAAGCGGGAGATAAAAGATATCGGGCGGCGCAGCGCTGCTGACCGCCGGAATGATCGTATCGTTATAGGAGTCCAGATAGACATAATTAAGCTCTATATTGGGATAAATTTCGTTAAATCTCACAAATTCCGCTTCCAGAGACTCAAAATTACTGTAATGCCCCGCAACCGTAATGGTTCCCGTTGTATCCACAGGCAGCGCAGCCGTAAATGTTTCTTTTTCCGCAGCCTGTTTTGCCTCCTTATTCCCGCAACCCCCGGCCGCCAGCGCAATGGCCACGATACCTGTCGTCAAAGCAGCCAAAAATTTTTTCTTACTCATAACCGTTCCCCCCGTTTTTAGAATCAAGTATTTTTGATAAATCCTCCTGTAATGCCAGATACTCCCTCAAAAGCTCCGGCGTATCCCTCCCGACAAGCTCTCTGTTGTTTTCCTTCCCTGCCTTCTCAAGCGAGGACGCCGCTTCCCGTATCTTCTCGGCTCCAATTGCGGCGGAAGTACTTTTCAGCGAATGGACAAGCAGCGTATAGGAACTTAAATCCTCCTGTCCGGAGGCTTCCTTTATTCGGGCAGCCTTATCTTCCGCGGAATCATTGTATACCCTCAGCGCATCCAGATAATCCTCCTCATCACCGCAATAATCCACACCTGTCTGTACGGAAAGCTCCTTTAACGCAAACAGCGCAGGCGGCAGAACAGGGCTTTTTCCGTTTTCTTTCTCCGGCTCCCCGGAGCCTTCAACCGGTTCAACCGGTTCTTTTGCATCGCCTTCTGTCTTCTGAACCTTGTCGCCGAGAAACTTCACGATCAGGCTTTCCATATCCGCTACATTCACAGGTTTGGTCAGATAATCATCAAAACCGGCCGAAAGCATTCTCTCCCTTTCCCCGGAGATCGCATTGGCCGTCAGACATACGATCGGCGTCTGTTTACATTGTTCCGGACAACGCTTCCGCAGCTCCTTCAGCGTCTCGATTCCATCCATTTTCGGCATACGGTAATCCAGAAAAACCAGATCATAAACATTCTTCTGAAAAAGCTCTATACATTCCGCGCCGCTGCCTGCGGTCTCAATGTCCATTTTGGTCCGTTTCAGCAGCCCCGTTATCACCTGAAGATTCAAAGGTGTATCATCCACAACAAGAAGCCTGGCTCCCGGAGCCACGAAGGATGATTGTTTTTTCGAGACATTGCGGTCTCTGTATACATAAGTCTGCGCGTCAAATTTTCCGATCTTTTTCCAGTCCGCGACACGCTGCCGGATCACAAACCAGAATTTTGAGCCCTGCTCATACACGCTTTCCACCTGAATGTCACTCCCCATAAGATTCAGTATTTTACGCGTAATGGCAAGTCCGAGCCCTGTCCCCTCGATCGTCCGGGTCCGTTTCGTATCCAATCTGTCAAAAGCGGAGAAAAGCTTCCCCATCTCCTCCTTTCGGATACCGATTCCGGTGTCGCTGACAGAAACCTGTATGGTGACAGCTGCTTCCTCTGTGTCCACCATCCGCACCTCAAGAGTCACTCCGCCGCGCTCCGTATATTTCACGGCATTTGTCAGAAGGTTCAGGATCACCTGCTTCATCCGCAGTTCATCCCCTATTAACAGGTTCGGAAGCATCGGATCAACTATCGTCTCAAAGGTCAGCGCTTTTGCCTCCGCCCGCATCTGAAGCATATTGATCATGTCCCCGATCAACAGATCCAGCGCATACTCTGCCTCCACGATCTCCATCCTTCCGGATTCAATCTTTGAGAAATCCAGGATATCATTGATGATTCCCAGCAGATTCGCGCCTGCGTTTTGAATATTATTTGAATATTCCAGCACATTCGGATCTGTGCTTTCTCTGCGTATCATTTCGTTCATGCCGAGGATCGCCGTGATCGGCGTCCGGATCTCATGAGACATATTCGACACAAAAGCAGACTTGGACTGACTTGCTGATTCCGCCGCAAGCGCTGATTTCTCAAGTACCTTGTTAAAATGGATCAAAACAATAAGATCGAGCACAAGCAGCACCAGAAGTGAGATTGCTACGGTAAGGATCAGCCTCCAGTCAACCCCCGCGCTTCCCAGCGCTTCCCCCGGCAGATACGCGATCATCGTCCACCCTTCTGCCGTATCAACTGTACAGTGTACGATCAGGCACTCTTTTCCCTGGGAATCATTCATATAAAATGTGCCCGTCGTCTCTGTCAGATCCTCCTTCAGCGTCCGAAGGCGCTCCACATCCGTCTCGTTATACGACTTGTAGAACTCATAGAAATTCGTGTTCTTAAAGGATTTCCCCCGAACAATATAATCGCCGTTTTCATCCACCAGAGAGATTTCCGCCCTTTCAAAATTCCGCGCCGGGAAAGCCCATTTCGCGTCAATTGCGGACGCCTGCACGATATGCATCAGATAGGCCTCTCTCTCCATGGAAGCCTCATGCAGGATCACCCTGTCATAAAAGGCAAGTGATTGCAGCCCGCTTACGGGATCCGTATAGGTTCTTGTGATATTCACATGCTCACCGATATTTCCCAGTGTTTCCCAGTCACGCAGAACCCTGATCCCATTGTAGGACACAGGATGCAGCTCTCCCTGTTCCACCGCCAGCCCCTCAAGCGAATCCGCATAGATGATATGCGCTGCTCCGTCTTCTTTTCCGGTATGAGAGTTCTTTAAAATAAGCGCCGCGTCCTGAAGCGACAAATTGGCTGAATTAATGTAAGCCGCCCAGGAATCACAATGATGCTGCTCCTGCTCCAGATAATTTTCCATGACGCTTTCCATGGCAAGTGTCATATTAACAAAGGTATCCGCATGGGAACGAATATCTCTCTCCTGCTGTGATTTGGCGTAAAAAGCAATAAAAACTATGATTACTGTGACAATCAGTATATTTACCGGAATGATCCAGCGCTGCCTCATATCCAATCTCCACTCCCGTATTATTCCTCATGCATGGTATAATCCTTATCCTCATCGATCATCTGCAGCATGATTTCCGCAAAAACAGGGTCAAACTGGGTGCCCTTGCCCTTCTCGATCTCGCTTCTCACGATCTCCTGCGGCAGTACATCGCGATAACTCCTATGGCTCGTCATGGCATCATACGCATCCGCCACCGCAATGATCCTTGCCTCCTCCGGAATTTCCTCACCTTTGAGCCCATCCGGATATCCCTTCCCGTCATACCTCTCATGGTGCCATCTGGCGCCGGTTGAAAGCTCCGGCATCTCCCTGATCTTTTTTAATATCCTGTCTCCTACAACCGGATGCACCTTGATCAATTCAAATTCCTCATCCGTAAGCCTGCCTTTTTTGTTGATCACCGTGTCGGGCACCCCTATCTTTCCCACATCATGCAAAAGTCCCATCATGTAGATATCATCCTGTCTTTTTTCATTATATCCATATCGCTTGGCAATCTCCCGCGAATAAATCGCCACCCGTCCGGAATGTCCCTTGGTGTATTTATCCTTTGCATCGATCGCTTCGGCAAGTGTCTGCACCACATGTCTGGAAAGGCTTTCGCATTCTGCAGCCTTCCGCTCGACCTCCTGCGCCAGAGATTTACGCATACGATCCAGCTCAATGGTATGTTTCACCCGAAGCACCAAAACCTCAGGAAAAATCGGTTTCTTTATAAAGTCCACCGCCCCCATTCTGAGCGCTTTCATCTCTGTCTCCCGGCTTTCATCCCCGGTTAAAAAGATCACCGGTATTTCCCCTTCCCCCGCCGTATGGCTCCGAAGTCGTTCCATCGTCTCAAAGCCGTCCATCTCAGGCATCATGATATCCAGAAGGATCAGATCCGGTTTATTGCCCTTTACCCATAAAAAATCAAACAATTCCTGCCCCGAACTTAAAGGTGTGACAAGCACATTTTGTTTTTTCAGTACACGGCTTACGGTTCTTCGGTTAAACTCCTCATCATCTACCACAACTACCCAGTCCATCAAAGTCCTCCAAATCTTCCGTTCAAAATCCCGGCTGCTGCCTGCATTAAAGACGCCCGTCCCTCCGATTTGGGCACTACCCCGTCAGGTCCAAGCTGCTCCATGATCCCGGCCACCTCTTCGTCATCATTTCCGGTCCGAAAAATAACCGGAATATCCCGAAATGCCTCTTCCCCGCGGATTGCCTGAAATGTCTGGCATCCATCCATCCCGGGCATGGCGTAGTCTAAAACAATGAGATCCGGTTTCCTTACGGCAAGAGACACAAGTGCTTCCTGCCCCGAAAGCGCAGTTTCCACCTCGTAGCCGTCTTTCTTAAACCACCGCTCCGTCATTCTTACCATATCCTCATCATCATCCACCAATAAAACATGACTCATTATTCTGTATCCTCCCTTCCATTGCCTGATATGTCAAGTAATTTTTCCAATGTCGCAAACAGCACATCAGGCTCTATCGGTTTTGATAAATGCGCGTTCATCCCGGCTTCAAGAGACAGCTTCACATCTTCTTCAAAAGCATTTGCCGTCAGGGCGACGATCGGAATCTTCCCCGCGTCCTCCCGCGCAAGCGCCCGGATCTGTTTTGCCGCCTCAAGTCCATCCATCTGTGGCATACGGATATCCATAAGGATCGCGTCATAACTATCCTCAGCGCTTTTTTGAAACAGTTCCACCGCCTCTTTGCCATTCCCCGCGATATCCGTGTCAATGCCTTTCATAAGAAGGATCTGCTTCACGATCTGCGCATTGATATCCATATCCTCAGCCAACAGGAGCTTCCTTCCCTCCAGAGACACCCCGGATACCGCTTTTTCATATTTCTTCCTGCCTGACAGGATATCACGGATTTCCTCCCGGATACTGCCTGCAAAAAGAGGTTTGGCCAGAAAAGCATCCACCCCCGCAAAAAGAGCCTCCTCCATGATCTCATCCCAGTTGTAGGTCGTGAGTATGATCGTAGGGTCATCCTGCGCGAAACGTTTCCGGATCTCCCGTGTCAGCTCGATCCCGTCCATCTGCGGCATCTTCCAGTCTATCAAGAGCAGCCGGTACATTTTGCCTGCGCTTTTCTGCCTCTCCAGCATTAAAAGAGCTTCCTGCCCGCTCATGGCATAATCTGCCGTCATTCCGACACGCAAAAAGACCTTTCTGGCATGTTCACACGCTTCCGGATCATCATCAACCACGAGAAGCTTCATATTCTCCAAGTCGTCCCCTGCTCCCTCCTGAGTGCCATCACTGCATACGGAAAGCGGAATGACTACCGTAAATTCTGAGCCCTTTCCCTTCTCGGACCGGACCTCAATGCTTCCGCCCATCAGATCAACAATATTCTTTGTGATCGTCAGTCCAAGACCGGTACTCTCATAAGAATCAGCTCCGCTTTCCGGGTCTTTGGAAAACGGTTCAAAAAGCTTTGGCAGATAATCCGGATCGATCCCTTTTCCGGTATCCTTAATACAGAACCGGAGCTTTGCCATATCATGCCCCCGTTCAAGCTCACCCAAAGCAAAGGTGACATTTCCGGGAGAATCCGTGTATTTTATGGCATTGTTCATAATATTGATGAGAACCTGTTTCAGCTTCATGTCATCACCAATATAATAATCATCCGTGTGCCCGTTCACCCTGCATTCAAACACGAGTCCCTTTTCAATGCATTGCGCCTCGGTCATGGTATTGATCTGTTCTATCATATCTCCGAAGTTAAACGGCTCCTGCTTTAACTGAATATTACCGGATTCTATCCGGCTTATATCTAAAATATCGTTGATCAGGGCAAGCAGATGCCTTGTGCTTTCCCCGATCTTTGTAAAAATCTCCCGGATATCAGGATCCAGGCCGGGTTTCTTAAGCGCGATGCTGTACAACCCCATGATGGCGTTCATCGGCGTTCTGATCTCATGGCTCATATTCGAGACAAAAGCCGTCTTGGCCATATTTGCCTGTTCCGCCTCCGCGAGCGCGCGGCTTAACATACGGTTGCGTTCTTCTTCCACAACAGCTAACGGTACCTTGGACGAAACCTCCGGCATCTCATAGGCCTTTATAATGCTCCGCAAAATATCCTTTAACTTCCTGTATTCTTCCAGTAAAGCAGGGGTATCCCTGCTGATCGTTTCATAATCTCTCTGCTTTCCGGCGGACTCCAGAGCCTTCGCCCTTTCCGAAAGGTGTCCGGCTCCGATGGCTCCGGATGTGCTTTTCAGGGAATGAACATTGATGGTATAAGCGTCAATATCGTGCTCCTTCAGATTTTTTTCGATCTGTTCCGCCTTGGTATCGACAGACAAGGCGAAAGTATCCAGCGCAAAAATATAATCCTCCGCGTCACCGCAGTAATCGATCCCTTTTTTCGGATCCAGCTCCGGATATTCAAAGATCAGCGCCGGCAGTTTTGAAAACTCGTCATTTTCTTCTTCGCCCTCCGACATGAAAACCGCATCCGCCGGCAGGTATTTCAGCATAGTGCGCTCCATCTCCTCGATATTCACCGGCTTCGACAGATAATCGGTAAACCCGGCTTTCAGCATCTTTTCCCTGTCACCGGAAACCGCGCTCGCGGTAAGGGATATGATCGGCGTGGAACGAACCTTCTCAGGATTCCTTTTTATGAGCTCTGCCAGTGTCTCAATACCGTTCATGTGCGGCATTCTGTAGTCGAGAAAGATCATATCGTAATCGTTCTTCTCAAATTTCTCGATGCACTCCGCCCCGCTTACAGCCACATCGATCCGCATCTTCGTTCTTTTCAAAAGACCGGATATCACCTGAAGATTCATCGGCGTGTCGTCAACCACCAGAATCCGGATTCCCGGCGCGGTAAAGAAAGATTTTTGCTGCAGCTTTTCATTCGAGCCATGCAGCAGCGTGTCACGGTCGATCTCCCCTACGGCTGTGCCATCCGCCACCTTCTGTGAAAGCGTAAAATAAAACCGTGAGCCTTCCCCGTATCTGCTTTCCACCTCAAGCTTACTGTCCATCACGGATAAGAGCTGTCTCGTGATCGCGAGCCCGAGCCCCGTTCCCTCTATCGTCCTCGTCTTTTTCAGATTCAGCCTGTCAAAGGGTTCAAAGAGCCTGTCCATATCCTCTGCCCGGATTCCGATCCCGGTATCGGTTACGGAAACTGCGACAGACACTTCATCCTCGCCCCGATTTCCCGTCACGCGGCCTGCCATCGCCATCTCAAAAACAATACTGCCGCTTTCCGTATATTTGACCGCATTTGTAAGAAGATTCGCAATGATCTGCTTGACCCGTATCTCATCACCGATCAATCGGGACGGCAGAGCGGGATCAATGCGGAAGGTGAGCTCCAGCCCCTTGGCCTCGGTCCTGAACCGGATCAGATTGAAAAGATCCCGCACAAGGACAGAAAGTGAATACTCTGCTTCACTCAATTCCATCTTGCCGGTTTCTATTTTGGAGAAATCGAGAATATCACTGATAATGCCAAGCAGGCTGACGCCGGCATTCTGTATATTTCCCGAATATTCCAGGATGGAGGGCTCATCGGACTCCCGCTGTATCATCTCATTCATTCCCAGGATCGCCGTGATCGGCGTCCGGATCTCATGGCTCATATTGGAAAGGAACGCAATCTTGGCGTTATTTGCCTGCTCCGCGTCTTTCAGAGCCTGTTCCAGAGAGAGATTCTTCTTTCTCTCCTGATCCGCCACCATGGTTCCGG
>ERZ842401.4720-NODE-4720-length-15631-cov-33.764959_pt1 | contig 15631 bp, 7 predicted proteins | sample MGYA00521270_ERZ842401 | MGnify/ENA primary metagenome ERZ842401 (study PRJEB31892, sample SAMEA3878208) | bioreactor metagenome | biome: Moose rumen | place: Sweden | collected 2011-10 | study: EMG produced TPA metagenomics assembly of the PRJEB12797 data set...
CCGACAGCCGCTTGAACACGGCATCCTGTGCCAGGAAAGGCATACGCTGTAGTATCTCCATGTGCTTCAATACATAAATTATACGTTCAAAAATATTCTCACAGTTGTCAACCTCCTTGGTGAAGCAGGGCAACTGAAGGAACGTCATGCGCAACTTGTCGCTGAAGAGTTTCAGGCGTTTCATGTCCATCAGGGCCACGTCGGTGCGGAACTCATCGCTGAGACCTTCCATACGGAAGTTGAGGAATGCAATGAGGTAGACGGCACTGATCTCGTACTCCCATTCGCTCCACGCTCGCCCTGCTCCACGATGGAGCGCGACGCATAGTAGATGCAGCGGTTCTTGAAGAACGGCTGGCTCTTGTTTTGCATCTCCACGATGATGTACTCACCATTGTCTGTCTTGCACAGTATGTCGTAGATGAGCGAGCGGTTGCCGTCAGACAGGCCTATCTTCTCCTTGTCAAGATACTCTATGTTCACAATCCTGCGCTCGCCTTCCAGCAGGCTGTTCAGGAAGGTGAGAAGCACGGGCTTGGAAAACTCCTGCCCGAAGATACGCTTGAATCCCACGTCGGTGAACGGGTTGATGAACTTGCTCATGACTCCTTTTGATTACTATTACTCCGTGGCAAAGATACGAACTTTTTCCGAACTGACAAAATAATCGGCGGGAAAATTGCAATCAATGAAGCATTGGGGCTAAACTCAAGGGTGCTTGGTCTAAAGCTGGAAGTTGCTCCGAGCAAACCCAAAGTTTACTCCGTCTAAACTGGGGGTTTGCTCCGTCTAAACTAAAGGTTTGCACCGTGCAAACTCTTAGTTTGGACGGTGCAAACCCTTGGGATGTAAAGTGTGGGCTTTAATCGATGGCGTCGAAGAGGCCAATCTGGTTGTTCCACCTCAGATACCAGTTGTTCTGGTTCTGGAGGATGGACCTGACGGCGTCGAACTCGCCCATGCGCGACTCACCACGGCGTGCGCAGATACGGTCGATGAGGAAGGAAGGCTCGTTGCGATAGAGCGCCAAGCGCATCAGGTCGTAGTAGCGCAGACCCTCGAAAGCGAACTCCAGGGCACCCTCGTCGGCAATCATCTGGTCGATAAGGTCCTGCTGGTAAGCGATGAGTGCGAGCGAATCCTTGATGGTCGTATCGTTAGGCATCTGATAGTACTTGTTGATGTACGACCAGCCCGAACCGCGGGTGTGCAGACCCTGCATGTTGGTGATGGTGCCTCGGCTGATGATGTCGCGGGTGCCGTAGCGCGTTGTGGGGAAGTCGAACGACTTAATCCATAGCGAGTCGGCCGTGTAGTAAGGCACTACCTCCTCCTTGATGATGTCGTTGTCGAGACCGCGCGCCAGAATCTGGTAGGCGAAGCGCGGATAGCCAGCGTGGTTGAGAGCCTCGGCCATGTGCAGCCACACCATCTGACGTCGCCAGATGTGCGCGTTGCGTGACGAGAACTTACGGATGGTCTGCGTGGTGACGCGCTCGTTGTGGTAAATGGTGTGACCCTCCGACAGCGTGGCGAAGAGACGCAGGTCGCCATCCTGATAGTCGCCGAAGCCAACGCCCGTGGGCACGTAGAGCGTGTCGCGGCTGGAGGCATTGTAGTAGCAGTAGACCTGATTGGCCGACAGGTCGATGAGTGCCTGCGACGGTGTGAGGCTGACCTCGTGGTATTCGTTGGTGACGGCATCGAACGAGTTGAACAGGTTGCGCAGCTCCAGATAGTTGCCATTGTAGGGGATGGAGTCACCCGGGATCATGGTAATGAGCTCGCTGGCCGAGCCGTAGGTCTCGCTGGTGATAGACGACAGCCAGCTTTCCATAATGCCGTTCCAGTTGGTGCTGCCCCACTCCACGCTGTTGGTGCCTGTAGGATAGGTGCTGTTGTCGCCGTTGCGCTGCGAGATGTAGCGGTAGTACCACTCTGCAGCCTGCTTATAGTGGCCGGCCCAGAGGTTCAGCTCGCCCAGCAGCAGGCGCACGGGGAAGTAGAACAGGTTGGAGTTTGTCTTATAGCCTATGTCACCGTACTGCGGGTGCTCGCCGTTGGTCTGCAGATAGTAGTCGTTGGCCACGGGTGTGAGGTCGCTGATGAGCCAGTCGCATATCTGCTGCGTGTTCTTGAAGTAGCCCTTCTCGTAGCTCTCGGCCTGCTCCTTGGTGAGGATAGGCTGCGTGACGAAGGGCACGTTGCCGTAGTTGATGGCCAGCTGCAGATAGGTCCATGCCCGATAGCACTTGACGGCAGCATACTCGCGCTTGAAGATGGTGTCGTTGCGGCTGTTCCTAAGGACCGTGTCAGCGTGAGCCAGGAAGTAGTTGCAGTTGTTGATGACGGCATAATAGTCGCGCGGGTTGTTATAACGGTTATCATCCGAGATATTGAAGAGAGCCACATCGCGCAGGTCGGATGCAGCGGCATCGGTGATGTCGACCAGGTCGCCACGTACCTCGCCCAGAAGGATGGTCCTGTCGGCCAGGTTCTGCAGTTTCTTCATGATGCCGGTGACGCTGTAGATGGTGTCGGTGGCATTGTTCAGATGATGCTGGTCCTCGAACATGACGTGGTCTGACTCCTGGTCGAAGAAGTCCTTACAGGATGTCATGGTCATGGCTATGCCACAGGCAAGCATACCGAGGAGAAACAGTTTATTAGCTTTGGTAATCATATCTGTCAATTTTCAATTATCAATTATTCCGATTACAGGTTGATCTTCACGCCGGCAATGATGGAGCGGCTCTGTCCCAGACGACCCAGGTCGATGCCCTGTCCGATGACATTGGACGTCATGGACGACTCGGGATCGGTGCCCAGATACTTGGTGAACGTGAGCAGGTTGTTGCCCTGCACCCAGAACTGCAGACCCTGGATGAACTCAGAGTTGAGCGGCAGGTCGTAGCTCAGGGTGACGGTCTTGAGGCGCAGGTATGAGCCGTCCTCAATCCAGCGGTCGCTGAAGCGCGAGTTACCCATGGGGTCCTGGAAGGTAATCTTAGGCACGTCGGTCTGCTGTCCCTCAATCTGCCAGCGGCTCATGAGTGCCGTGGTCTGGTTGAGGAAGCGGCTTCCCGACTCCAGCTGCGAGCGCATGTAGTTGTAGACGTCGTTGCCCAGCGAGTAGTTGAACCGCACGTCGAGCTTGAAGCGCTTCCATCCCACGGTGGTAAAGATGTTACCATAGATGTCGGGGTTGGGGTCGCCGATGACGACGCGGTCGTTGTCGTTGATCTCGCCGTTGCCGTCGATGTCGGCAAACTTCACGTCGCCGGCTCCGAAGTAGGTCTTGGTGATACCGTTGCTACCCAGGATATAGAGTCCCGACTGTGCTGCCTCCTCGGTGGTGGCAAAGACACCCTCGGTCCTGTAGCCGTAGAACAGGTTGGCAGCCTGTCCCACCTGTGTGCGCACGGTAGCTCCGTAGATGCTGGTGTCGAAATAGTCCTTACCGTCGACGGTGACCAGGTCGGTGATCTTGTTCTGGTAGTGACCCACGCTGGCACCCAGCTGCCACTGCCAGTCCTTCAGCGCCAGCACCTTGACGCTGGCCGAGACGTCGAAGCCCTCGTTCTGCAGTTTGCCGCCGTTGGTCCAGTTCTTGTCGATACCCGACAGGAAACTGAGCGACTGGTAGTTGAGCAGGTTGTCGGTCTTCGAGCGGAAGTAGTTGAAGCTGAGCGACAGGCGGTTGTTGATGAAGCTGCCCTCGAAGCCAGCGTTGAGACGGCGTGTGGTCTCCCACTGTATCTCCGTGTTTCCGATGCCGTCGATGCTCAGGCTGGAGATGGCAGCCAGGAACTGCGATGCCCGGAAGTAGGTGCGAGCGGCGAAGTAGTCTATGTCGTCGTTACCGCTGATGTCGTAGCCGGCCGTCAGGCGCAGGTAGTCGATACCCTTCACGCCAGCCATCCAAGGCTCGTTGGTGATGACCCACGAAGCCTGCACGCCTGGGAAGATGCCCCAGGCGACGCCGCCGAGCTTCAGTCCGCCGGCATCGTGTCCGAATCGCGACGAACTCTCTGCCGTCAGGTTAGCCTGCAGATAGTAGCGGTTCTTGAAGTTGTATTCAGCCTGTGCGTACCATGCCAGCGAGTTCCATGAGTCGTTGGTACCGTTGAGCTGCAGGTAGGCGTTGTTGTTGCTGATGTAAGGGGTCTTGTCGCTACCGGTGTTGTAGCCGAGCTGCGAGTTGAGCGTGTAGCTCTCCCAGTTGATGCGTGCGCCGCCGAACACGTGGATGTCGTGTGCGCCGTAGCGGTTGGCCCAGTCAATCCGGGTGTCGCTCATCACCGAGTTCTGCTTGGAGAAGAGCGAGCGAACCTCGTTTTGCACCTTCTTGTTGACGCTCGATACATAGTAGCTGGGCACACCGTTGATGGGGATATAGTACTTCTCGTTGGTGTTGACCAGGTTGTAGCTGAAGTGCTCCGAGAGCGAGAGGTGGCTGTTGAACTTCCACTTGGGCGTCACCGAGAGGTTGAGCATCGAGTTCTCGAAGCGGTTCTTGTTGGGTGCGTCGGCATAGTCGTTCAGAGCCACGGGGTTGGCCAGCTTCCAGTTGTACTTCTCGTAGTAGGCCAGGGCCTCGGTCAGATACTCCTCGTCGTCGATATCGAGGTGACCGGTGATGTACGACGTGTTGCGGTCGGGATGAGCGTAGTTGTAGGGGCTCATGAAGGGGCTCTTCACGTAGGCCAGGAACGAGGGCGACGTGGTGGTGCCTTCGTCGTAGCCCTCGGGAGCACCGTCGTCGCGGATGTTGCGTGTCTGGTTCGAGAACGAAGCGTCGAAGCGCACATCCAGCTTGCTGAGCAGGGCAATGTCCGTGTTGAAGCGGATGTTCAGGCGGTCCATGTCGTTATACTTCAGCGTGCTCTGTGCCGAGGTGTAGTTGACCGAGAGGTTGTAGTTAGCCACATCGTCGCCACCTTCCACGTTGATACCGTAGTTCTGGGTGATGGCCGTGCGGTATATCTGGTCCTTCCAGTCGGTGTCGTTGTGGTAGTGCTTATAATAATAATAGGTGGGATCCTCGTTGAGGAACTTGAACTCCGAGCTGGTGGTTCCCGTAGACTTGAGCAGTTCCGAGACGTAGCCGCGATACTGGTCGGCATTCATCACCGAATAGTACTTGGGTTCGAGCGTCACGCCTGCCGAAGCCGTTGCGGTGATGCGCGTAGCCATCGACTTGCTGCGGCGTGTCTGGATGAGGATGACGCCGTTGGCACCCTTGGCACCGTAGAGGGCGGTACCGTTGCGGAGCACCGTCACGTTGGCGATGTCGGCGGGGTTGATGTTGTTGAGGATGTCGTTGTAAAAACCGTCGTGCAGCAAGGTGCGTCCGTACTGCTGCTCGATGATGACATCATCGACGACAATCAGCGGCTGCGCATTCACGTTCAGCGAGTTGAGACCCTGGATGAACATGACGCTGCCGATGCCAGGCGTGCCGTTGCGGGTCACGGTGTGCACCTGGGCACCCATCTGTTTCTGTATCTCGTCCTTGATGTTGATGGCATTGGTGTAGTGATAGTCCGAGGCGCTGTAGTCGCTGCGCACATTGGTGCGCGGACTGTACTCGGCAGCGAAGTTAGCCGAATAGAGCTGCACACTCTTCTGCTGCTCGCCGTTCTGCAGACCAATCTTCACGGGGTTATAGTCGGGCGAGGTCACAAAGAGTGACGAGGTGAACACGGGCACCTTCAGCTCGAAGCTGCCATCGTCCTCGGTGAGCACACTGTAGCCGTCGATCTCAGCAGCGCGGACAATGGCACCGCTGATGGGCTGCTGCGTGGCTGCATCCACCACACGGCCTTTCACCATTCGCGTCTCATACACTTTCTGCTTCGGGGCCGCCTTGCGCGCCACGACCTCCTGTTCAGCCTCTTCATCGTCGAGGTCGTCCTGGGCATACACGCCGAGGGGGAAGGTCAACAGTAGTGATAGTCCAAATAAGATATATCGTTTCATATACTTCATGTTTCAAGATTCGTGATTTCGTGATTATTCCTCATGTGGTTTTACGAGAATGCAGTCTATACGCATGTTAGAGGTATAGGTCTTGTTGCGACGCTCGGAACTCAGCAGGTTGGTAGCCAGGCGCAGGATGACCTGCGAGTCGCGCAGACCGAAGGAGCACGTGGGCAGGCGGAACTTGCTCACCAGTTGTATGGTATCTACCTTCGCCGGGTTGCTGATGAAGCTGGTGCGGCGGCTCGAGGTCAGCGTAGAGTCGTTCTCGGGCAGATAGTAGTAGGCCGACTGCACACCATCCTGACGGTGGTAGCTGATAGAGGCATTGAACTTGGTGGGCACGGTGTCGGTAGCCAGCGAGTCGCTTGCCACCGCAGGCACCATCACCGCATAGATGTCGTAGTCGATGTTCGACAGCAGGCCGGACAACTTGAAGCGCACCTCGCCGTTGGACTGTCCCTTGGGGGCTACCAGGGCGTAGCTGTGCTCTGACACCTGGTTGTAGAAGGGGCTCCACGAACCTACCGACTGACGTGCGGGGTCGTTGGTGGTGGTCTCGTTGACGCCCTCCAGGTTGTTCAGACTCTCGCACTCCACCAACTTCTCGCGGAAGAAGGTGCTGCGCTTGTCAATTTTCCAGTCGTCGGTCTTGAGCACCTTACCGTTGCTGCAAGCCACCTCGGTGACACCCGAGAAAACGCCGCCGGCATCGAAGGGGTTGTCGTACTGGTAGTACTTCATGTCGCTGCGGCCCCAGGCATAGCGGCGCATGTTGTAGTTGTAGGCGTTGACCGACATGGCCGAGTCAGCGTTCCACACATACTCGCCGCCCATGTACTTGGCATTCTTCGTCTGGCTGAACACCGTACCGGTGATGATGGCCAGGCGGGGCTGCAGGTGTATGAGCGAGTCGCGCTTCAGCACCTCGTTGTCGTAGTTGAAATAAGGCTCGTACTCCTTCACCAGCTTCACCCACAGGTCGTTGGTGGGAGCCACCATCCAGAAGACACTGTCCTCCGAGTTGATGTAGTCGGTATAGTTGAACAGGTCGTTGGTGAGCACCGTCACCGAGTCGAGATACCAGGTCTGACCGTCCTCGATACCGCCGGCAACACTCTCGCTGGCGAGGAACTCATACTCGGTATACTCCTCCAAGAACTTGCCCACGCTGTCGATTTCGCTGTCGGACGACAGGGCCTCGTAGACGTTGGGGAAATAGTCGACGTTCTTTTCAAGAGTGAACAGCACACCGTTGTTGGTGAGGTTGTTCGTAGACAACAGCGTGTTGCCGGCCAGCGTCTGGGGCGTCAGCGTCAGGTACTTGCCGTTCATCATCACCACCGAGTCGGCACCGCTCTTAGCCACCGAGTGGTTGTAGAGGGCGATGTGGTTCTGCACAAACTCCTTGATGGCCGTGTTGTACTTGTCCTTCACACCGGCATTCTTCTGCTGCTGGTAGGAGGCAATGACGGCATCGGCCTGCTCGGACGAGAAACCGGCGTTGGTGGGCGCAAACACTGTGAACACCTGACTGCTGCCTAGCGAGGCATCGTAGCCGGTGGCTTTCAGCACGCGGGCGAAGTTCGACAGGCTGCTGTTGTCCTGAATGGCATTCCACAGCGAGCCCTCGTAGGTACCCTCAGGCAGTCCGGCCTCATAGTGGTCGTTCCACTTGTCGGTACATCCCGCAATGGCGAGGGCTGCCAATGCGAGCCCTGCCATCTTCGTATATATCTTGCTTCGTTTCATCTTGTCAATTATCAATTGTCAATTATCAATTATCAATTCTCTCTATTAGAGCGGATCCTCCATGACGCCCTCGTCGGTGACACCATAGACACTACGGGGCACCAACTCCAGGTAGTCGAGCATAATCTCGTTGTTGCCCAAACCCTCGGAGACACAGCGGAAGCGCAGGTAATAGTCCTCGCCGGGGTTCATGTAGACGGTGCAGAGCACGATGCGCAGCGTGGCTGCCATGTTCGACATCAGCGTGCCCGAGTTGTTGACGATGTTGCTCAGCGTCCACGAGGTGTGTCCGCCCTGGCAGCCGCGGTAGAAGCCTTTGTTCTTCAGTTCCTTCAGCTCCTCACTCTTCTCCTCGTCGGTCATGCTGTCGTAGTCGGCATGTGCACTCCAATAGGTGCTGCCCAGGATGGTCTCGTCGCTCAGGTCGCGGCGCATGTCAAGAGGAATGCCCTGCGGCTCCAGGTTGCCCTTGGTGCCGAAGTACACCTGTGCGATACCACGGATGCTCATGCCGGCATATCCCAGACGTACCTGGTAGTTACCGACCTTAGGCACGGGCGGAATGCGGAAGGTGACGTCGAAGTTGTCCTGACAGATAAACTCGTCGCCGCAGTAGGAATAGAAGCCCAGTCGCGGCCAGCGGTAGATGAAGTAGCCGTTGTTGCCCACGGTCACACCGTCGAGATAGCCGTCGGGGAAGAAGTAGCAGGTGCCGTAGGTCTCGGCCTTACAGGCATCGTAACCCGGGTTGGCAGTGGTGAGTGCGGCATCGCTCTTGTAGTTCATGCGGATGCTGTTGGTCATCACCTCGGGGAACACCGTCGACATATCCATGCGCATGCGGCAGTTCATCACCTCGTCGGTCATGGTCTCGTCGAACTTCAGCAGATCGTCCACGTAGAAGTAGACGCCGTTGAGGGCATCGCTCTTATAGCCGCCCTCATCGGGTGAGATGACCCGCACGCCACGGATGTTGTAGCGGTCGTCCACGCGGCGGTTCAGGAATATCTGTCCGTTGGAGGCGCCTGCGAAGTACTTGGTCATGCGCATCTTCTCGACCTTCACCATCGAATAGGGGAACATGGTGACGTACCATTCGATGGGGTTGATCTTATTGGTGCGGATGCCGTAGTCGTTGACCACGGTGAGCAGGTTGAATCCATGCACGTTGCGGTTCAGCAGGTGGTAGGAAATCAGACGGTTCAGCGGGTTCCTGCGGTCAGTAGCCTGGTCCATGCTGTGATAGCTCTCGCCCTCGCCGCCGTAGATGGGATCATATATCTCGCAGGCCTTCTTGTAGAGCTCCTCCACCGTGGTGATGTTGTACTTTTCCTCGAGGATAGAGTCGGGAATGACGAAGGCGGTATAGCCGATGAGCTTCTCCTTGGGCGAGCGTGCTGCCTCGTGAAGGTCGGAACCGGTGATGTACTCCTTCCAGAATACGGCCTTACCAGTATTATCCATCACCTGCTCGTAGTTCTCGTCCTTATAGCGATAGAGCGAGTCGCGCATGCCGGTGAGCTGCAGGGCTGCATAGAAGATGCTGAGCCCCTCGTTCTGCTTGATGATGTCGGGCAGCATGCGGTTCGAACTCTCCAGCACGCGGTCGATGGGCTGCACGATGCCGTTGACCACCGAGTCGTCCTTCAGTTCGAAGTCGATGCGGGCCTCGCCGTTGAGCATCACCACCTGGCGGCCTTCGCTGTCGGTCTCGCGCTTCACCTCGAGGTAGCGGTTGTTCATGTTAGGCTGTGTGAGCACGCCGTTGGGCATGTCGAAAGTAGAGTAGAGCACGTCCAGCAGGTGTGTGCGTGCAATGGTGTCGCAGTCTTGGACAGTGAGCTGGTCTATCGACGAGAGTCCGCGGTTAGCCAGGTACTTGTCTACGGCATCGTTGGTAGGTGCGAAGCAGGTGTACGAGCCGTAGGTAGCGAGCAGGTTCATCAGTCCCGACTCTGAACGCGACACGATCTCTGCAAACTCGCTAAACTGTTCGCGGCTCTGCAGATAGGTACTCAGCATCTCGTCGTCGAAGGTACGGAAGTTCGAGTCATCCGGTTCGTCGGAACAGGAGGTGGTCAGCGGCAAGGCCAGCGTCAGCATGGCCAGCAGCATCCATATATTGAAATGTTTTCTTTTCATAATTATCAATTATCAATTGTCAATTATTAATCAGTCTTTCTCCTCATAAGTGTAGGCGGGGTTCTTCCACAAGTTGGAGTTCACCTTCCACTCCTCCAGGTAGGCGGGCAGGAAGATGGTCTCGAACGTTGACTCCAGGTTGCTGGCAACGATGGCAGCATTCTGCAAGCCCTTGTTGGCTATCTGCTGCGACAGATACTCGTTGTTGCCGTCGCGCATGGAGCGGCGCACCAGGTCGAACCAGCGCTTGCCCTCGAAGAGCAGCTCGCGCTGACGCTCCTCCATGACCATCTTCTCCATCTCGGTCTTGGCATCCTCGGAGGGGAACTTCAGCAGGTCGCTGTCGGTAATCTTGTCCGGGTCCTTCAGCACCGAGCGGCGGTAGACGGTCTGCACCAGCTCGAAGGCCTCCTGCAGGAGGGGGTCATCGTTGTCGGCAGCCAGCTGCACCTTAGCCTCGGCCTCCATCAGCATGATGTCGGTCAGACGGTAGATAATCCAGTTGGAGTGGTTCTTGTCCTTGGCATACACCGAGGAGGTGTTGGCCAGCACATTGCTGTTAGAGGTGGAGACCTCCACGGGCTTGTAGTAAGCCACATACTTCGAGATGCCTCCTGCAGAGAACATCGACTCGTAGTTGCGGGCGTCGTACTTGTTCTTGAACACCTTGAACAGCGTGTTCGAGATGTCGTTGGTCAGATACTGCGACGGAGCCACGCGGCGATACCACGAACCGTCGAGATAGCCGTAGTACGTGTTCACCGCACCGTTAGCCAGCATGTTGTCGTTCTTCATATAGGTGAGCTCGAAGACGGACTCTGCGCTGTTGCCCTCGCCGAAGATCTCCTCGTATGCATTGCCGTAGATACCGGTCTGCGAGGTCCAGTCGCGAATCAGGGGCCAGCCGTTGAAGTACTTGCTCATGTCGGCATAGAGCGTACCCATATCCTCCTCAGCATCCTTCACCTTGCGGGCCTTGATGAGCTCAGCATAGTTGATGCACTGCTGGTAGTCGCCCTTCCACAGGTACATCTCGCAGAGCATGGCGTAGATGGCCTCGCGGGTGATACGGCCCGTCTGGTAGAGCTTCTTGTTGCCATCGGTGGGATAGCGGCTCACGGCATCACCCTTCACGCGCTCCAGGTCGTTGATGAGCGAGTCGAGCACAGCCTCGAAGGGCTGGGCGGCGATGTCCATCTTCTGGCTGTCGTCGGTATAGGCGGTGGTGGTGTAGGGCACATTGCGGAAGGTGCGGATCAGGTAGAAGTAGCAGAGGTCGCGCAGGGCCGACACCTCGGCGATGATGCCGCGCAGGTCGCTCTCGTTGAACGACGGGTCTTTCTTCTGCACGTCGGGTGCGTAGAGTATGACGGTGTTGCAGCGGTTGATGACGGTGTAGAGGCTGCTCCAGTCAGTATACACATTGCTGGGGTCGATGTTTGCCTGCAGGAACTTGTACATGTGCAGGTCGTCGCTCTCGGCCTTCTCGCCTACGGTGATATTGTCTGAGCGGAACTCGCCCCAAGCCATCAGACGGGTGACGACGGCCGACGACTGCATGCCTTCGTAGCATCCGGCCACCGTGTTCTCCACGTCGGTCTTCTCATTCCAGAACTGCTCCAGGATAACCAGGTTCCTCGGCTCAATCTCCAGGAAGTCGCCACAGGAAGCCAGTCCGCAGACAAGCCCCATGGCTGCTAATATATTATAATAGGTCTTTCTCATAATTCCAATGTTCTACGATTTGGTTAGAAATCAACAGTGATGCCCAGAGTGTAGGAGCGTGCGCGAGGTGTCTGTCCCCAGTCGGTGGCAGCGCCGTAGCCGCCGTAGCTCACGTCGGGGTCAACACCCGAGTACTTTGTGAGGACAAACGGGTTGTTGACGCTGCAGTAGACGTTGATCTTCTGCAGGCCTATCCACTTCAGGTACTTCTTCTGGATGGCATACGACAGCTGTGCGTAGCTCATGCGCAGGTAGGTACCGTCCTCAACGAAGCGGTCACTCACCAGTGTGTTGTAGTTAGAGGCATTGCCATACATGGCACGCGGAATGCTGGTCACCTGGTACTCCTTGCGCCAGCGATAGTTCACGGCCTGGCTCTGGTTGTTGTTGCCGGTCATAGCCTCCAGGTCCAGGCGGGCCATGTTCAGGATCTTGTTGCCCACGCGGTAGTTGAACTGTGTGTTCAGGCGCCAGCCGTTCCAGTTGAACGTAAAGCCGAAACCACCGGTCAGCTTAGGCAGCGACGAGCCCAGGTAGACAATGTCGTACTTGTCGATGTTACCGTCGTGGTTGATATCCTCGTAGATGGCATCACCGCCGGAGAACTTATAGGGGTCGTCGCCCAGACCCACGCCGGGTTCATTGCTATAACCGAAGACCATGCGTACGGGCATGCCCTCGTCGTCGTAGATCACCTTGCCGTCGGCATTCAGAGCCACGGGAGCGGTGAGGGGCTGAGGCGACAGGCCGTGCTTGGCGTAGAACTCGTCGGGCAGTGTGCCGTCGATGAGTGCCTGCTGCTCAGCCTGTGTCATGCCGGCGAAGGTGTCGTAGTTCACGCTGTAGACGCCCTTGTAGCGGAAGCCGTAGATGGCACCGAAGGGGTTGTGCAGCTGCACGCGCTGCAGCACCTGCCGGTTTTCGTAGTTGAAGGTAGAGTTCAGGCTCTTCAGGATGTTGTCGTCCAGCTCCAGGATCTCATTGCTGTTGTTACCGAAGTTGGCGTTGATGTCCATGGTGAACTTACCTTTCTTGATGAGGCGGTTGGTGTTGATGTGGAACTCCCAACCGGTGTTGCGCATCTTACCGTTGTTCTTCGTGGCCAGATAGGTGAAGCCGGCGCTCGAGGGGATGCGGTAGCCGCCCATCAGCATGTTCTCGGTGGTGTTGCGGTAGACCTCGAACGTCAGCGTCAGGCGGTCGTCGAGGAAGCCCAGGTCGAAACCGAGGTTGTACTTGGAGATGGTCTCCCACTGCAGGTCAGTCAGGCGGATGTTGTCGGGTAGGAACGACGTCATGTCGATATAGGTGCTGCCCTGACGGTAGATACTCGTGTAGAGGTAGTCGCGGTTGGGGGCGTTACCCACGCGTGCCCAGCCCGGACGGATGGAGAGCATCGACAGTACGGGCTTCAGCTTTGCCATCCAGGGTTCGTCGATGACATTCCAGCGGAGCGACACCGAGGGGAAGTAACCCCAGCGCTTGTCGGGACCGAACTTCGTGGTACCGTCGGCACGCAGCGAGAGGTCGAGCATATAGCGGCTCTTGTAGGCGTAGTGGCCAGAGAAGGTGAAGTACATGGAGCGCCACTCACCGAAACTGGAGCCGGGATTGGAGATCATACCGCCGGCCTCAGGGCTGGTGATGACTCCCGATGCCAGTCCGTAGCCGTTGGTCGACTGTCCGGTACTGGTGCCCGAGTTGAGCTCGAAGCGGGCCATTGCCATGGCCGAGTGGTCCTTGTTCTTGAATGCGGGAATAAGGGTCAAGGTGTGCTTGGTGTTGAACGAGACACTCTTCGAGCTGGCTGCATACGACGTGTTGTGGTTGTTGCTCGACCAGGCGGTGGTCACCAGCTCGGAGGGATAGTAGCGGTCGATGTACTTATTAGAGATGTTCATGTAGACCGAGCCGCGCCAGTCCAAACGCCAGTGGTCCTCGTCGAGTCCCAGCAGCTGGTAGTTGATCACCAGCTCGGGGTTCATGTCGTACGAGCGGGTCTGGTTGGTGGCCAGCTTAGCCGATGCCACGGGGTTGGGATACGACTTCTGGTCGTTCTTGAAGTAGTCGGTATACTCCCACGCCTGCTTCTCGATGTTCCAGGTCCTGTTGCCCAGTGCCTCGTTCTGCAGCATGGTGTAGTATTTGTCGGTATCCTCGCCGGTGTAGCGGTCCTGCTCGTAGATGCCCATGTTCGGCATCTTCTTCTGAGCTATCGACAGCAGGTTGTCATAGTTCTGGTTGTTCTTCGTGTAGGTCAGGGCGAAGTTGGTCTGCACGCGGATGCGCTGGCTGACGTTGTAGTCCAAGTTCACACGGGTAGAGAAGCGCTGCAGCTTCTGCTCAATCACCGAACCGGTCTCATGGTCGAAACCGCCGGAGATGCGGAAGGTGGCCTTCTCACCACCACCCGAGATGGTGATGTAGTGGTTCTGACGCAGACCCCACTGAGTGACGGCATCACGCCAGTCGGTGTTGTTGTTATACTGCTCGGCCTCGGAATAGTAGAGGGGGTTGCGGTAGTTCAGCAGGTCGATGTTGGCGGTGACGTTGTCGTCCTGCTCAGGGTTGAAGTAGCTCTCCTTCAGCAGCATCGTGTAGTCATCACCGTTCAGCAGGTCGTAACCCTTGGGCTGGTAGGTGCCCGTGAGCTTCAACGAGTAGGTCAATTTGGGTTTTCCGCGTGCACCGCGCTTGGTGGTAATCTCGATGACACCGGCACCACCCTGCGAACCGTAGATGGCTGCCGACGCACCGTCCTTCAGCACGGTGATCGAGGCGATGTCCTCGGGGTTGATCTTCAGCAGCTGTGCAAACTGCTCGTCGCTCGACGACGAGAGGTCGAACGATGACAGCTCGCCTGCCTCGTCGGCCCACACATTACCGTCGATAACGATGAGGGGGTTTTGGTTGGTCAGCGACGAGATACTCGACGTACCGCGCAGACGCATCGACGAGCCTGAACCCAGGTTACCGGAACCGGCCACAATGTCAAGACCGGCGATACGGCCCTGCAGGGCCTCGTCGACGGAGGTGATGCCCAGACCCTCGAACTCCTTCATGGAGATGGTCTGCGTGGCGTATGAGATCTCTCGCTGCGGGATGGGCAGGTTGTTGCCCTGCATACGTTTCTTTGACTTCACGGTCACCTCCTTCAGCGTGGTCGCCGATGACATGGTGATGTTGAAGGTCGATTTATTGATAGGCAGCAACACGGTCTTCATACCCACATAGCTGAAGCGTATCTTGTTTTTCGTATTGCGCACCTTCATGGTGAAGTTACCATTCAGGTCGGTCACAGCCGACTCGATGATACGTCCGGTGGCGTCAACCTCGCACACCGTAGCGCCCATCAGCGGCCCCATATCGTCGCTCACCACACCGTGGACCGACGTAATGTTCTGCGCATTCATCGCGCCAATGTCCATCAGTGCCACTACGAGCACCAAAGCCAGTCGGACGACGATGGATGATATGTTTTTATGATGTCTCATATCCTTGATGTATTTCATTATCAATTATAATTGTCAATTATCAATTATCAATTGTCAATTCTTAATTACTCCGTCTCAACTGTTCCAGCTCGTCTTCCCAGGTCTGGCTGGTCAGGCTGTCGTCGTAGAGCAGCACGCCGTCGATGAGGTGCACTACAGCATCAGATGCCGAGGTGATCATACGTCCGGTACCGCTGCCGCTGAGCCAGTATTCGCGACACGTCAGGTTGTAGAGGTCGCTGTCGGTGAGCACGTGGCGCTTCTGCGTGCGCTTGGCACTCTCGCTGGGGCCGTAGCCGATGGTCATCTGCTTGTCGTCGGCATCAATCATCAGCGAGTAGAAGCGCTGGGTCTCCAAGTTCAGCTTCGAGGTCTCGTACTGTATGCCCGAGATAGGCTCGCCACCGATGTACACGGAGTTATCCTGCAGGTGATAGCGCACAAAGTTGAAGATGCGGTTGCGGATGATGGCACGGGCCTTGCGGGCCTTCTCCTCGTTGCCGTCCCACACCTCCTCGGTCTGAGCATCATAGTCG
>ERZ842401.4722-NODE-4722-length-15624-cov-28.427067_pt1 | contig 15624 bp, 12 predicted proteins | sample MGYA00521270_ERZ842401 | MGnify/ENA primary metagenome ERZ842401 (study PRJEB31892, sample SAMEA3878208) | bioreactor metagenome | biome: Moose rumen | place: Sweden | collected 2011-10 | study: EMG produced TPA metagenomics assembly of the PRJEB12797 data set...
TAGAGCATCGGCTTTGCAAGCCGAGGGTCAGGGGTTCAAGTCCCCTATTCTCCACTTAAACGAGTTCATTTTTATGGACTCGTTTTTTTATCTTTTTTGAAATCCTTCTATAAATATTCTATAAAATACCGCGGCAAAGTTTTTAGCAAAAAAGATAGAAAAAAAAAAGGCAATATGCTATAGTCGGTGGTATGTTTTTTTATCTTGCCATAAAGAATATAATTGCACGAAAAAGTTCTGCGGTTATTGTTGCGTTTATCGCATTTGCTATTATGCTTTTGGTCGCGACAAATGCCGTTTTTGACAGCACAGAGCACGGGGTGGAAGAGACTTTTACGCACAGTTTTTGCGGAGACATCGTTATCCGTCCGTTTTTTGAAACTCAGCTATCGCTTTTTGGCGATGATACGCCTGTAACGGGCGAACTTTCTTCTATTCCAAACGTGATTCCTTTTGATGAAATCGAAAAAGAACTTTTGCAGATTGATGAAATTGAGCGCACGTTGCCGCAGGTTTCTGGCACGGCGATGATGGAAGCAGGCTCGGAACGAGTGCCTGTAACGCTTTTTGGCGTGGACGGCGAAAAATATGCCGAGATGATGAATGCGCTTTCGATTACCGATGGGCGTCCGTTTTCCGAGGGCGAAAAAGGGCTGATGCTCACTAAAAAACACGCGGACGAATTGGGGGTGAAAATCGGCGATACCGTGCAGTTTACGGTGGCGGACGGCATTTCGTTTAGAATCCGTGCGGTGCCGCTCACTGCCGTTTATGAATATGCCGTGGAAAATGCCACGCTGGACAAAATCGTTTTAATCGACGCGCCGACGCTCAGGGCATTGCTCGATATGAGCGACACGGTGCAAAATGAGACAATCGAAGAAGCGGATTTTATGCTGGACGATTTTGATTCGCTGTTTGATTCTGCTTCTGATACGCAAGCCGTGGTTACAGAAACAATAAGCGATGATGTTTTTGAGAATGAAGTGCAAGAGGCAAAATCGACTTCGTGGAATTTTATCATCTGCCGACTTAAAGACGCAAAAGATACAAAAAAAGTGATGCATAAAATCAATCGCATTTTCAAAGAAAAGGATTATCCTGCCGAGGCGGTCAACTGGCGAAAATCGGCGGGAAACACCGCGATTTATCTGTATTGGATGCGCTTGATTTTGAACGTCGGCATTATTATCGTGCTGTTTTCGGGCTTCATCGTGATTAACAACACGCTGGTTATCAACGTGCTTGACCGAATCCGCGAAATCGGCACAATGCGGGCAATCGGCGCAAACAAGCGTTTTGTGTCGGCGATGTGTATGACGGAGACATTCATCATCGCGTGCGTGGCGGGCGTTTTGGGCATTATTGCGGGCGCGGCGGTGTCGGCAATGATAAATGCGGCGCATATTTCGTTTTCTAATCTGTTTTTGATGCAGCTTTTCGGTGGCGCTCGGCTTGTCACAAAAATCACGGCGCAAAATATTCTGCACTCCGCGGCGGTCGCGCTGATTTTGGGGCTGCTTTCGTGGATTTATCCCGTGAGTGCCGCGCTCAAGGCGATTCCAGTGCAGGCAATGCAGGGGGCAAAATAATGTACATGCTGATTTTGGGCTTGAGGTCGTTGCTGTACCGCAAAAATCAATATACATCGCTGTTTTTGGTGTGTCTTTTGGGCACGGGAATTTCGCTGTTTTGCATTTTTTTGATGACGGGAATGCTTTCGGCGCTTGAGTCAAAATCGCGGGTGTATTACGGCGGCGATTTGCATATTATGGGCGGAAAAAACGGTCAGATGGAGTTTCCGAACGTTTTGGAAGACATCGAAAAAGTCCGCGGTGTTTTTGGCAAAGAGGCAATTCTTTCGGAGCGAGTCGACTTTGACGCAAAAGAATCGTCGTTCTTTTTTGAGGGCGTTAGCGCCCGTCAGCGCGTTATCAAGGGCGTCGATTTTGAAAAAGAGAAAGACGTTTTAAGCGTGATAAATTATGTGTCGGGTGGAGCGGAAGATATGGCTGGCACAAACGGCGTGATTCTTTCTGCCCCGATTGCCGAAAAGCTGGGCTGCAAGGTCGGCGATGAAATCACGTTTATGCTTCGTTCTGCGGGCGGTTACATCAACACCGTTCCGCTTATCGTGCACGGCATTTTTAAGGATTCGTCCGCATTCGGAATGTACACGTCGTATATGGACATCGACTGCATTCGCGCGGCTTTTGGCTACTCCAAAACGTGGGCGAACCGCATTTGTATCAGTTTTCCCGACGGCGCAAAGCGTGAAAGCGCGGAAACGTATCAGGAGCGGCTGTCGCAGATTTTGCCGATGTATCCGCTGACCGAGAATAAAAAAGATTTTTACGACGCGCACGGAAACGGCAAGGAAGAATATGCGCTCATTCCATTGCAGTCGAATCTCAAAGAATTCGGCGTGATGATACCGGCAATGCGGGGCATATTTTTGTTCATCATCGCAATGCTCATTCTGATAATCGTAGCGGGCATCGGCAGCACTTACCGCGTTATCGTGATGAAGCGAATCAACGAAATCGGCATTTTTATGGCGATTGGAATGAAAACAAAAACGATTATTCTGATGATTTTGTCGGAATCACTGTTTTTGCTGCTCTCGGGCTTTGCGGCGGGGTTTGTGCTTTCGCTCGTGCTTTGCGCCCTTTTCCGCGCCGCCGATTTTTCGGCTATCCCTGCGTTTGACCTCTTTTTGAAAAACGGGCATCTCGCCCCGGCGGTGTCCGCCCCGGCGGTGTCCGCCCCGGCGGTGTCCGCCGTATTTGCGTCAGTTATTTTGCTGACCTTGCTGGCGGTCTTGAGCGGTATTTGGAAATCCATTCGCATTATGCCTGTGCGCGCTCTTGCCACAACGGAATAATGCTTGGGACGGGGAGCAGATAAAAAGGACAGATTCCTGTTTCAAGCACGGGAATGACAAAAAGAAGGGCATACATTCCGCAACAGTGTCTGAATGTGATGTTTTTTGCTTGGAATGTGCAATTTTTATCAAAGAATGGTATGATTCCGTGAAAGAATGTATGTATTCTATCTCGGAATGGCATCATTCTTTGCTAGAATGACATCATTCTTTGATAGAATAAGCATATTCTTTGCTGGAATGAACACATTCTTTGAAGGAATGAGCGAATTATATGAAAGAATTAAAGAGAGATTAGGTTTTCTTGCCCGTAATGCAAGGAAAAAGAATCGTTTTCTACAGGAGTTTTTATGAAATTGTATAAGAAAATTGCTTTGGCTCTCATTGCGATTGCTCAATCTGCCTCGTTTTTTGCTCTCGGAGCGAATGACGCAGAAGCAAAAACGCTTTTGCAAAAGGCGCAGGACAATACGGCATTTTACGGCACGGATTTTTCAGGCTCTTATGTTATCGTTCAAACGAAGCCCGGCGAAGGCTCAAATCAGACCGACGCGATTATGTACAGGCGCGACAGCGAGGAAAAATGGGTGATTTTGATTCAGGGACCTGCTAAAGAGCGCGGAAAGGGATATTTGCAGTTCGACGGCAATATTTGGTTTTACGACCCCGCAGACCGCCGCTTTACGTTTACAAGTGCGCGCGATAAGTTCCAGAACACGAATGCCAACAATTCTGATTTTGCTCCCCAGCATTATGCAAGCGATTACGACATCAAGGCGGTGAGCGAGGAGAAGCTCGGCAATTTTGACTGCGCAGTGTTTGAGTTGACGGCAAAAAGCGGGGTGAAAGCGGATTACCCCATTCTCAAGCTGTGGGTGACGAAAAACGACGGCTTGGTGCGAAAAAAGGAGGATTACAGCCTTTCTGGTCAAAAACTGCGCGTTACGGCAATTCCGAGCTATCAGAAAGTGGGGGAGAGAATGGTGCCTGCCAAAATGGTGATTCAGGATTCTCTGCGCGGCAAGAAAATCGGCGGCAAAATGCAGTACGAGCAGACGACGATAAAAATATCGAACGTGGCTTTTGTCAAAGTCGATTCTTCCACATACACGAAGCCGTATCTTGAGATGATGTCGGTGCGCTGACAGCCGCCGTCGGTTAAAAAGGATTTTTTATGACAAAAACAGTTTGTATCGCGATTGCGTTTTTGCTGGTTTTCCCCGCATTTTCGCAAGTCGCCGAAGAAGACACGAGCGCAGAAACAACCGCCGCGGAAAGCGCCGAAATTGCCGCCGAAGATGCGGCCGACGAAAGCGATTTTGGCGATGAAAGCGATGATTTTGATGATTTTGATTCGCTTTTTGATGATGTAGAAGACACAGAAGCCGTAGTTACAGAATCTACCGACAGTAAATCCGTAACGGTGAAAGTCGGCGATATTTCCATTCCGCTTTCTTGGTCTGGTTATTTGGAATCGAGCATTGGCGCGGGCGATATTCACGAGGACGGTGAAGATGAATATTCAGGGTACTTTACGTTCTTAAATTATCTTTATCTCAATGCCCGCCCTGACAAAACGCTTTCTATTCACGCATCTTTGAGAACCTATTTGCCTGCGAATAGCGCATTGAGCGTCTACGAGATTTATTTTACCTATCTGATGTTTGACCGCGTATTTATCACGGCGGGGAGAAAAGATACATCTTGGGGCTATGTGCGCTTAATCGGTACATCAAACGACGACGATGACTCATCTGATTCCAAATCCGCAGGCTTGACGTACAAATACGGAGGCGTTTCCACAGACATACTTTCGGATTCCAGAAGCGGCACGTCGGGCTTGGTGCGGATTCCGTTTTTGACGGGGACAATTTCGGGCTGGGCATATTATGCGGATTCCTACGGCTCTGCGTCAAATATGGACACGGATAAAATGTCCTTTGCGCTTTCAGTGGAAGAAACATTCTGGAAAACTTCTGTCAATCTTTTTGCAAGAAAGTATCCGAGCGTGGATAAAGACGGAAAAGCATACACCGACGAGAATCGTACACTCCCGATTGCAGGCGCGGAAATCAAGCGCACGATTTTGGATGCGGACATTTATGCGCAAGCAATCGGACAAATCCACAGCGTCGGCGATGTGGTAAAACGGCACGACATAAATGGCTTTGGTGCGATTATTATGACGGCGGGGCTTTATCGCTGGTGGGACAAAAGAGACCCGAATGTCGGCTTTAACGTAGAATTTCAGGATTCTTATTATCCCCCGCTAGAAAGCCATACGCGCGTTATCGCCTACGATGCTGGCATAAAACGGCTCGGTAAAAATCATAATATCAAACTCGGGGTTTCAGGTTATCATTCTTTCACCGCTAACAACGGCTATGTAAAGCCCGGCATTATTTTGTCTGGGATTTTTCCGCACGCGACGTGGGAAAACGGCGTTCGTATTGACTACGGCGAAAGTACAAGCTATGTGTCGCCCAAGTTCACGTTCGGTTCGTATATAAAAATCACGCTGAATTATTAGGAATGACAGCATATCTTTTGCAATATGTCCTAAAACAAACGGCGAAAAACACAAAAGTCAAAATTCAGACACGGAAATGTCATAGATTTTTGCAAATCAAATCTTTTATAATATAGTAGACCTGTTCGGAAACTGAAGTTTTTTTATGTAGCAAGGGGCTTAAGCCCCTTGTCAAAGCTATATTACCGAACAGATACAGTAACTTATTTTTTGACGAGGAATGTATGAGAATTGCTTTGATTAACGAAAATTCGCAGGCGGCAAAGAACGCTGTGATTTTTGGCGCGCTCAAAAAAGTCGCAGACGCGCACGGTTTTGAGGTGGTGAATTACGGTATGTACGGCGCGGACGACAAGGCGCAATTAACCTATGTGCAGAACGGCATTTTGGCGGCGACAGTGCTCAACGCACAGGCAGCAGATTATGTTATCACGGGCTGCGGCACGGGGGAAGGCGCAATGCTCGCGCTTAACAGCTTCCCCGGCGTTATCTGCGGGCACGTGGCAACTCCGCTTGACGCGTACACGTTTGCGCAAATCAACGACGGCAATGCGATTTCCATTCCGTTTGCGCTCGGTTTTGGCTGGGGCGGCGACCTCAATTTGCAGTACATTTTCGAGAAACTCTTTTGCGAAAAAAGCGGGCAGGGCTATCCCCGAGAACGAGCCGAGCCTGAACAGCGCAACAAAAAGATTCTTGACGGCGTGCGCGCCATCGCATTCAAGCCGTTCACACAAATCCTCGAAAGCCTTGACCGCGAGCTTGTGCGCGGTGCATTCGCGGGCGAGCATTTTGCCGAATATTTCTTCCGCGACGCAAAAGATGAAGCCATCATCGCGGCGGTAAAAAGCATCTTGGCGTAATGCCGTGTTTTTTGAAAAGCAGCCTTTGGCTGTGTCATTGCCGTACTTGATACGGCAATCTTTTTCAGCACTGACAGCAGACCGTTCGGGAGGGGGAGAATTTCAGATTAAAATAAAAACATTGAAAAAATTACAAAATGCGGTACAATAGAAATTATGGATACAATTCAAAACATAGTAGAATATTATGAAGAACTTTTTCCGATTACGGAAGAGCAAAGAAGTTTTTTTGACGATTTGATAAAAATATATCCGTTTCCTGCAAAATATTTGCGCTTAGGCTGCGGAACGGGGCAATACGAACATCAGCTGGCAAAAACGGGCATCGACGTTACCGGGCTTGAAACATCGCGCGAATTGCTTGATTCAGCGAATCGGCGTAGGCGCACGCAGTTGATGTCAATACGCTTTTTTCAGATGAATGTGCTTGAAATGACGCGCTTTTTGGGCAAGGGATTTTACCATATTATTTCGTGCCTTGAGAGCCGAATTTTGTTTGTGCACGATTACACGCTGATGCGCAAATTTTTCTACGATTGCCGCCAGCTTCTTTCGGAGGGCGGTTCGCTTGTGATTTCGCTGGTGAATTTCAACAAATTACAGCCTGCGCCGGTCATTCGTTTGCCCCCGCGCTCGAGCATTCGCGCAAAAATGTTCACCGACATTATCACTGCCGATTCTGGCGATGTTTTTATGAATCTCACGGTGGAAAACAGCACGGGAAAACTCCTGCCTGTGCTTGAGCGCGAGCGCATTTATCCGCTCATCAAAGAGGAAATCGAGGATTTTGCCCGCGAGGCAGGTTTTACGCACTTTGCGTTTTTTAGCGATTTTGCCAAGAATCCGTTTACGGACGACAGCCAGAATCTCGTCTGCGTTATCAGCTAGAAAAGTGCGCAGAAAGCAGGGCGAACGCGGATTTTGTGCGCGTGGTGTGCAAAACGTTCGCCCCAAAATGCAGAACTGCGCACGGCTGAAACCTTTACAGCGCTCTTTTTTTGAGATATTCTAATTCTTATGAACATAAATGTTGCGATAATCTGTTTATTTATTCCTTTGATTTTGCTTTTTCCGCTTTTTAAGTCTGCAACGCCGAATTTTCATATTCGATATGGGCTTATTGCCGCATTGTCAGGGATTTTCGCATTGGTGCCAATCGTTATTGCTCAATTTTTGACGGGGAAAATCATCAAAGTGCACAATCTTTCAAGTCTGCTTTTTAGCGCGCTTATCGTAAACGGCGTGGTTGAAGAGGGCGCAAAAATGCTGTGTATGGCGATGATTCCGAACAAAAAGCAGGAAGCGCCGGCGTTTTTGGCTTGCGCGGTTATCGCAGGTTTTACGGTCGGTTCTGTTGAGTCGGTGATTTATATGATTCATTCTGGCTCAATGGATTGGCAGATTCCCAGACTTTTGAGCGCGGTGCTGATTCACACGTTTTGCGCGGGATTGGGGGCGCTTTTTGTGCGATTTTGCCGACACAAAAAACCCAAGATTCCAGCCGTGTTTTTCGCGGTCGTGCTGCACGGGCTGTACGATTTTTTTACGGGCATTGGCTTCCCGTTCAAATATTTTGCCATCGTGACGATTTTGTTCGCCGCGCTTGAAGTTCATACGTGGTATGTGCGAATGTGCCGCCTTGAGCACCCCGAACGCTATCTGGACGATGCGCCCACGTTTTAATTTTTGCTTTGTAGAAAATGTCGCTGAACGCGCGATGAGACTTCTCGAAAAAAAGAGCTGGCTGTTTTTTAAAAAAAGAGGTTCTCGAGTTTTCGAGAAGGCTTCTTTTTCTTCGCGTGGCGAGCAAAAATTTTCGAGAAGCCTATTTTTCTTCCGCGCAGTCAGCAAATTTTTTCGAGCTGGTCATTTCTGAAAAAAATGCACTTCTCGAGTTTTCGAGTTCGTTCCGCAGGAAAAAAACAGCGCGCAAAAATTTTCGAGCAGTTTTGTTTTTTCGTTTGCCTTTTTGTCATTCCGAGTGCTTGACGCGATAATGAAATGACAGCTGGCATACTTTTCCGTAGCACCAAAAATTATTTTTTGCCGAAAAATGCCGTGATTTTGTTGAAAAATGCGGGCGTTTTGTTGTTGGATTTCTTTTCTGCCACGGCGATTTTTTCCACCGAATACGCGGTGATGTCGCTTGCGTGTCCAACGACGAGAATGCGCGTTTTGGCATTGAGCACAAATGAATCATTGTCGATGAGCTTGAAATCAACCTCGTTATCGCGATACGCCACGGCGTTCAGATGAAATCGGTTTCGGAATGCGCCTTGGGTGATGCCGTCAAACTCGTCTTTCACCTCAATTTCGGCAAGGGCTTCTTCGCTGTTTTGCGAAATGGGCGTAAAATTGAACAGCACCGATGAAATCAAACGCGGGCAAATGCGCTCCGCGGCTTCTTCGTCGGGATAAATCACGTCGGTTGCACCAATCGCGCTCAGGATTTCACCGTGCTCGTGGCTGACGGCAACCGCGAAAATCTTTTTGAACTTTTCGGAACGGCTGTCGTTGAGTTTTTTAAGCTCATTCACGATGAGAATAGAACTTTCGATAGTGCCGCCGATGTCCACAATCGCATAATCGATGTCTTCGGGGAGCAATTTTGCAAGATTTCCGCCGATTGCGTCGGTGATAAGACAGTCGCCGATAATGCTGTAGCTGTCGCGGTATTTTTCCACGAGAGAAGCGTCTTTGTCGATGACGGTAACTTCTACATCTTCATCTTTCATCTGCTTGATAAGGCTTTGTCCAAATGCGCCTAATCCGATAATTACGATTGATACCATTTTTTCCTCCGTTTGTCATTCATTGCGTGTCAGCCGACCAAGATTTCTTCGTGCGGGAACGAGCACGCCAAAAGCCCCGATTTTGCTTTTATGCGAAGTCCCATTGCGATAATTCCCGTGCGCCCGATGTACATCGTCGCAATGATGATGAGTTTTCCCAACACTGTTAAATTGCTTGTTGCGCCGCGCGTTAGACCTGCCGTCGATAATGCCGAAATCACCTCGAAGAGCACATCGCCTGTGGTGAACACGCCGTTAGTGATGTTTGCGCTTTCGGTGCACAGCAGCGCGATGAGTATGACGAATAAAAACAAAAATGCTTTGACCACCACCGACGATGATTTGCTGATGGTGCGCTCGCCGATGTCGTGGCGGAACACGGACAAATCGCCGTCGTCGCCGTCGTCGCGGAAAGCATTGCACAAAATCAAATAGAAGGTGGTCGTTTTGATGCCGCCTGCCATTGAGCCGGGATTTCCGCCGATTATCATCAGTAAGCACGAGAAAAACGCCGAAGCCGAAGACAATTTTCCTTGGCTGACCATTTCAAATCCTGCTGTGCGCACGGTGACGCTCTGAAAAAAGGCGTTGTTGATTTTTTGAATGAGTGGCATTGGCGCAAATAGCCTGCGGTATTCAAATGCCAAAAAGCACAGCGTCGGCACGATGAGCAGCGCAATCGTCATTGAAAGCACGATTTTGGAATGAAACGACAATCGGTAGCGTTTTCCGTGCGCTTTTGCTTTGACGAATCGCCAAAAATCCTGCATAACAGTGAATCCCAATCCGCCGAACACAACGAGCACGCTGATAACGAGCGTAAACGGCACGTTTGCCGAAAAAGAAGCCAGACTGTCTGAATACGGCGAAAATCCCGCATTGCAAAACGCCGACACCGACAAAAATAATCCGTAGAAAATCCAGTGCGTTTCTCCGCGAAAACGGAGGATAAGCATCAGCAAGAGCGCGCAGATGAGCTGTATGGCAAACGTGTAGCGCAAAATGTCGATGATGATGACTTTGGCATTCGTTTCCACGCTCGGCAAAAAAAATCCGCGCATAAAATTACGGTTGATGTGCGACACTTTTACGCCCGGGCGCACGAGATACAGCGAGAAAAACACGATGAGCCCCAAGCCGCCCGCTTCGATGATAATCATCAGCGCGGTCAATCCTGCCCTATTAAAGCAGTCTGCGCCAAATGTGGAAAGTCCTGTAACGCACATCGCTGACACCGTGGTAAAAAGCACGTCGAGAATCGGATACGGTGTGCCGTTGCGATACATACACGGCAAACTGAGCGCCATTGTGCCTACCACAGCAAGAATCGCAAAATACGAAAACAGTTTTACTTCTGCCGAAAGTTCTCTGATTTTCATTTTTTTCTTCCTTTGTGCTACAAAATCGGGTGCGCTGCTAGCGGATTCGCTCAAGATACGCTCTGCCTTGATTTGTGCTGACCAAGTTGAGCAAAAAGCCGTCGTACTCTGACACATCGCCGATTTGCTGCAAAATTGCCGAATCATTGCGCCCGTTCCCGTTGAGTATCGTTAGGCTCAAATTGAGCTGCCCGGCATAATATTTCATTGCAGGAACAAGTTGCTGCGCTGTAAAAAACGAGTTTTCGTTGTACACGGTCATCAAGATTTTCTTTTCAGAGCCGTTTTTTTCGATTGCCTTTATGCCGCCGTCGTGGCGGAACTTTTTTCTGAATTGCGCAAGGTTGTTTTTGGTAACCGCGGAATTGCGAACCAAAACTGCGCGCGAAAACCTGTCGTAGCTCATCGGAGCCGCAATTTTGTTGCCGTATCGGTCTGGCACGGAAACGCCCGTTGCCACGCAATCATCGCCGTGAACGCCGTCCACAAGGTTTCTCATCATCAGCATAATCATCGCGGCTTGGTAATCGTAGCTTTGCGAAATAGAGCCGACCATTTCGCCTTTTTCAATCGCATTCAAAGCATCGTCGTTTGCGTCATAGCCAAAAACGGGAATGCCGCGCGGAAATCCCTTGGTTTTAATGCAGGCAAGTGCCATTGAATCATTGTTTGAAATCACAAGGTCGATTTTGTCGCCGAATTTCCAAAGCCAATACGCCATCGCCTCTTCAGACATCGCGGAACTCCACGCCGTGCCGTTTTTTTCTTTCATCACTTTGCTGTCGAGTTCTTGCACTTGATACACTTTGTCGTGGATTTTGAGCGAGCCGTCTTTTACATCGCGCACGCGGGCAGAGCCGTTCCACGTGCCAAGCGCCTTGCGGACTCCTGCGGTGCGATAATCTGCGTCGAGTTGTGTGTCTGTTCCAATGCAAAGAACGTAGCCGATAACGCCGTCGCCGTTCCTGTCGATTTTTTCTGCGTCTGCACTCAAAAGATAATCCACTACAAGAGAGCCTTGCATTGCGCCTCCGCCCACCGAATCGCCGCCCACAAAAAAGGTGTCAGCGTTCCAGTTAAGGCTTTTCATATCCAATTTGCCGGTTGCAGGGTCGCCCGGTTGCCGATTATAAAACAGCACGGGTTTTTCTTTGTTTGGCACTTTTATTTCTGCATTTTTATGAGAACAGCCAAAAAAGGTAAAAGCAAAGAGCAATGCTACAAAAATGTGTTTGTTTTTCATACATATCCTCTGTGATTTTTTTTCTGCAAAAATTAGTTCATAATGTCAGCAACGACGCTTGCGGTCGATTTTCCGTAATACAAATAGCCATACACCGCCGCCGCGCCCACGACTTTGCGCCCATATTCTCTAGTTTCGGCAAACGGCAATGCTTCTAAGAATAAATCATTCGGCAGATTGTCCCCATATTCCAATTTTGCGCTTTTGAGCCAATTACGAACGTGTGTTATGCCGCCGTTATACGCAAAAAGTGCGAGAATTTGAGAATCATTCAGCCTGCGAATCAATTCCGAAATGTAGTATGAGCCGAATTGTATATTCGTATGCGCGTCGGTGAGTGTATACGGCTGTATCTTGAGTTTTCGCGCCACGTCCGCCGCGGTGGAATCCATAAGCTGCGTTAAACCAGAAGCTCCCGCCGCGCTTGAAACTGTGGGGTCAAAATAACTTTCGCTTTTTATCAAGCCGAACAAAAGCGGTTCGCTCACCGAAAATTGCGCTCCTGATTCGCTCACCAGTTCCAAAAAGTTCCGCGGAAAGAGTTGTTCGATTGCCTTTTTCGTCGGTGCTGACCAATCTCGGTTTGCCGCATAAGACACCATTCGGAGCGCTTTTGCATAGCGATTATCAGAATCCGAGCCGCTTTTTTGGTATGCTTGTGAAAGTTCTGCGGTAATTTCAAGGCTGATGTTGTCGCGCAAAACGAGCCATTCCGCATACATTTCGTCTATCAAATCAAATTTCACATAATCTAACAGCAGCGTTTCATAATCGATATTTCGCTTAAAATCCTTTGTTTTTTGATGCGTGTAAAAAATATCCGAAAACAATATATCGTCGTCGTCGAGCCAGCGCGCCGCACACACGCTGTAATACGGGCGTATCCCCGATTTGAGCGCCCGTCGATACGCCTTGTTTGACACCTCCAAAATGTCCCACGGCACTTTTTCTGCGTCGGAATGAATAATTGTCCACACATCGCGAATATCCGAAAGCGTAAGCCGCTTCGTGTCAATCAGCCGCGCGCTTAAATACGCAAACTGCGCCGCTGCTTCGTCCGACATAAACGCGCCGAGATTTTCATACGCGCGATAGATTTCCTTCCACTTTTTGCCCGCTACAAATCGGATTGCCAGCGTGTCAAAAAATCCGTCGAATTCCTGTGCGTCGTGCCATTGACTCGCGTATTTTTCCGCCTCGATGAGCGCGCGCTGTGCGGAGGTGGCAAGCGTTGCATTCAAATAATACCAAAGTGCATTGTCTGCGGTTTTCTCCGAAAATGCAGTGTCAAACGCCTTTTTGTATTCATCAGCGGCGGCAGTTCGTCCCTTTTTAGCGCGCTCAAAAATCCGCCCGGTGTAAAAATACCTGAAATAAGAACTGTGCCCCGTTTGCGCCTCAAGCACATATTTTTGCAGTACGGGCAGCGTTTTGTAGCTGTCTTTGCTCCCGTATAAACACGCTTTTCCAATATCCGAAAGCATTTCGTCCGAAAAAGTGCCGCCAAAAAATTCAGGTTTGAGCTTTCCGCGTTCCAAATACGAAAACGCGCCGCCATAGCTCAAGCGAAAAATCTCGTTGCGAAAATCCATTATCACCAGATTTTCATCGATTTGGGATTTTTGCGGATTTTCATCGGGAACCAATTTGAAAAAGGATTTATATTCTTGATAAAAAATTTGGTGTTCTGAAGAATAAGGACGGCACGAAAACCAGCGGCGAATTTTTTGGTGGATTTCAGAAGAAAATTCGTCGCTCGGCAAATGAAAAAACGACGAAAAATACAATCTCATAAACTCATTAGGGCTTTCTTCCAGCGCACTCTGTTCTGCGATTTCGACGATTTTTGCAAAATCCTTGCGCTCTGCCCAGATTTTTGCCGCCGTGAATTTTGCATTATCATCGTCGTATTTTTTCAAAAATGCGGTTATGATTTCTTCTTTTTCTTCGCTTGCCGCAATCTCTAGCAGATGTTCAAAACTGCGCCGCATTATAATTGCCGTTGTCGAAAGTTCCGAGCCTTTTTTAAAAAGCTCCTCTGCCTCTTTTTGACTGCCGCTTTTTTGAGCCTTTATCGCGCGAAAAAAATACGAATCATCTTGCGCTTCTTCTTCCGCAATGACGCGATTACAGCCCAAAAATACGCACGAAAGAATGGATAGCGCAACAAAAAAACGGCTCACAGCAACCACAGCAACGCCTTATTTTGGAATGATAATCGGAGTTCCAGAAACGATGAAATCAGGGTCGGTGATATTGTTGTATTTTGCAATTCGCGGATAAAGCCACGGATTACGATAATAGGTGTTTGAAATATCCCAAAGCGTATCGCCCCAATGAACGATATAGCGAATTCCTTCCACATTTTTCTTTTCGCCGTCTTCTCCCACATCTTCCGTGATTTCGCTCAACAGAGCGGGCTTTTCTGGCACCACTTCGGCAATCGGTGAAACCACAATCGCGTTTTCTTGCGCTTTTGGAGCCACCGTCGGAAGCGTTTCCTGCGCATTTTCAGTGTTTTCCGCTGGAACAACCGCCGCCGTGTCTTGATTGAGATGAAGAAGACTCTGCACATTCACTTTTGACGGCAAAACAAACAATGCGAGTGCTGTTGCAAGAAGGCAGATAATTGCGCAAATAACGCAAATAACCGCCGCCACAGAAACACCGCCTCGCCGTTTTTCCTCGCCGTAAGAAACACCCGATGACGAACTTGAAGAACTGTCGTAATTGCTCGTGCCCGGTAGCGCAAAAGCTGGGTCGTTAAAATCATCATCAAAATTAAACGCTGAACTTGCATTTTTCGGCGAATCAAAATCGGGAACATCAAAATCCGATGTGCTAAACGCGGGGTCATTATCCAAATCCGACAAATCAAGCCCGCTGTCGCTTACCACCGTGCCGCTTTCAGAGCCTGTGTCGAGGTCTGGAAGGTCAAACGAGCCAGAATCAGATGAAGCGAAACTGCCGCTGTCCATATCAAAACTCGTGTCGGCAGAATTTTCTTCGCTTCCCATATCAATAGATTTTTCTGGCATATCAAAATCAGACGGAGAGGCTGTTTCGTTTAAAGCAAAATCTGCGGGTGTTGAATCGGTTTCGTCTGCACCAAATGTGCTGTCCAAATCCAGCGAATCGGTATCAAAATCAGAATTTTTTTCTGCGCTGCTATCGTCTGACGCGGAAGTTTCAGCACCAAAATCGCCCATATCATCAGGCAAATCAAGCGACAAATCGTCTGTCGCAGATTCTGTGCTCCCTTCAAAATTCGGCTCGTCCATATCGGGCAAATCAAAATCGTTTGCGGTAGATTTTTGCTCTGGAATATCAAAATCCCCCTCTTCATCTACCGGAATCGACGTGGTGATGTCCAAAGAAATACCGTCATCTTCTTCGCTTGGCTCGTCTTCAGCCGCTGGAATGTCAGAATCAGCGTCGGTTGCATCGCGCACCGGTGCTTTTTCCACAATCGGTTCTTCCTCGGCAGTATCTTCCATACCGAAATCCGCCAAATCTACATCTTCTGTTTCAATCGCGTCTGGTGCGCCCTCGTCCTCGGATTTTTCTTCGTCAATATCTGGCAAATCAAGGTCGCCTAAATCCGAAAAATCATCAGCGCTTTCGGTTTCGGCGGGCGCATTTTCTTCCTCGGCGGGCTTTTCTTCCGCGTTGTCTGTAATGCCCGACAAATCAAAATCGTCCATTTCGGGAACATCGGATTCACTTGCGTTTTCGCTTGGCGCGCCCTCGTCTTCGGCTTTTACTTCGTCAATGTCTGGCAAATCAAGGTCGCCTAAATCCGAAAAATCATCAGCGCTTTCCGTTTCGGCGGGCGCATTTTCTTCCTCGGCGGGCTTTTCTTCCGCGTTGTCTGTAATGCCCGACAAATCAAAATCGTCCATTTCGGGAACATCGGATTCACTTGCGTTTTCG
>ERZ842401.4723-NODE-4723-length-15622-cov-7.961328_pt1 | contig 15622 bp, 16 predicted proteins | sample MGYA00521270_ERZ842401 | MGnify/ENA primary metagenome ERZ842401 (study PRJEB31892, sample SAMEA3878208) | bioreactor metagenome | biome: Moose rumen | place: Sweden | collected 2011-10 | study: EMG produced TPA metagenomics assembly of the PRJEB12797 data set...
TGGAGCGAACAACGGAGCGAGGTATCCTGACGGGCGGACACGTCATTATCGGACTCCCTGGTGAGGATGCCGAGGAGAGCATCCGCCAGGCGGACACCATCTCGTCGCTGCCTCTGCGTCTGCTGAAAATCCACCAACTGCAGGTTATCCGGGGAACGGCACTGGCAAGACAATACGAGGAAAAGCCCTTCCATCTCTATACCCCCGATGAGTATATCGCCCTGATCGCCAACTACCTGCAACACCTAAGGAGGGATCTCGTGGTAGAGCGTTTCGTATCCCAGTCGCCTTCCGACAAGGTGGTCGCTCCCTACTGGGGATTGAAGAACTATGAGTTCACCAACCTGTTGGTCAACTACATGAGAGAGAAAGGAATGTGTCAAGGGAATCTGTCAATAGATCGCTGAATAGTTGTTGTCGCTGAGCAACTGCTCCATGTTCATACCCTTGTTGCGCTTCATAAAACTGTCGACCATTGACACCCTACTGTTGTCAAAGATCTTACGCTCCGTCACCTGGTTCACCACCCATTGTATCTTCCCCATGTGCATGTCACGCTCCTCTTGCGTTAACTCCTCTTTCGCTGGCATGGGATAGAGACTGAGCAAGTAGAAGCCCAGACAGTCTGGAGTAATCATCGAGCGTGTCATCATGCTTCGCTGACGCTCCGTATAATGCTCCACATAGAAAGGATAGTCGGCTCCTAAGTATTTATCCAGTGAGATGCCCAGCATCCGATGACCCACGATGATGCTTTGGTCGAAAGAGCCAATCTGGGCATATACCTGTGGTAACTCCACAGAGGGGATCGCCTTCCTCAACTGTACGAAAGCATCCGTCAGTTCCTTGTTCAGGTCGTCCATATCAGCATACTGCTCCTGCACGTCGCTAATCAGTCGCTGAAGGGTGGAGTCACGGAAGAAATGCAGGAATTTGAGGTTGATGTCCGGCTCGTTCACTTGACCGAGTTGCAAGACATCCTCAATCAGGGTGCGTGTCTGCATCGGATACGACTTGTTCATCTGCAGAAGCGCCGAATAGTCGCCCGTCGTCAGATAGAGGCTCTCAATTCTGTCGTAACGCTCGATAGACACCAATTGCTCGCTTGAAACCTCCTCATTAGACTTCAAGCGCCACTCACAGCCTAAGCAGATAAGCATGATGACTAACAGAAAATATACCTTACGCACGATTTAGAAACGAGCAAAAAGATTTATTATTGTTAAAAAACGATGCAAATATACTAAAAAATATTTTAAATTCCAAATTTTAACCTAAAAAAGATAAAAAAAAGTGCAATATAATGGGTTTTTCGTTTATTTGTGTGAAATTTGCAAGAAAGAACAACACCTTATTAAATATATATGAGAAAACTAATCTTCTGTTTGTTGACCATGTGCAGCATGGCGACATCCGCCCAACGTACTCTGACAGTCAGCGTGAGCAACACGACGAATATGGTACGCAACGACCAGCCCGTCGTTATCCAACTTGCTCCCTATGGTGATATTCGCTCTGCCGTTGTCACCATCGACGGACAAGAGATACCCAGTCAGTTAGATGACCTCAACCAAGACGAGACGTATGATGAACTTTGTTTCCTTGCCGACCTTGGCAAGAAGGAGAAGAGACAATATACCGTCACCCTCTACGAGACGGGCGAGCCACGCAACTACCCCGCACGTGTCTTCGCGGAGATGGTGATGGCGAATACCAAGGACAAGAAACTGAAGAAGAACCAGCAGAACAACTATATCGAGGCGATTACGGCTCGTGGGGACGCTGCCTACACCTATAACCTGCAGCATCATCACGGAGTAGACTTCGAGAGCGAACTGAACGGTATCCGCATCTATTTCGATGCCCGCCAGACCCTCGACCTCTATGGCAAGTTCAAGAAGCAACTGGAACTGAAAGAGACCCAGTTCTATACCGACCAGGACCAGAAGGCGCAAGGCTATGGCGACGACGTGCTGTGGGTGGGACAGACTTTCGGACTGGGTGCTTTCCGTGGCTGGGACGGTGCAAAGCCAACCCTCGTAGAGCCTGTCCGAAGCCGTACTCAGCGCATCATCTCCTATAGTCCGCTACGTACCATCGTCGAGATAGTTGACCGTGGGTGGAAGGCTGACACCGATAAAGCACCAGTCAACATGACGATCCGCTATACGCAATATGCTGGTCATAGGGATACGGATGTTGACGTGTTCTTCAACAAGGATGTCACCGACTACCGTTTCTCTACAGGTATCATCAACGTGAAAGGCTCCGAGGAGTTCAGCGACAAGAAGGGACTGCGTGCCTGCTGGGGTTCGGACTTCCCCACCAACGACACCATCAACGGCAAGCGTGAGACGGTTGGACTAGCCGTCCTGATACCCCAGAAGAACATCGCCAATGAGGAGCCTGCCAATAAAGACAACTACGCTTACGTCATCAAGGTTGACGGCAGCCACATGGCATATAAAGTGATCTACACCTCTGCCAACGAGACTTTCGGCTACCATGCCGCCAAGGAGTGGTTTGACTTCCTCAAGGCATGGCGCAAGGAAGTTGAGAAGCCTGTTGATATCCAAATCAAGGATTGTCACTAGACTTTTTCTCCATGACACGAAGAGAGAGATACGAGGCTGTACTGGCATATTTCAGGAAAGAGATGCCTGAGGTGCAAACAGAATTGGAGTTCGGTAACGTTTTCCAGTTGCTGGTTGCCGTGATACTGAGTGCACAGTGTACGGATAAACGCATCAACCAAGTGACTCCAGAGTTGTTTCGCCATTATCCAGACGCCAAGACGATGGCAAAGGTGGAGGCAGAAGACGTGCTGGAGTATATCAAGAGTGTCTCCTACCCCAACTCAAAGGCAGAGCATCTAGTGAAGATGGCACGGATGCTGGTGGAGAAGCACCATGGGGAGGTACCATCGGATATGAACCTGCTGCTCGACCTGCCTGGTGTAGGCAGGAAGACGGCTAATGTCGTGCAGAGCGTAGCATTCGGCAAATCGGCAATGGCTGTTGACACGCATGTCTTCCGTGTGAGCCATCGCCTAGGACTGGTATCGAAGAAAGACGACACCCCCTATAAGGTAGAGCAGATGCTGGTAAAAAATATACCCGCGGAGGATATTCCACGAGCACATCATTGGTTAATACTTCACGGACGGTATATCTGTATTTCCCGTCGTCCACATTGTGAGAAGTGCGGACTCGTCAGCGTTTGTCCTTCGGCTTGCCTTTAGGACGCTGCCACCCTTTCATCATGCGACGGTGGAAACGGTTCTCTGCCTTGATAGCGTCATAGACTTTGGAGGCTGGCAGCACCTGTATCATCTTCTTATGATAGGTCTGCTCCAACTGCTTCAACTCGATATTGATTTTGTCGCAGTCACGGATTGCCGCCTCACAGCCTTTCTCGTCTGCAGGCTTTTCTTTCCCTCCCTGGCACATGCGACCATAGAGGTTGCGCTGCTTCTGCCGCATCTCACGGAGCAAGGGAAAATACTTGGCTGCCTCTTCGTCACTGAACTTAGCCTCCTGTTTGATGAAAGCCTCCAGTTCAGCCTGGAACTTCTCCGGGGAGAACTTTCGCTTATCCTGCGCCATGCCCAGTAGCGAGACCGTAAGGCAAACCAGTAAAACGATGGTCTTCTTCATAATCCTATCTTATTTAATTCTCTGCCAGACAGGCATAGATCTCTGTATTATCAATCATGGCATAGTCGGCAGCCTCATCCATATAGGTCTCAGACACATTGGTGGCGTAAACCTGCTGAGGTGACTCCTCCTCGCCTGCAATACGGGTAAAATAGACTGCGACACTAAAGATGGCGACAACAAGGGTCGCAGCAGCATACATCCACGGACGAAGCGCCACACGCTTGGCGACAGTCTTGCTCTCACGCGCTGGCAACTGCGCCATCACCTGATCGGCAAAACTGTCAAAATAGCCCTCAGGCACACGGAATGGATTCTGCTTTGTCATTCGTTCTTCAAGATACTTCTCTTCTGTCATCTCTTTATTCCTTTGTTCGTTTGACGTGATAGTCACCAGAAGGTTTAATCACGCTGTTTAAAAAACTCGGAGATTTTCTTTACGGCGATATGGTAGGATGCCTTCAACGCACCTTCTGAGGTGTGGAGGATCTGACTGATATCGCTATACTTCATCTCCTCGTAATAACGGAGATTGAAAACGGTTCGTTGCACATCAGGAAGTTGGGCTATCGCCTCCTGCAACTGTGCCTCTGTCTCATCGCCATCGAAATAGCGATCGGCAAGCAGGGTATTGGCGACACCAGGAGTATCGTCGGCACTCACCATCGTCACTTTCTTCTGACGACGCATGAAGTCAAGACTCTCGTTGATAGTAATACGATAGAGCCATGTGGACAACTTAGAGTCCTGACGGAACGTATCGAGATTCGTCCATGCCTTGACCATCACGTTCTGCATCACATCATTGGCATCCTCATGAGAAAGTACGATACGACGCACCTGCCAGTATAGTTGCTCACTATACTGCCTTACCACTATCTCAAAAGCCTTTCGTTGAGTAGCAGGGTCTGAGAGCATCGCAGTCAACTGCTTCTCATCCATCGCCATCAGATGTATTTCTTTAAGTGATTCCAGACAGACTGGTCGTAGCCATAGACATCAGGATAGACCTGAATCTGTCCGTTCAGATCAGGATAGAGTGTATAATAAGTAATGTATACAGGCACATGCGGTTGTATAGGCATATAACTCACTAACTTATGGGGAAGTTTCCTGCCGCTCTCACTCTCACCAGGACTATGTGTGCGGATATACTCTCTTCCCTGACCCGTCACAGGGGGAATATCCATCGAGATACGGATCTTGTCCAGTGTCCACTCATCCGTATTACCCAATAGGAAATGGGCAAGGTCGAAAGGACGCTGCACACGGACACAGCCATGAGACACTCCACGCCAACTGCTCTGGAAGAAGCCTGGAGTCGAGGTGTCATGCAGGTAGACAGAGTGATTGTTCTTGAAACGGAACACAATACGACCCAGCGAGTTGCCACGCCCACCATCCTGTGAGACACGATACTTACCACTTGCGAGCATCGCACGGGAGACACTGGAGATAGGCACCTTCTTTCCTGTAGAGCGGTCTGCGATATAATAGCGGTGACGGGCAAAAAAATTACTATCGCCCGCATGCCCCAACACGTCGTTATTGACAATACTCTGCGGCATGTTCCACTCAGGATTGATTTGCATGTATTCTATCTCACTCGTCAACAAAGGAGTCTTCGTTGTCGTCTTACCACATCCTATACGCATCTCCATCGTGGAGTCTGAACCATAGGCGTAAAGCATAAAGGCTGGCACGTTAACCACCACACGCTTTCCCGATGTGGGCATCGGATTCGGCTCACGCCAACGGCAACGCTCCATATTCACCATGATACGCCTACGACTTGCCTCAGATGTGGAGTCAGCCAACTGACGGAGCAATTGGTGATAGAGCGGTGATTTCGGCTCCACCTCCCGCATCATATTCCCGACACTGTCATTTCCTATCTTATGGAGTGCCTGGGCATAGAATGCTGGTGTGGGACGCTCTACGGATATGTCGTAGAGATTGGCATAACGTACTGTCACCTTTCCCGTTGAGTCAGGCTTCGACTCCATCCTGTTGATAGCACTCTTGGGATTGACGAATCCATAATACTGTCCTGCCACATAGGTCAGGTAAGCACGGGTCAACTGATATTCCAAACGAGCCGTCACATCATTAACGGTATGCTGTCGGTCGAAATCCAAAGACTTAAAACGCTGCAGGTCCTCATCAATCTCCCTCACCTTGAAATAGGCATCCGAAAGACCTATGCGGTTGACTTGATATAACTGCTGGAGCAATGTATCTGCCATGGCTGTGACACCTTGTCGTCCTATCCACATCATCTCTCCTCCCTCACGATAATACTGGGCGGTATGACCTTCTGGGGAAAGAGTGTCTTTCATTCCTTGACCCATTTTCTGCAAGGAAGACTGGATTTCGGCATGGTCCATTTGAAAAACAGGCGTCTTCAATGCTGAAAACGCCTCCATTGTAACATCTCCTTTCTGAATAATGTCCTCAGTACATCCGACTAAGAGCCAAGACACCAACAGAAACAAAAGTGTTGTCAGATGACAATCTTTCTGACAATCTTTCCAACTTTTATAATATAGCAACCTTTAGGTATGTTTGTTAATTCAATTTTCTGCGCCGGGCTCTCAATACGAACGGACATCACGTGGCGACCTGTCAGCGAGATAACCTCCATCACTTGTCCTTCCGCATTGTTGATATGTACAACCGACTTTGAAAGATTAATCTGCACCTCATTCTTCTCCTCCATTTGCTCAACACCAAAAGTCTCAGACGAAGTCGCCAGAGCACTGGTTGGGAGCATGAAGATACATGCGGCAAAAAGCATCAAAGTAAGTAACCGTTTTGTCATAAGCATTACATATTACGTTGCAAAGTTAGGGATAATATTTGGAATTTCCAAATTATAACAAGAAAAAATGCACTTACAAGTCAAAAATCATCTGTTCGTCACTCAAAAAACTATTATCGAACACCTCTTTTGCCTCATTTAGCAACACATTCTCATCCTCATAACGGGAAGAATAATGACCCAACAGAAGTTTTCCCACTTTCGCATCACGTGCTACCATAGCAGCCTGACGTGCCGTAGAGTGATAATATTTCTCCGCCCCGTCAAGTTTGTCTTCGGCATAGGTGCTCTCATGATAGAGCATGGAGACCTCTTTGATACGCTCATGTAATGTAGGGATATAGCGAGTGTCACTGCAATAGGCATAACTGCGCGGCGTGTCAGCAGGCTCCACCAACCGACTGTTAGGCACATGCTCTCCCTCTGCTGTCGTCCAGTCGGCTCCTGCCTTGATATTATTGATCTGGCTAATAGGTATCTGATAGAAATCTATCATATCACGTTTGATGTGGGGATAAGTAGGTTTCTCACGGAACAAATAGCCACAGCAAGGAACACGGTGCTCTAAGGGAATGGTCTCTATCGTCAGGCTACGATCTTCGTAAATGACTTGCTGCTGGGTGGTGTCGACAGCATGGAAGACCACCTCGTATTCCAATCCATGACAAAACAGCCTCATCTGCTCATACAGCATTTTCTCTAATGCCGCAGGGGCATAGACATCCAACTTTGCCGTACGCCCCAGAAGACCAAAGGTACTGATCATACCAATCAGTCCAAAGCAATGGTCTCCATGCAGATGGGTGATAAAGACTGCTGACAGTTTGGTAAAACGGATACGGGAACGCCTCAATTGCATCTGCGTCCCCTCTCCACAGTCTATCATGAACTGCTTTCCCCGCAATTCCACCACCTGCGCAGAGGAATAGTGATGAAGTGTGGGAAGAGCACTTCCACAGCCTAATATATGAATCCGAAATGGCTCCACGTAAGATTATATCTTATAGTCTTCCTCAGAGACCTTCTCCAGTTCTATGTCAGACAGAGGTTTCTTTGCCTGTTGGCGACCATACTCATAGGTATCCTCACTATCCTTGAGAATCAGTGAGTCGGGAGCCAGTTTGACGATATCATAGAGGTTCATCTCCTCTTCCTCACCAGCACCCTCACGGATTGATATCATTTCCAACTTGCCACGAACCAGTCGCCATGTCTTATAAGTCAGGGTACTCTGCTCAATACCTTCCACGATACCGCCTTCCTTGATACGAAAACCGATCTCATCACTGCCGTCCAACGGGTTTGGCATCACCCAGTTACCCAACAGGGCGACTTGGTTGATAACGACAAGTGCCTCTTTCTTTGTGCTATTAGGAACCACCGCCATACGGTCACCAGCCTGAAGTCCTCCAAACACCTGGTTATTATCTCTGGCATAAGTGATATCCAACTGGATGGTATCACCCAGATCTGTGACTATCTGTAGCGTGTTCATGGCGGTACCTTCCCCGCAGACTCCATAAATAGTAGGATCCTGTGCTGCTGCCACATCTATTGTATCCCCATCATCAAAGGGGACTGCCTGTGTCTTGCCACCACAACTGCTCATCATCATGATAACGGCAGTCACCAACGTCATTACGATTACATTTTTCTTCATAGTTATTTTGTTTATTGTTTCTCCTTACTCTTTGCCTCTTCCCATAACGTCTCCATCTCATCAAGACTCATCTCTGTCAAAGGCTTACCTAACTTAATACTATGCTGTTCGATATAATTGAAACGGCGAATGAATTTCTTGTTCGTCTGCTCCAAAGCATTGTCGGGATTCAGATGATACAGACGGGCGGCATTAATCACCGCAAAGAGGAAGTCACCCAGTTCCTGCTCAGACCGCTCCTTATCCTCACGCCTCAGTTCCGCCTCCAACTCGTCTATCTCCTCACGCACTTTTTCCCACACCTCTTGCTTGTCCTCCCAGTCGAAGCCCACATGGCGAGCCTTATCTTGGATGCGGTAAGCCTTGATGACGGAAGGTAAAGACTGGGGGACTCCGCCTAAGACTGTCTTATTACCACCTTTTTCTTTCTGCTTGATCTGCTCCCAATTATCAAGAACTTCCTCCGCATTCTTAGCGACCACATCGCCATAGACATGCGGATGGCGGAATATCATCTTGTCACACAGTTTGTTACATACATCTGCAACATCAAACTGTCCCTTCTCCTCACCAATACGACTATAGAAAACAATATGCAAGAGAACGTCACCTAACTCCTTGCAAATCTCATACGAGTCGTCTTGCAAGATTGCGTCACTCAACTCATACGCCTCCTCGATGGTATTCGGACGCAAAGACTCATTCGTCTGCTTACGATCCCACGGGCACTCAACCCTCAGGCGATCCATGACATCAAGCAGTCGCCCGAAAGCAGCAATTTTCTCTTCTCTGGTATGCATCTGTTCCATAATCCTTGCAAAAGTACAAAATAAATAGGAAACTGCCAAATAGATTGTGGAAATTTGGTGATTTAATAAATAATTCGTACCTTTGCACGTCATTATTAAATAAGTATGGAATTAGCAAGTAAATACGACCCCAAAGAGGTCGAATCCAAATGGTACCAGTATTGGCTGGACCACAAACTCTTCGCCAGCAAGCCTGACGGACGTGAGCCCTACACTATCGTTATCCCTCCCCCCAATGTAACAGGTGTGCTGCACATGGGACACATGTTGAACAACACCATTCAGGACATTCTGGTACGTCGTGCCCGTATGGAGGGCAAGAACGCCTGCTGGGTACCTGGTACCGACCATGCCTCTATCGCCACGGAGGCGAAAGTGGTCAAGAAACTCGCTGGGCAGGGTATTAAGAAACATGACCTGACTCGTGAGGAGTTTCTGAAACACGCATGGGACTGGACGGACGAACATGGAGGTATCATCCTGAAGCAATTACGCCGCTTAGGTGCTTCCTGTGACTGGGACCGCACAGCCTTTACCATGGACGAGAAACGCTCAGAGAGTGTTATCAAGGTTTTCGTGGATCTTTACAACAAAGGGCTAATCTATCGTGGTCTGCGTATGGTCAACTGGGACCCTAAGGCACTGACGGCATTGTCTACCGAGGAGGTCATCTATAAAGAAGAGAAAAGTCATCTGTTCCATCTGAAATACTATGTGGATGGTCTAGAAGACCTGGAGAATCTAGAGGTTCTAGAGGCTGAGGGCAACATCATCCACAAGGATGCCAAAGGCTATTACGCCGTTGTTGCCACCACCCGTCCTGAGACTATTATGGGTGATACGGCGATGTGTATCAACCCGAAAGACCCGAAGAACCAGTGGTTGAAAAGCCGTAAGGTCATCGTCCCTTTGGTCAACCGTGTGATTCCTGTCATCGAGGACCGTTATGTGGACATTGAGTTTGGTACAGGCTGTCTGAAGGTGACTCCTGCCCACGACACTAACGACTATATGCTGGGGAAGACCCACAACTTAGAGACGATTGACATCTTCAATGCTGACGGTACTATCTCCGAGCAGTCACCCATTTATGTAGGCATGGATCGCTTCGACTGCCGTAAGCAGATTGCCAAGGACCTGCAAGAGGCAGGACTGATGGAACGTATTGAGGACTACACCAATAAAGTAGGTTACTCTGAGCGTAACCCTGATACCGCTATTGAGCCACGACTCTCTCTGCAATGGTTCCTGAAGATGAAGCATTTTGCAGACATTGCCCTTCCACCTGTACTCAATGGGGAGATGCATTTCTACCCACAGAAATATGTCAACACCTACAAGAACTGGCTGGAGAACATTCAGGACTGGTGTATCTCCCGTCAACTGTGGTGGGGACATCGCATTCCTGCTTATTACTATAATGAGGAAGGTGACTTCGTAGTGGCAGAGAACCGTGAGAAAGCATTGGAACTTGCCAAGCAGAAGAATACTGCCATTACTGACGCAGACCTAAGGCAAGACGAGGACGCTCTTGACACATGGTTCTCTTCCTGGCTATGGCCTATCTCCCTGTTTGACGGCATCAACAACCCTGACAACGAGGAAATCAACTACTACTACCCCACTTCCGACCTTGTGACAGCACCCGACATCATTTTCTTCTGGGTAGCACGTATGATCATGGCAGGTGAGGAGTATATGGGTAAGTTCCCCTTCAAGAATGTCTACTTCACAGGTATTGTCCGTGACAAGTTAGGTCGTAAGATGTCGAAGTCGCTGGGCAACAGTCCTGACCCTATCGAACTCATTGAGAAATTCGGAGCCGACGGTGTGCGCATGGGTATGATGCTCTCCGCTCCAGCCGGTAATGACATTCTCTTCGATGAGAGCCTATGCGAGCAAGGACGTAACTTCAATAATAAGATATGGAATGCCTTCCGTCTCGTCAAGGGCTGGAAGGTAAGTGCTGACATTCCACAGGAAGATGCCAGCAAATTGGCTGTAGCATGGTTTGAGGCAAAACTCAAAGAAGTCAACGAGGAACTGCAAGACCTCTTCGACAAGTATCGCATCTCTGATGCACTGATGGTTGTCTATAAACTCTTCTGGGACGAGTTTTCCAGTTGGTATCTGGAGATGGTGAAACCTGCCTACATCAATGGTGAGGCACAACCTATCGACAAGACCACCTATGAGGCAACCCTTCGTTTCTTCGATATCCTGCTGAAGATGCTACATCCTTTCATGCCGTTTATCACAGAGGAGTTGTGGCAGGCTCTCTATGACCGCAAGACAGGTGAGAGTATCATGCGTGAGAGTTTGAGACTCGAGGTACCCAATGAGGACGAGAAGATTGTTCTTCAGAATGTGGAGGACATCAAACTTGTCATCAGCGGTATCCGTACCGTACGCAACCAAAAGAATATCGCCCCCAAGGAAAAACTCTCCCTGCAGGTGGTAGGTGCTACTATTAAAGGTACGTATGGTGCTTCTGTCATGAAAATGGCAAACTTGGAGGCAATCACTGAGGTAACTGAAAAAGACAGTACCGCCAGTGCCTTTATGGTAGGGACACGGGAGTATGCTGTTCCCCTTGGTAACATGATCGACATCGATGCTGAGATTGAGAAACAGGAGGCACAGTTGAAACACCTTGAGGGTTTCCTTGCCGGTGTGATGAAGAAACTCTCCAACGAGCGTTTCGTTGCCAATGCGCCTGAGGCTGTCGTTGCCTTGGAACGCAAGAAACAGAGTGACTCCGAGGAGAAGATTGCTGCCCTTAAAGAATCTATCGCAGCCCTAAAGTCACAAAAGTGATCTGATAAGACTAGAATGCATTGAGGAGGTGGACAATGGTGTCTGCCTCCTTTTTTGTAAGAGCAGGATGACAGGGTATACTCAGTTCCTCGTGATGGATACGCTCTGTGACAGGGAAAGAGAGTGTATTCCACGAAGTGTAACAGTGTTGCTGATGAGGTGGTATGGGATAATGGATTTGCGTCTCCACCCCATTCTCATACAGATAGTGTTGTAACTCATCCCGTCGCTCACATAATAGGGGGAAGATATGCCATACACTATCCCTATCGGAATGAGGAACAACTATCTGCGGATGATACACCTTATTAATATATAAAGAGGCTATCTCCTTCCGCTTGGCGTTTGCCTCCTCCAGATATCTCAGTTTCACATCGAGGATTGCCGCTTGTGTCTCATCAATACGGGAGTTACGACCTTGATAGTCGAACACATATTTCTGACGACTGCCATAATTGCCCAAGGCATTGATCACTTCTGCCAGTTGGATGTCATCTGTCGTCACAGCACCCGCATCCCCCAAGGCACCAAGATTCTTGGTGGGATAGAAACTATGTCCTGCGGCATCACCTAGAGCCCCCGTATGTTTGTTCCCATATCTACAGCCATGACCCTGGGCGTTATCCTCAATTAGTTTGAGATGATACTTTTTACATATCTCCCCTATCCTTTCGGTATAGGCGCAACGACCATAGAGGTGAACGATCATCATGGCTTTCGTACGCTCTGTAATGGCTTTCTCAATAAGGGGCTCATCTATTTGTAGCGTATGGATATCTGGTTCTACCAGTACAGGTTTCAATCCATTCTCAGTGATAGCAAGGATGGAGGCAATATAGGTGTTGGCAGGAGCAATCACCTCGTCACCATCCTGTAAGACACCCATTTCCTTATAAGCACGTAGTATCAAGGTGAGCGCATCGAGCCCATTGCCACAGCCTACGCAACATCTCGTACCGATATATGCGGCATAATGCTCCTCAAACAGGCGGGTTGCCTCTCCTTTAAGATACCAACCTCGTTGCAGCACGTTATCTATCGCCTGCCGCATCTCCTCCTCATAGGGAGCATTCACCTGCTTTAAGTCCAGATATTTAATCATAGTGCCCATTCATAAGTATCGTAACAAATACCACGTCCACCAAAGCCCTCTTTCTGAAATATTAGTGAATCGTTCAAGTTATCATTCTCTACAAGGTTAGAGGTTCCGAAATCGAAAAAACTCATACCTTCCTCTTTGAATTTATCAAGAAATTTCATAAAAAGAAAATCAAGAGCCCCATACTTTCTTCCTTCTGAATTAGCAGAAATATATTGTGTCTTGACAGTCTTTCCGCAGATATACAGAATCGTACCACCTATTACTCTTTGATTCATTTTTACCACAAACAGTCTGATGTTGTGATAGAATCTTGATTTGAGCAAATGTATTTCAGACAAAGAATGAACTGGAATGGCACGATGCCGATCACGTAAGTTTTCTTCCAATAATAGCCAAAATTCCGATAAATCATCACTTTCCTCTATAACCAATCCCGTCTTAACTGCTTTCTTCACGCCACGGCTCCGTAATGTGGAAAAAGGGAGTTTTGAAGAGAGAAATACTACAGATGCAATATCACGGGATTGAATAATGGCATGACATACATTCATCAATGCAAATAAATCTTCTTCGGAAGGCAATGAACAATAACACCAAGGAATGTGCTTGTAAATAACTTTTTGAAAACCTCGTTGCCGAAGATAACTATTCAAAAGTATGAATAACTCACGAACTTGGGCTGCCTTACAATTACTACTCATGACCAGTCCACCATACGTCAGTCCACGGTGTGAGCAAAGGGTATCACCCTCTTGGTTGGCAGGAAGAAGCGCATAGAGTTTTCCCTGACGATAGAACATCAACGAGTAGTCCTCAAAACGATCCGAATGGTAATCCATATACTGACGGTCGAAAAGGAAAGTACCGTTCTTCGACTGTGCCACGAACTGATTCCATTCAGTTGCCTTATCTGCTGTATATCTGACTATCTCAAACATGCTGGGTTATTTGTAGAAACTCGTCATGGTCATAGATATACTCTTCCTCATCAAACTTCTCTGAGGCAAGCACCAGACAGACAGCACCACTGGAGAAATCCTCCAAGGTACGCCACACATTGGTACCAATATACAATCCCTGATAGGGATGGTTCAGATGGAATGTTTTGCGCTCATGTCCGTCAAACAACTCCACATCGAACGAGCCACTGACAGCAATCACCACTTCCTCACAGGTACGATGGGCATGACCTCCCCGTCTGCCACCACCAGGAATATCATACGTCCAATAGACTCGTGCGATATCGAACGGCACATGCTTCATCTGCTCTGCCACCGTCAAGTTGCCACGCACATCAACGATCTTAGGAAGGTCTATTATTTTTCCATTCATTGTCTACTCTTTTTTATAAATAACGTCAGTAACCTGTTATTTATTGGATTAACAAACCATGTATGGGTGATATAACTCACAAACACGACAACAGTTAGGCATATCAGCAGCATCACCACATAAGGCAGTTGGATATCATGCTTCGCCACATTGCTCACCATCACAGCAAATACCAACTGATGCAGCAAATAGGTGTCGAGAGTCAATCCACCTAACCATACCATGATGCGTGTCTTCAAGAAACGGCTGACCCATCCGCCATGACGGTCACCTTGCATAAACCCCCATACTACAGGTATCAATACCAGCCAATGGATGAGAGCCACATGCCACTTTTCATGCACAGGATAGGTGATTATCGTCATCACAACTCCTACTATCAGGACAAGTTCTATGATTGTAGGGTGACTCCATCGATCTTCCTTAGGATATAACTCATAACAACGCCACATCACCATCCCCCAGATGAAGTCAAACAGACGGACTGGCGGGAAGATATAGAGCCAGTAGTTCAGATCATCTGTCTGTATGAAGGATACATAGACAACATAGATGACCAACAATCCACTTACCAGTCGCGACAAGTTCTTACCGCTCATCCGTCCTATACCTTTATATAAGAAAGGAAACAGAAGCAGGAAAAACAGTAAGTCTGAGAGATACCACGATACTGCATTCCATGAGAAATAAAAACTCTCCATTGGTATCCAACTCTGTAACAACAGGAGATTGGGCAAGAGCGTCTGATAGTCTTTCATCTCCAACGTATGACGGTGGATGGCGATAAAGATTAACAAGCAGAGGAGGTGAAGGGGATAAAACTTAAACAGACGACGAAGTAAAAACTTCCCGTATTCGAAAGAACCATCCAGCACCTTAGCCCCATAACTCCTTGACATCACGAAGCCAGTCATCAGCATGAAGAACATGGGACCGACTCCTGTGCTTTTCCCTTCAATCCCCGCATACGAGAAATGCGCTAACATGACAGTTAGCGCAAATACAATACGCAAGGACTGAAGGGTCTCTATCATTTCTTCATATAAGGCTCTGTGCCAAGAACGGTCTTGGCAAGACGTTTTGCTTTATCACGCAGGGCATCAACATCATCGCCCACCTCACCATAGCAGAGGACGACACCCATACGACGACCCTTATGCGCCTCTGGCTTGCCAAAGATGCGAATACGGGTACGGTCCTCCTTCAGTGCCTCCTCCAGATTATAGTCAAGCAACGAGCGGTCTACTGGTGTTGATGCCTCTTTGGGAGACAGGATGACGGCAGAGGCTCCCGCATGCTCCAGGTGGATGGCAGGAATGGGAAGTCCCATCACGGCACGGAAGTGTAACTCAAACTCCGAGAGATTGGTGGTATGCCCAAGTGTCACCATACCTGTATCGTGTGGACGAGGACTCAACTCCGAGA
>ERZ842401.4724-NODE-4724-length-15619-cov-3.426304_pt1 | contig 15619 bp, 17 predicted proteins | sample MGYA00521270_ERZ842401 | MGnify/ENA primary metagenome ERZ842401 (study PRJEB31892, sample SAMEA3878208) | bioreactor metagenome | biome: Moose rumen | place: Sweden | collected 2011-10 | study: EMG produced TPA metagenomics assembly of the PRJEB12797 data set...
CCTGCAGCGAGCCGGACGGCGTTCGGTACACCTGGCGGGGAGCGGGATTTGAAATCCCCGTGTTCGTGGGGATCCCCGGAAAATTCACCGTTTATAATTCGCTCGCCGCACTCTCCGGTTGCGGTTCCGGCACGACATTTTGAACCGGCGGCACCGGAATCGGTTCATCACTTTGCGGACGTTCGTCGACAATCGGCTCAATCGGTGTCGGCGGCGACGGCATGTTGAAAGTGTAATCCGTCGAATTGTCGATCGGCGGTTCCGGAGGCTTCGGCGGCTCGGGAATCGGTTCCGCAATTGCGGGAGCCGTTTCCGTGCGAAGACTTTCTGCCGCGCGGAGCGGCGGAGTCATTTCCGCCTTTATGACGCCTTCCGCCGTGCCGCTCGTCTTGTATTGCGAGACAACCGACGGCGATCGTACCGCCACGGGCGGCGACGGCTTTTGAACTTCGCGTTTTTCTGTCGGCAACTCTTTTTTCGGAGGCTTTTCGTCTTCGATCGCCGCCGTCAATTCGATCATTTCGCGGCTCCCCATCCCCAGAAATCCGCCGTCTTTGTACTTCTTCGTGTGAAGGATCACGGCGTTTTCACCGAGTTCCTGCTTCATCTGCGCAACCGCTTCACGCATCGATGACGCTTTAAACACTTTGATCTGCACTTAGAGCTTCACCACCCCGACGATTTGAATTTCGACTGTCTGATCTATTTCGGCGTGCGAGACGATCGTCAAGCCGCTGATTGATCTCTCAATCAATTTTCTGAAATACAGGCGTACCGCCGGCGATGTCAAAACGATTGGTTGATATCCGGCATTGGTCATTTTTTCGAGTTCGCCGTTTAATGACTGCACCAACTTGCGCATTGAATCCGGGTCCATCGATACGAACGAGCCGTGATCGGTTCGCTGTACCGACGCCGCGATCTTTTGCTCCAATCCGGGATCGAGCGTCACGCATGTCAGCACGTTGTCTTGAACGACTTGCGAAGTGATCTGCCGCGCCATTGCATGGCGGACGTACTCCGTCAAAATCTCCGTGTCTTTCGTCGCGCGCCCGTAATCCGCAAGTACTTCGATGATTGTTGCCATGTCGCGGATCGATATCCGTTCTTTCAGCAAATTGGCGAGCACTTTCTGAATTTCGCCGACGCCCATGAGTTCCGGAATGACTTCGTCGACGAGCGATTGATGCGTCTTTGCAAGGTTGTCGATGAGATTTTGCGTCTCCTGACGCCCGAGAATTTCCGCCGCGTGTTGTTTGATGACTTCCGTCAAATGCGTGGCGAGCACCGAAACCGCGTCGACGACGGTATAGCCGTTGAGCTCCGCCTGCTCGCGTTCGCTCTCGGGAATCCACAGCGCGGGGAGTCCGAAAGCCGGCTCTATTGTCTCTATGCCCGGAACTTCTTCAAACACCGTGCCGGAATTCATTGCAAGGAAATGATCCAACAACAATTCGCCGCGCGCGATCTCCATGCCTTTGAGTTTGATGATGTAAGCATTCGGTTTGATCTGAATGTTATCGCGAATTCGGATGGTTGGAACGACCAAACCGAGTTCGAGCGCGCATTGCCGTCGGATCATGACAATTCGATCGAGCAGATCGCCGCCCTGTCCGGTATCGACGAGCGGGATCAATGAGTAGCCGATTTCCAATTCCATGGGATCGACTTGCAACAGTGAGACGATGTTTTCGGGACGCGTGGCTTCGGCTTTTGCTTCGGCTTGCAGTGCCGCTTCTTCTTCTTCGGTTGTCGTCGAAACGCCGCGTTGCAGTTGATAGCCGATGAAACCGCAAATCACCGCCAGCGCGAAAAACGGCACGCCCGGCAAGCCCGGTACTATCGACAGCAAGCCGAGCACGACCGACACGATGAAGAAAATTCTTTCATTGCGGAATAACTGCCCGACGATATCCTGACCGAGATTGCCTTCCGACGCCGCGCGGGTGACGATGATACCGGTTGCCGTCGAGATCAACAGCGCGGGGATTTGACTTACCAAACCTTCACCGACCGTCAACAGCGTGTAAGTTTGAAGCGAATCCGCCGCCGACATGTCGCGTTGCGCCATTCCGATTATAAAACCGCCGCCGATATTGATCAGCATTATGACGATTGCGGCAATCGCATCGCCTTTGACGAATTTTGAAGCACCGTCCATTGCTCCGAAGAAGTCCGCTTCGCGTTGGATTTTTTCGCGCCGAACTTTCGCTTCGGCGTCCGTGATTGCGCCTTGGTTTAAGTCCGCGTCGATTGCCATCTGCTTACCGGGCATCGCGTCCAATGTAAAACGCGCCGAAACTTCCGCCACGCGCTCGGAACCTTTCGTAATGACGATGAAGTTGATGATAACCAAAATGATAAACATGATGAAGCCGACGACGGGATTACCGCCGACGACGAAATTGCCGAAGGCGGTTATGACTTCGCCGGCGTAGCCGTTGATCAAAATCAAGCGCGTCGACGAAATGTTTAACGCCAATCGAAACAGCGTCGTCACGAGCAGTAATGACGGAAATACGGATAAATCCAATGCTTCTTCATTGTAAATCGCGCTCATAATGACGATGAGCGCAATCGTGATATTCAAACAGATCAAAAGATCGAGCAGCGCGGTCGGCAACGGAATGATCATCATGATGACGATCATGACCAGCGTGAACGCGATGATGACGTCGCTGTATTTCTGAATGAACGAGCCGAGCGATACTCCGCCGCCCGACATTTCACCCGGTGATGCCATGCCTCTATCCCTCTTCTTTAATTCGTGCTGCCGTCGGAGCTCGCCGAGCGATTGCTCCAGTCGAGAAAATACGTCTTCGTTGTTCATCTCCATCAATCGTCTCTATTTCATTTCAAATGCCCTCAAACGATAAATCATCATATATTATCAAGCGGCAGTGTCAATTGTCAAGCGGCGGCGGACTGCGGACGGACTTTGTTTTTCAATCGATAGACATGCGCGAGTACTTCCGCAACTGCCTGATACAGTTCACGCGGAACGGTATCGCCGACTTGAACCGCTTCGTAAAGCGCGCGCGCGAGCGGCTTGTTTTCGAGGATCGGAATTTTGTGTTCTCGCGCAATCTCTTTTATCCTCTCGGCGACTATATCCTGCCCTTTTGCGAGCACGACCGGTGCCGTCATTCCCTGCTTGTACATCAACGCGACCGCCAAATGCGTCGGGTTCGTGACGATGACGTCCGCCTTCGGCACTTCCTGCATCATTCGCATCATTGCCATTTGCCGTTGTTTCTGTCGAATTTTGCCTTTGATTTGCGGATCGCCTTCGGTCTGTTTGAATTCGTCTTTGACTTCCTGCTTGGTCATCATCAAGTCTTGCGTCATTTGCCATGATTGATACGCGTAATCGGCAATCGCAAGAACGATGATCACCGCAATGATCTGAAACGCCAGAGTGAAGATTATGTCGGCGATTTGCGCAAGGCTCGTTCCCAAGTCGAGATATATGAAATACGGCATGTACGGAATTTGTTCCTCGACGTAGAGCCAGATGAAAAATCCGATGATGATGATCTTCAGAATCGACTTAATCAATTCGACAAGAGAACGCTTGCTGAAAATGCGTCCGAAGCCGTTGATCGGATTTAAATTGTCGAGTTTCGGCTCGAGTTTTTCCGTCGAAACGACAAGTCCGACTTGCAGGAGATTGATCCCGAGCCCCATGAACATGATCGCGATCATCACCGGCAACGACGTTTTCGCAATCAACATCATTACGTCGATCAGCAATCGCATGAGCGATTCCGTTGACGTGCTCTGGTAGAGATTGCTGTAGATGTAAGTCATGTATTCGGCGAGATTGCCGTAAATATACTCCCACAGCAATCGGAGCATGAAAAAGCCCATCAACAGCACGGCGGCGGCATTGAGTTCCTGACTTCGCGCGACTTGACCTTTATTGCGGGCGTCGCGCCGCTTTTTGTCGGTCGGTTGTTCGGTCTTGTCGCCTTCCGCAAACAATTGAAGTTCGAAAATCGGTTCTGCCGGACTAAACTCCTGCCATTGCCTTGATTGCCAGTGAAATATTTCCGTACATATCATTGAATATCACATCCAAAAACAGAACGTAAAACGGCATCAGCATCATCAAAACTCCGGTGCCGAGAAACAGATGGAGCGGAATTCCGATGACAAAAATGTTCATTTGCGGCATGGTGCGCGCGAGGATGCCCATGCCGACATTGACCATCAAAATCGCGAACGTCACCGGCATGGCAATCTTCATGCCCGTCATAAAAATCGCGCCGGTTACGTCTCCGATTAATGACGACAACTCTACGTTGTATTGCGCGGTTGCGAGCGGTACGATGTTGAAACTCTCCGCCAACGCCGAGAGAATGATGTGATGCCCGTTGACGACGAGCATGATCAAAATGGCGAGATTGTACATGAAACTTCCGATCAAGGCGATCTGCTGACCGCTGGTCGGATCCATTACATTGACGACGGCGTAACCGACTTGCATATCCATGACTTTACCCGCCATGTTTATTGCCGAAAGCGCGGCGGCTCCGACGAAGCCGATCAACCACCCGATCAGAATTTCTTCGCAAAGCATCAGCGCGTAATTCCAAACATCGGCGGGAATTTCGACGGGAGTATCGACGACGGGATAAAGGATTGCGGCGATTGAAATTGCGCTTGCCGCTTTGATCTGCGTGGGGATGTTCATACTGCCGAAGAAAGGCGAGAGCATGAAAATCCCCGTCGTGCGGCTCAAAATGATCAAAAATGCCGCCAAATGATTTTGAATTAAATCAAAAAAATCAACCATGATAATTCAATTCGTAATTAGTAATGCGTAATGCGTAATTGGAGGACGGGAGTTCGGTTTTTAATTACGAATTACGAATTACGCATTGCCTTTCAGCCGATGCGTTGCGGCAGATTGACGATGATGCCGGTCACGAATTCAATCATCAATCGCAACATCCAAGGTCCGAAGATCAAAATCGCAACGAACACCGCAATAATTTTCGGGATGAACGCCAGCGTCTGCTCTTGAATTGAAGTTGTCGCTTGAAAAATACTCACCGACAAGCCGACAACCAAACCGAGCCCGAGCATCGGAGCCGATATCAACATTACCATCATCAACGCCTGTTGCGCCAATTGAATTACCAATTCCGAACTCATTGCATCGACCTCCGATCATTTGAAACTCAAAATCAGCGATCGGATCAGCAAGTGCCAACCGTCGACCATTACAAACAGCAGAATTTTGAACGGCATCGAGATCATTACCGGCGGCAACATCATCATGCCCATCGACATCAGTGTCGACGCGACTATCATATCAATTACGATGAACGGCACGTAGATCATAAAGCCCAATTGAAAGCCGGTCTTCAGCTCACTGATCATGAACGCGGGGATCAACGTAAACGTCGAAACGTCGTCTTGCGTCTCCGGGCGTTCGTCGTTGGCAAGGTTGACGAAAAGTGCCAAATCCGCTTCGCGCGTCTGCTTGAACATGAACTCGCGAATCGGCTCTATGACATTGTCGATTGCCTCTTCTTGACTGATTTGCCCTGCAAGATACGGTTGAAGCCCCTGCTCGTTTGCTTGCGACCAATACGGACTCATCAAGTAAAATGTCATAAACAATGCAAGCGCGACGATGACTTGGTTTGACGGTACGTTTTGCGTCGCCAGCGCGCTTCGAAGGAAGCCAAGCACAACGACAATTCTCACAAACGACGTCGTCATAATCAAAATGCCGGGAGCCAAACTTACGACCGTCAAGATCGCCAGAACTTGCAGTGAACTTGCAACGTCTTGCGGACCTTCGGCGGTACCGACATCGACGTTTATGCTCGGAATTGCCGGAGCCGCTTCCGTTGTCGGGCACAGCAAGAGCAGAGCCGCGCCGATAATAAAAAAAATGCCTCTCATCAACAATACCTTTTTCAATCGCTCGAAATTTCCGCGCGGATTGCGCTCAACGCCTTTTCTTTTTTGACGTGAGTCTGTCCATGAGCGAAGACAGCGTTCCGAACTCCTGCCGAAAAACGTCGGATGAAATTGCCTTTGCTTCGGACCGGAGCCGATCGATCTCTTCTTCATCGGTGATCTCCGTCAAAAGATTGATCGAGCTGTCCGTTATGCCCAATAAAAATACTCTGCCCGCCATTTCTACTATGCAGACAGAGCGATTGGGTCCCAGCGGCAGATTTTCCAGCACTTTGCCCGTCTGTCCGCTCATCCGCGCGTTTAATTTTCCTCCGACGAGCCGCGCAAATACATATGCCATCACGAGGACTATCGCGAATACCGCTATCAAACTTATTACGTATGCCAGCGTCGACCACCAAGAAACGCCTGCCGCTACCGGTTCGACCTCTTCATATCCCGAAAGATAGCCGGCCGCTTCAACATGCGACGCCGGCATCGTAAATATTTTCCAAAATTCAGCCAACGGCTTTTCTCACTGCTTCAAGCACACGATCAGCTTGGAAGGGCTTGACGATGAAGTCGCGCGCTCCCGCTTGAATTGCCTCTATAACCATTGCCTGTTGACCCATTGCAGAGCACATCACAATTTTGGCGTTCGGATCGATCTTGCGGATCGCCTTGACTGCGCTTATGCCGTCCATCTCAGGCATCGTGATATCCATCGTCGTAAGGTCGGGGCGCAACTCGTTATACTTTTCAACCGCCTTCATTCCGTTCTCTGCTTCGCCTACCACTTCGTAGCCGTTCTTCGACAGAATGTCTTTGACCATCATGCGCATAAACGCTGCGTCGTCCACGACCAGTACTCGAACTGCCATAAATCATCTCTCCTCTATTAATCTCAAAATCATCATCGAATTTCAAAAATGACATGTCGACTGCATTATACAACATCAATCGACAATCGGCAATACCCGTTTTTGAAAAAATTAATCAATGCAGGCGCGCAACTCTTTCTGCCGGCGAGGCAATTTCCGTAATTCTGACACCGAAATTTTCATCGATGACAACGACCTCGCCTTTGGCAAGATACTGCCCGTTGACTTGAATTTCAACCGGTTCGCCGGCAAGTTTGTCGAGCTCGACAATCGAGCCCGTCGCCAATTCCAACACTTCTTTTATCGACTTCTTCGTCCGCCCGAGTTCAACTGTGATCTGCAACGGAACATCCAAAATTAATCCGATGTTTGCTTCGTTAATTTGCACCGGTTCCATCGAAAGCGGCTGGAACTGCGCCGGCGACACCGGTACATTCGCGGCTGCCACGTGCGGTTGCATCTGCGGACCTCCTCCATATCCATACTGAGCCTGTTGCGGCGGCGGTGCATAACCCTGTTGCGGCGGCGGGGCGGCTGCTTGTTGCGGAGGCGGTGCCGCCTGTTGTTGCGGAGGCGGAGGGGGAGGCGGCGGAGGCGGCGGTGCCGCTTCTTCTTCCGGCGGTCCTCCGAGCAAACTCTGAACCATTTCCTTCGCCACGTTTACCGGCAGGATCTGCATGATCTCGCTGTCGATCAGTCCTTCGACTTCCATTCGGAACGAAATGCGCACGATCGGATCGGTGCTCGTTGCAATTTCCGAGATGTTTTCTCCGGACGCGAAGTCGACGAGATTGACCTTCGGCGGCGAGATATCGATTTTTTTATTGAACATCGTCGACAGCGAAGTGGCGACCGTGCCCATCATCTGATTCATGCACTCGCCGACTGCCGACATATGAATTTCATTGAGCTCTTGCTCCGGCTTGGTGCCGTCGCCGCCCATCATCAGATCGGCGATTATCGCCGCGTCCGATGCTTGGATGGCAAGCACGTTGTTGCCGTCGATGCCGATCGTGTAACCGACTTCGACGACGAGATACGGCATCGGATAATGTTCTTTGATGATATCCATCGTCGCGACAGAAACCGTCGGCGTGGTGATGTTCACTTTGTGCGCCAAAAGCACCGACAGCGTCGTCGCCGCGCTGCCCATCGAAATATTTCCGATTTCGCCGAGCGCGTCTTTTTCCATATCGGAAAGTACATCCGATATTTCATCATCGCCGCCGGAAGAGCCCGCATCGTCACCTCCGCCGGCTGCCGCGCCCGCCAGCAACGCGTCTATTTCCTCCTGAGATATCATTTCATCCATTTACTGCCGCACCCCCCTTGTTGACGATATATTTTTCCGCTCAACCGTTGAGCAGTTCTTCTTCTTCTTTTGTGATCACGCGCGTCACCTGCACCGCCATTTTTTTGCCGGACGTACCGGGACGGCAGAAGAATTTTACGTTACTGCCGACCTTGCATGGCAGATCGTCTTTCACGCGAGTATTCAATTGCAAAACGTCGCCGAATCCGAGCGTCAAAAATTCGCGGATCGTGATGTTGACATCGCCGACTTCGACAATGAACGGCACGCGCGTCCGCTCGAGTTTGCGACGAATGTCTTCGACTTCGCTCTTGTTTTGCTCTTTCGAGATCGTCGACGCAACCCAGAACGTCGTCGTCAATTTCGACATGATCGGTTCGAGCACGAGATACGGTATGCAAATATTCATCATGCCTTCGATCTCGCCGACCTTCATCTGCATCGTCACGATGACGACCATGTCGTTGGGCGGAACGATCTGCGTGAATTGCGGATTGCTTTCGGTTGCTTCCAATTTCGGATTGATCGGCGCGACCGTCGACCATGCCTCTTTCAAGTGTGTGATTGCCGTATTGACGAAACGCCGCATGACCGCGTCCTCGATCTCCGTCAACGTCCGCGGTTTGACTTGCGTATTGCCGTCGCCGCCGAAGACGCGATCGATGAATGCAAACGCGATTTCTGTCGACACTTCGAGAATGATGTTGCCCTTCAACGGCGGTACACTTAAAATCGAAATGACGGACGGATTTGCCATCGACTGCACGAATTCCTGATCCGTCAACTGTTCGACGCTCGCCACATCCACATTGACGATCGTCCGAAGATGCGTTGACAGGTATGTGTTGAGCAATCGCCCGAAACTTTCGTGCAACATATACAGCGTACGGATCTGATCCTTGCTGAATTTATCCGGGCGTTTGAAGTCGTAGATTTTGACTTTTTTCTCTGCCGCCTCGGTGCTGATTGAGGCGTCGACCGCGCCGTCCGAAAATGCCTTCAGTAGTTTGTCTATTTCGTCCTGTGACATTATATCATCAGGCATGAGTCGTATCACCTCGATTCATTGTCGCGTCGTCGGTTTCTCTCATTATTGCAACAGGAAACTGGTTATATACACATCGTAGACGGAGCCGCCGCCGAGTTCGGAGTTGAGTGCGTCTTTCAACTGCTTTTTGAGTTCGTCCTGTTTCGACGCATCGAAATCTTCCAACTTCGTCTGACGCAAAAATTGCATGGTGATGTCGAGGATTTTCGTCTCGGCAATCGGCTGAAGCGCACCGGCTTCGGTAATGATATCTTTCTTATTGGGATTCATCTCGAGCACGATGCCCGTCTTCAGGAATTTACTGCTGCGCGGACCGCCGACATTGACGAGAATGCCTTCTTTAGGATCGCCGATCTTGATGAATTTGCCGGTGTCATGGAAGCGCATGTCGGTATCGCCGCTGTACTGCTCGCCGCCACCGCCGCCGCCGGAAAAATTCTGCGATATGAAAAATGCCACGCCCGCCGCCAGCAATACGCCGACCACGACCAATGCCGCGACGATGATGATCAATTTCTTTTTGGAGTCCGCCGGCGGAGCCTCTTTTTCTTCATCTGCCATCTGTGCGCAAACCCCCTCTTAGAGTTGCTTCATGGCACGGCGGTACTTCATCACGCGCCGAACCACTTCGTCCATCGCCTCGTCGACGATGAGTTTCTTGCCGTTTGTCAGAGTGATCACCGTGTCCGGTGTCTCTTCGATCGTCTCTATGATCTCCGCATTGAGCACAAAATCGCCATGCTTATGCATTTCCGGATTGAACTTTGTCAATTTAATCATGCTTAATCACTCCTTCGCGTCTTTGTTATATTTTACCAACGTTGCCGTCTTTGTCAACATAAAAATTCAAGGCGTCGACGTGAACGCCAACGCCTCGGATCAAATTCGATATGATTTACTTTGCGGCGAGCCCGGCTTGCGCCGCCACTTCCGCCGCAAAATCATCTTTGCGCTTTTCGATGCCTTCACCGAGCTGATAACGCACAAAACGAATCACTTTTGCCTTGCCGAGAATGTCTTTGACCGTCTTCTTATCCGACGGATCGGCTTTGACAAAATCCTGCTCGAGCAGGCAAACTTCTTTGTAATACTTATTGATGCGTCCTTCGACCATGCGATCGACGATCTTTTCCGGCTTGCCTTCTTCGAGTGCCTGTTTGCGGAGAACTTCTTTTTCGTGCTCGAGATCTTCCGCGCGGACGCTCGAACGATCAACCGCCAGAGGAACGCTCGCCGCAATCTGCATTGCAATGTCTTTGCCGAGCTGTTCGTTGCCGCCGATGATGTCGACGAGCACGCCGATCTTGCCGCCCATGTGAATGTAGCTCGTCAATTCGCCTTCGGTCTCGTAACGCTCGAAACGGCGGAGTGACAATTTCTCGCCGATCGTTGCCGTAGCCTCGCCGATCAGATCGGTGATCGATTTGCCGCCGATCGACATTTTTTCGAGTGCATCGATATCTGCCGGAGCTTTTTCCGCAATCAATTTCATGATCTTTGCTTGAAGCGCGCGGAATTCTTCATTCTTCGCCGCAAAGTCCGTCTCGCAATTGAGCTCGAACAGCACGCCGACTTTTTTGTCGTCGCTGACGTATGCTCCGACGGCTCCTTCAGCCGCCACGCGCCCGGACTTTTTCGCCGCTTTTGCGATGCCCTTCTCGCGGAGCCAATCGACTGCTTTTTGCTCGTCGCCGTCAACTGCCGCCAACGCCTTCTTGCAATCCATCATGCCTGCGCCGGTTTTTTCGCGCAGTTCCTTGACCATCTGCGGGGTGATTTTTGCCATTTACTGTGCCGCCTCCACTTCTTCTTCAGCCGCGTCCAAGCCCTGACGCCCTTCGAGCACCGCGTCCGCCATGCGTCCGGTGATCAGTTTCACCGCGCGGATTGCATCGTCATTGCCCGGGATCACGTAATCGATCTCGTCCGGATCGCAATTCGTATCGACGATTGCCACGATCGGAATGTGGAGTTTGCGAGCTTCCGCCACCGCAATCCGTTCTTTGCGCGGATCGACGATGAACAGCGCGCCCGGCAGTTTCTTCATCTCTTTGATGCCGCCGAGATATTTCTCCAAACGACTTTGCTCATGCTTGAGTTGCATGACTTCTTTCTTCGGCAGGACTTCATACGTGCCGTCCGCTTCCATTGCCTCGAGCTCTTTGAGCCGAGTGATGCGCTTGCGGATCGTTTCGTAGTTGGTGAGCATGCCGCCCAGCCAACGCTCGTTGACGAAGTGCTGACCGCTCCGAACCGCCTCTTCTTTGACGGCTTCCTGCGCCTGCTTCTTCGTGCCGACGAACAGAATCGATTTGCCTTCTTCCGCCACACTGCGAATGAATGCATACGCATCGTCCGCCTTGCGAACGGTTTTTTGCAAATCGATAATGTAAATGCCGTTGCGCTCCGTGAAGATGTATTTCGCCATCTTCGGGTTCCAGCGGCGCGTTTGATGTCCGAAATGCACGCCCGCTTCCAGCAGTTGTTTCATTGAAATTACTGCCATTGATCTTACCTCCTGTTTCAATTCCGGCACCGGCTTCGCTTATCGCTTCAACTCTTCCGAGCACAGCCGCGATATCCGCCGTGCCTCTTTTTCAAACTTGCAAAGTGTAGCACATCGTTTTAAACTTTGTCAAGCTGTTCAATCGGGAGTGATTTTTCAATGTGGAAAAGATTTTTCTGCGCGACGCTCGGAATTTTTCTCGCGCTTTGCATTTCAATCGCCGCGCTGAATTTTTTCGTCGATCCTTACAATGTTTGGCAATCGAAACGAACGATCGGCTTCAATTTTTTCGCCGAAGCCGCGCAAAATCACGAGCGGCTCTTCAAAGCAATCGAGCTGATCAATCGCAAGCCGAACGTCGTCGTGCTCGGAAATTCAAAAGCCGATTTCGCGATCGATCCGACCGTCTTCGGCGAGAACTCTTACAACGCCGCCGTCCGTAATGCACAGCCGATCGAGTTGCTCGCCTTCGCTCGAGCCGCGCGCAATTCAAATCCGAATCTCGAAAAAATCATTCTCGCCGTCGATTACGAAATGTTTGTTTACAACAAAGAGTCTATGCCCGGCTTCGATGCCGATCAATTGAATGCCGATCGGATCACCGTCGCGAACTGCTTTCGGACGTTGTTGAGTGCCGACGCTTTTTTCGACAGTCTGAATTGCGTCCGGTTCAATCGTTTTTTCAAGCGAGATTTTTCTGCTTACGAGCCGCGCGGAAAATTCTCCGAGCCCGCTCTCTATGAACTGTTCACTTTTGAAAACTCGTTCGTGCATAACTCGCGAGCAATGCTTCATTGGGAGCCGATCGAGCCGAAACTCGCCGCGCGGAAATTCGATGCATTTCGAGAGATCGTCGATCTCTGCCGCGAGTGGAATGTCGAGTTGACGGTCGTTATCATGCCCGTGCATCGTCGACATTTCGCATGTTATCCTCCGGAAAAATACGCGCGTTGGAAAGAAAAAATGACGAGCATCGCGCCCGTCGTCGATTTTAATTCTATATCCGAACACACCATTGACGATGAAAACAAATTTTGGGATGCCGCGCACATCAAAGCGGCGGCTTTTGAGAATTACATTTGCCCGATATTCCAATAACTGTAAGAAGATGCCGTGCGCCGTTGCTGCCACGTCGACGAGTCGTCGTTCATCTCATGGAACTCGGTCGAGCGGAAATTGTTTCCGAGCGGCGTCGTTCCGACGTAAGTGTCGTCGCGTTGCATGATTGCGCCCATTACTTCGACGGCATCGTTGACGATTTGATCGGTGACACGCGACGCCAATCCGTTGCCGCCGAGCGGCTCCGCGCCCAAGTTTGAAACTTGATGCGTGATCGGCGACATAAGTCGCGAGGCCACCGCTTCGCCGTCGCGAGTGACGGCAGAATTGGTGCGCGCGATCGTCTGCTCGGTAATTCTGCCGCCGAGCGTGCCGGTGATCGAATTGGCGCGAAGAGCCTCGTTCATCGTCCGCGCATTGAGTGCTGCGATTGCCATGATCATTCCCTCCCCTTTAAACCAAAATCCTTTTCAGCACTTAAATTGTATCACGCGAAATTTGTCGATGCAAGCACTTTTTACAATTCGAAGCGTGCATAAATTTCATCGACGCGGCGGAGATACCAATTCACGTCAAAGCATGCGTCGAGCTCTTCTTTCGACAGATACTTGCCGATCTCCTCGTCCGACTCGACGCCCGCGCGGAAGTCTTTTCCTTCCAACCAACGCTTCATTGCATTTCGCTGAACCATCACATACGCGTCTTCGCGCAATACGCCTTTGTCGACGAGCGCGAGCAGAATTCGCTGACTGAAAATCAATCCGCCCGTCCGATTGAGATTGTGCAACATCGCGTCGGGATAGACGAGCAGTTTGTCGATCAGCTTGATCATCAGCCGGAGTTGGTAGTCGAGAATTGTCGTCGAGTCCGGCAAAATCACTCTTTCGACGCTCGAATGCGAAATGTCTCTTTCATGCCACAGCGTGTTGTTTTCAATCGCCGCGATTGCGTTCGAGCGGACGAGCCGAGCCAAGCCGCAAATTCTCTCGCTCGTGATCGGATTGCGTTTGTGCGGCATTGCCGAAGAACCCTTCTGCCCTTTACTGAAATATTCTTCCGCCTCGCGAATGTCCGTGCGTTGAAGATTGCGGAGCTCCGTCGCAATTTTTTCGAGCGTCGACGACGCGATCGCCAATGTCGACAGATATTCCGCATGTCGATCGCGCTGAATGACTTGCGTTGCCAGCCGCGCGCGTTTCAAGCCGAGTTTTTCGCAAACAAGTTCTTCGACTTTCGGATCGATGTTTGAATACGTGCCGACCGCGCCCGACAATTTTCCGACCGCAATGACTTCTTGCGCCCGCTCGAGCCGCTCGATGTCGCGTTCGATCTCCGCACTCCAGAGCAGGAGCTTCAATCCGAATGTCATCGGCTCGGCATGAATGCCATGCGTCCGACCGACACACGGCGTTTTTTTGAATTCGACCGCGCGGCGTCTCAACACTTCGCGCAATTCTCTCAACAAGCCGAGCAGAATATCCGCCGCATCTTTCAACATCAGACAGATCGCCGTGTCTTTCACGTCGCTCGACGTCAAGCCTTTGTGGATGTATTTCGACGACTCGCCGACATTTTCCGCCACGTTCGTCAGGAACGCGATGATATCATGGTTTGTCTCGCGCTCGATCTCGTGAATGCGCTCGACGGTGAAGTCCGCCTTCGCCTTCACGTCTTCGAGTGCTTGCGCCGGTACCTCACCGAGCTCGACCATTGCTTCCAACGCCGCGATCTCGATGCGCAAAATCGTCGCCCATTCGTTTCGCTCCGACCACAATTCTTTCATCGGCTTGCTCGTATATCGTTCAATCATATGCATCACCTCAATGATATTTTACCACGTCGAAAAAAAAAATCCTGCCGCGCGCAATACGCAACAGAACTGTAATTTTAATGATGCACTGTCGTCAATCAGATGTGCAGGAACTCGTTGCACCGTCCGAGGCAGCGCGACATGCAATCCATCGGATAGAAGAATCTCATCGTGCAATCGTTGCCGCACCGATCGCACTGCCTGCCGCAACTGCCGGACTGCACACCGCACATCACTCCTGCCGCGTTAAGCGGTCTGATCAAAAATTTCATACTACGCCCTCCCGCTCTGAAGACCGCAGCCCATGATCGTTTTGCCGACAATGAGCATTCCTTTCGGCGAACGGAACCTGCCGAAGCATTCATTGCCGCACTGATCGCACTGACGACTGCAACCGGAGAATACCTTATCGACGGCGAGCGGTCTGATCAAAAATCTCATCTTACATCCTCCCCGTCTGAATGCCGCACGCCGCGCTCGAGCGTCCGCTCTGAATGCCGCAGCTCATGCTCGTCTTTCCTTTGCTCGACGGAGCCACCAAGAACTTCATGCTTAAAACCTCCTCCAATAATTTTTTATGTCGCAGAGCCGCCGCGAATCGTCTCTTTCACGGTCGAGCCGTCGACGACCTCGCACTTGCCCTCAACATTCAACGTACCTATGACGCAATTCGAGCCGATGATCGCGTCCCTGCATTTGATCACGTCAACTTCGCAATTCTGCAGATTGACTTCGTCGGCGTCGATACTCTTGATCCGCACTCTCGAACTGACGCTCCGCGCGGAACTGTGCACTCCGAAAATTTTCGAGAGCAAACCGCCGCCGTTAATCTCGACGCCGCCATGCTCGAACACTCTGAGCCGCCCGCATTTGATTTCGCCGAGCGAGCCGCCGCGCGACTCCATATCGACGTCAGCGGCGTCAAGCACACCTATTACAACGACTACGGCATCAAGGTGACCGACACCATCTCCGGGTACGTCAACGCCCAAAACCTCTCGTCGCAGAACGGCAACTACGTATACGTCAACTACACCGGCAAGGGATTCATCTACGATGCGGCTACGAAGCCCGTATGGAGTCCGCT
>ERZ842401.4725-NODE-4725-length-15617-cov-6.183331_pt1 | contig 15617 bp, 8 predicted proteins | sample MGYA00521270_ERZ842401 | MGnify/ENA primary metagenome ERZ842401 (study PRJEB31892, sample SAMEA3878208) | bioreactor metagenome | biome: Moose rumen | place: Sweden | collected 2011-10 | study: EMG produced TPA metagenomics assembly of the PRJEB12797 data set...
ACCAACGGGCAAAAACCATGTAACAATTGGAGCTGCGCATAAGCGCAGGCTTCATTCATAAGTTACATGGGGTCGTGCTGAACCTGGTGAGAGATATGGCAGTTGTCTGCACTTTCTCTTTGTGCATAGGGTCGGTGCAGATTAAGCCATTAACGAGAGTAACTAACCCTAAAGCAAAGAGCAAATATGGATGTTCCGCTTGTGCTTACCGAAATAGAAGTCCAACAAGGATTTAAGGGATATACAGGAAAGTCCTCAACGTTCTGTCACCAGACAGGCGTTGTAGGACTTTCTGTATTATGTGAATATTCATACTATTTACTGATAGGAATATATAGACTTTGGACTCATTATAAAAAAGAATTTGGAGTATCATTGATATGGAAGAACTGAATAAGAGAATAGGAGTTTCGTTTGGGGATTTGTTTGGTAAAGGAGCTACTATACCAACAATTGACAAGGATGAGCCACTGTGGGATAAACTCATCCAGCAAATTATTGACGGCAATGTAATACCTGTCATTGGCGCAGACTTGTTGACCGATGATAAAGATAACCCTCATAAGGCAATTGTTGATTTTCTTGCCAATGGTTTTCATGTGGAATCCAAGCCGAGCAGTTTTTCGGAACTGGTATATGACCCAAATTACAAGAAGGACAACAAGAAAGACAGTATCTATTATCAGGTTAATACAATTCTGGGAAGTGCAGGATTTGAGCCGTCGTTACGGCTGAAACGGCTGCTTTCCATCCGCCAGTTCCCGTTTGTGATTACCACGAGCTTTACTCCAATTGTTGAACAAACCATGAAAGAGATATGGAAAGACGAGCTGCGAGTAATGCGTTTTAACAACAATCCTTCCCAAAATAACGACATCAAAAATGAGGCGGATTTACGCAAACCAACGGTTTACTATATGTTTGGAAAAGTTGGCGAGGGAGCCCAGAGGTATGTGTTAACAGACACGGATATGCTGGACTATGTTTCTTCCTGGTTGTCCAATGACGATAGGGCACGACCTAAGAATCTCTGCAATGAATTGAAGAAAAAGTATCTCTTGATGTTGGGTAACAATTATAGCAACTGGCTATTCCGGTTTATATGGTATTCCATGCGTAAGCCTGATTTGGGGCATGGTATGATTGCCCATGACAAATTAGACGAATCCTTACTCAACTTTTTAGACAGAGCTGAAACTTTCACCAAACGCAACACATCTGATGTGATTGATCAGATTATCACACGCCTTGACAAGAAACTGAAAGAGAACGAAGAGACAAAGTTTAATAAGCCAGAGGAAAATATGGATGTGTTCATTTCATATTCCCGTTCTGACAGTGAAGTTGCAGAAAAACTCTATGAAACCTTAACTGCGCAAGGAAAGCGTGTATGGTATGACAAAAACAACCTGACAGATGGCGGTAATTTTATGGATGAAATTCGAAAGGCAATACGCACCGCCAAGTATTTCGTACCAATCCTTTCAGACAATATAACAAAGGAGAAAGGAGATTCCCACGTGTACCGTAACGAATGGGATACGGCCATTGAAGTAGCCATCAGTATGGGAAGAACATATATTATTCCGCTGGCAGAAAGCGGATTCGATTTCTATAAAGCCGCCATCCCGGAGAAGATGCAACAGCACAATGCCATATTCTTTTCGAAGGAAGAAAAGATGGATGCAGTATCAGACAAGATTATTCACAAGATGAATGAGGATTAAGGCAATGGAAGAGACGAAGATAAAAAATCCGTGGTTAGGACTTGAATCCTACAAAGAGGGCGAGGTTCTCTATGGTCGCGATGAAGACATACGGGATCTTTCGCAGCGTGTGCTTAATGATACAGATACCCTGCTGTATGGTAAGAGCGGCATAGGAAAATCATCGATACTGAATGCTGGCATTATCCCGGCTGCTCGCCGTTATGGCTATCAGCCCGTCTTGGTACGTCTTTCACATAAGGAAAAGCAATCGTACCTCCATCAAATAAAGGATGCTATCGGCAACGAAATGGTGTCAACGCAGGAAGTTGTTAAGTGTAAAGATGCCGAGAAAGAGAATCTTTATGAGTACTTTCACAGGCAAACCTTCCATAATGCAGAAGGTGAGCGCATAAAACTGCTGATTATTTTCGATCAGTTTGAGGAAATCTTTACCTTGCAAGAGGACGAGTCGAAGAAGAAGAGATTCTTTGCTGAGTTGGCAGACTTCCTGAACGATGTCATGCCAGCAGACCTTCAGCATAACACAACAGCCACGTCAGAACCACAGAAGAAAATGACGGTTATTGGTGCAGGCAATTTCGGAAATCTGTTCAACGACTTGAAACTGGGTGCTGACAATGATTTGCCGGAATATGTCACCGACAATGAGATTCATCTCGTCTTCACTATCCGTGAGGATTTTCTGTCAGAGTTTGAGTACTATTCTGCATCCATTCCGTCACTGAAACAAAACAGATACGGACTCCGTCCAATCAATGAGGAGCAGGCAGCTCAGATCATTTTGCGGCCCATGCCTGGACTTATCGATGAGTCTGTGGCTAAACTCATCATAGAGAAAGTTACAGGAAGAACCGATTTTGAACTGGACGGCATTCCCGAGATAGAGGTTGACTCTGCCGTGCTATCTCTCTATCTGAACAGACTATACGATGCAAAGACTGGCGACACCATCACGTCAGAACTTGTTGAGCAAAAGGGAGGAGAAATTATTGCAGACTTCTATATTGATGCCATATCAGAGATATCGGAATCGACTATAGAGTATTTGGAAGACATGCTGCTCAACGGCAATGGCCGTCGAGATAACATCACCGTTTTTGATGCCATCCATGACGGAGGCGCGACCGAGCAGGAACTTGACGTTCTCTGCAACAAGAAGAAAATTCTCCGCCAATTCAATTACGCAGGCGACCTGCGCATTGAATACGTCCATGACATTCTTTGTCCTGTTGTCAAGGCCCATAAGGATGAGCGTCTTTTAGTCAAGCAACAAGAAGAAGAAAGAGAAAGGCAGGAAGCAGAAAAGCAAAGAATTTTGCTTGAAGAGAAAGCTAAAAGAGAACAAATTGAACGGGAAGCAGAAGAAGAAAAGAGCAGGTTAAAGGCAGAGGCTATCCGTACTCGAAAACGTAACCGACGCAGAATGTATGGAGTAGGTGCTTTTATCTTTGTTCTGTTATTAGGAATAGTCGGATATATTTGGTACTATGAGTGGGAACACGAGTCATACTTTGCTCAATTTGAACGTGTAAACGGCTGGCCTGTAGGCGTGGGGAAAGAATTGTCTCCAGAAGAAATGAGTCATTTGCCGCTTTATTATAAATTGTCTCACAAAGGATACCTGAAATATGATACAGACGTAGAAGTTTGTTCTTCTAATGAACGGTTACCTCGTATTCCAAGAATATTCTGTTTAGAAGTATGTGAGAAGGATTCGGATTTTCGGGCTCAAGAATATCTAAATCTACTAACCCACATAAAAAGTATCCACTTTGAAGCAGGTGAAAAAGACAGACTAAACAAGGAAGTTATTAAGGGTGACAATGATTCTGTCCTTTATTATGTAAATTACTTCTATATGCAAACTGAAGGACAAGTTTGGGCTCAGTTTGTGTCATCTCAGGGGCAGGCAATGACGGTCCGTGATAATGGTTTAGATAGGATCAAGTTGACATGGCATGTCGCAGAAGACAATAATGACAGAAACAGAGGCCGCGTTGTCTCAATGATGTATTTTGACGCTTCGGGTGTAAGTAAAGCTGGCGCAAATGGTATTTATGGATACCAGATGGATTATTCTGACGACGGGATGACGTCTTCGCTCTATTCGTTAGATGAATATGGACGGCCTTCTGATGCCACTTATAATGTGGTAATTACGAGCCGGAACGATAATGGAATCATAGATATACGATATGCTTACGCATCTTCCGTACTAGACAGTGCCACAAAGCCAGTAGTCGGTCCTAATGGATTCTGGCGAGAAGTAAGGAACGGTAATGAGAAATTGTTTTATATGCCTGGTCAAAGTGAACCTTCTGCGAAATGTATTATCAGCACTAATAAAAAGGGCAATACCACGGAACTAAGAATGGAGGGAGATTTTCCTGCATTTATACCAGCCATTACCAAATACTCCTACGCAGAAGGAACTGGCTACCGAACCAGCGAGGAAAAACGGAACGCAGATGGGAGACCTTTCAATTGCAGCGATGGCATTTATAAGCGAAATTGGAAATATGACAACGAAGGCCATCTGGCAATGGAGGAGCATTACAATATTCAGGAAGAGAAAGTCTTTTCTCATTATATTGAAAGAAAAGGGAATGTTATCCGAGATATGGTCGAAGATAAAAACAACCCAGAATATCCCATTATAATTCGTGTAGATTCAACCAAAGACAATACCACCTCTACCACATATTATGGCGCCGACAATCGTCCAATTAATTACAAAGCGAGGAATGAGAAGGTACCATCCCACAGAATGGTTACAGATGCTGAAAATAACATCAAGACTACCAAATATTACTGTTATGACGTCGAGACGGGGAAAATAATTAGACAAATTGCGAGAAAAGACGAATATGGTAGTGTTGAATCATTCTATTGTAAGAGGGAAGTGCTGGATAACGACAAAAACGTTGTCTCCCGTCAGATCTTTGATGAAAATGAGCGTATTGTTAAATCTATGATGTATTTTTATCAAAATGGTCAAAATATAGGTCGTTCTGTAAAGGGAATTGACGGGACACCTGTTAGATGTCCTGATTGGGAGGAAGAAAGTTATGCATATTACAAGTTGTATTTCACAAAGGACTTTAATGGACAGTTTGCAAGTGCAATAGGAGTTAATGAATGGGAAGGATATAGTATCTTCTATGATATGCCTGTCGAGCAATATGGAAGAATCTTATTAGAAGATTTTGACGAAGGGAAACTACATAGTGCAAAATATGGCGACTTCCCGTTACGGGGAACACACAAACAGTTCATTTTTATACCAGACAAGGATGTTACGGGCGTTTGTATCCCATACCTTCACATATTAAGCAAAGAGAGCTTATTGTACACTCACAACAATGGAGAAGGCCTAAAAGACGGCGACCGAATTATAAAGTTAGGTCAGTGGAACTGGAAGCAACCAGAAAGACTATTGGCTTCAGAATGGAAGAAGATAGGAAAAGAACAAATGCAAATCGTGGTTTTACGTCCTGAGTCGGAGGGCTTTTCGCGAATATCATTTACTCTAAATATAGCGACAGATGGTGAGGGCAGATTGGCTGAGTATCACGTTTTAGCTTTAACTGAGAACGAATTACAAATGATAAATAGTTTACAATGAAAGATATAAGATTTTTTTTCTGTTTATTGATGTGTTTGGCATCATTAACTGCGTATGGCCAATCGTCCATACGTGGAAATATTGCATCCTCTCTTAAGGAGACAATGCAGCAAAAGCACAATCAGAGCACAAAGCTGGTCATTAAGAAGGTCGTGAAGAAAAGTGTAACGGGGAAGGTTGTCAAGGAAGATACCATATACTACCGTGATGTGGTCAGGAAATATGGATGGATGGAAGGACTCGGAGAACCAATCACCTTGACCACGGCTCATCATCTGCCCTATTATTACAGGATGAGCATGAAAAACAAGACCGGTCATTGGCAACATGTGGAAGCAATGCATGGTGACAGTATGACAACGAGTCATCCCATCAGCACATACATCATTGACAAAGGACAGACTGACGATGTGCTTGCCAACAAAGAGTGGATAGAACTACTGAATACTGTCACTCAGTGGGTGTTTACTACCAACTTTGAAGGTGATGAAGTGTACGAAGAGCGGTCGTATGACAAAGACAACAACATGGTGTATAGCTATTCTGCCATACGTAATCAAGATGGTAGAATGACAGGAAGCTATAACGATGCGTGGGGACGACCAGCAGATATGAGAGAAGATTCTACCACTACATACGGCAGCGTTGTCTGCATCACCTATGACCGTCATGGCTGTGATAGTATCATTGACTATCTCGATGGACAAGGGTTGCGCAAATTTAACAACAATGGTGTTGATCAAACAAGATACTCGTATGATGACAAAGGATATATCCTCGAAGCGAAATCATGTAATTGCGTAGGAGATCCTATTAGTGACAACTGGGGTAATTGTGGCTTCTCTATCACATACGATCATCCCAAAAGGCTTAGGACATTAATCTATCGTGATAAAGATTGGAATCCAGTTAGGATGCCTGCAAGTCGCGCAAGCATTGAACAAACATTTATACGCTGTGATTTTCAGCAAGACCAGTGGGGACGCGACTCATTAGCTACAGTTCTAACAGAAGAAGGATTCCCAGATGTGACATTAGGCGGGATTCATACGATTCATTTCAATTATGACTCAAATGGTATTCTTATTTCCAAGGAGTATTTTGATTTGAACAATCAAATTATTAGGCCTAAAGATTAGATTATGAAAAAGATACTTCTTTATATATTACTATTGTTTTTGCCGCAAGTTATATCGGCGCAAAGCATAAGGGGACAAGTTGCACAGAAGGCTAAAGTTGTAATTCCCAAATCACTGCCTCTTATAAAGACAAAAAAGGCTTCAAAACCAATAAAAGCAGAAATCGATACAATATATTGCCTTTCAACCAAAAGACAGCATGGTTGGATTGATGGCCTAGATATAGTAAGTAAGGAGGATGCCAAACACAATTTTCGCTACTTTATGCTTACAAACCGTAATTCAGATGGGCATTGGACAAAAATGCAAGTTCTAAATGGATATGGGAATTATGTCGAGGGACAGGGAGAATCCCCTTATATATTAAGTATTAAGAACGGAGAAACTGATGTAAATGCTAATAGGGATTGGGTCAGAAGATTAAAAACAGTATGTCAATATGAGTTTATTGAAGATCCAATAATGGGAACCTTTGTTCAAGAAAGAGCATATGACAAAAATATGACTCTTGTATACACATTCTCTCGAATGAGAATTGGTAACAACAAATATTTAGGAACATATAAGGATTCATATGGACTTCCTGCTGAAATGCGCGTAGATTCGGCATATACTTATGGAACCTTAGCTGTTATAACTGAAGACATCTGGGGGAATGATTCTATTGTTGAATTTGTTGATTCTAAAGGCATACCAAAGAATAACAACGATGGTGTCGGAATGGAAGTACAGGTAGGCGACAAATATGGACATATAATAAAACAAATGTCATGCGATCACGATGGTAATCTTGTCATTGACAACTGGGGACATTGTGGGGCAGAAAATACTTATGACATGAAAACTCATAGAAAAAAAACTCAGATGACAATGGATAATCATTGGCAACCAATGCCTACACCCTTTTTGCGCGAGGATGATGGAATAAGAGGATGCGTAAAAATAGAATATTTTTATGACAAATTTGGCCGTGATACAGCTATAAATGTTATAACTCCTCAGGACGAACCAACAGTTAATGTTTATGGTACTCATCGATTTGTTAGGAAGTATGACAATTATGGAAATAGGATAATATCTGCTGGCTATGATTTAAAAGGGAATTTATCCCCATTGGATGGTAGCGGTGTGGCTCTGTGTAAAACGGAATATGATGATTTAGGTAGGGATACTTTTGGGGAGAATTTTGATAAAGATAGAAATCCATTAAGTACTCTGGATCGAATATCTCGGTATAAGTGTGTTTATGGAGATGATGGTCTTTTAGACGAACAAGTTTATTGGGCAATAAAAGACGGGGAAGAAGATACATGCTATTATTATAAAAGAACAATTAATAGTTACTATGAAAGATACAATGATGGTTCTTTCAAAATTGATTCTATTGATAAAAAAGGCAGATATATAATGACTGCATACTATAATGCAGATGGTTCTCCAAAATATGACAACGAAAACAATTATCATAGAGAGCAAATACAATATATAGACAATGGTCCATTAACGTGGGAAATAACTAAACATTTTGATGTTGATGGTGAACTATATGGGAAATACCCTTTTAATAAATCTTTGGTAGATTCTTTAAATTTCACCAGACTCACATATCTCTTTGACTCTAACGAAAGATTAATTGGAGCATATTTGAATGAGAAGGATTCGGATTTTTACTATCCACTGAGTCAAGTAGATGTAAATAAATATGGGAATATCTGTAGAGCAGGCGGAAATGCACGTCATTATAGAGCAAAGGTTTTATACACACAAAAAGGAGAATTTGCTAGTTTTGTTGGTCGAGACGAATTTGACGAGCCTGATTACATATGGACAGATGACGGAACTATCTTTTATTACGGTATATTTAGGAAAGGCAATTCGATTAGTTATGACGAAAACAACAATCCGATACGTGACTATTCTGAATTTCGGAATAGATGCCCCAAAGCAATGAGCATAGAAGTAATTGATAGTACAGCATACAAACTTGGACTTAAAGATAATGATATTATATTATGCTATGGGGATAGTTACCAAATTAATGACTCTTTAGATTATTTATCATTCATTGGAGAATGGTCTGTTGCGCAAATATTAGAAGCAACAAAAGAAAAAAATATTTTGGTTTTCAGAATAGACTCACAAAAAAAATGTGACATATTATCATTAAATATGCCAAAAGGTAATCCATCAGAATTAGGATTTATTGCCCATCCTATATTTAGAACGCAGAAACAAAGGATGCGATTATGGAAGTCTATTGAGGCATATCGAAACAAATGTATTAAGAACAATGAACAATGTTTATGGAGAGAAAAGGAAAATATTTCATTGACTGCCAAAAAAATTATTGTAGCTTTTCCAGAAATGTATATGCCTTATCGGCAATATCCATATCCCCAAAAGATAAAGGATCCATCAATCCTTTTGTCTTATCAAATTCCAGATTTTAATAAAAGATGGACTTTAGGGGATAATTCGAAAATTCTGTGGAGCATCTTAAACTTTAGACGTAATCTATCAAATTCCCCTAAAATAAGTCTGCACTATTTAAAAAAAGGGTTTAATTTAGAACAACAGGAATTTACCGAGAATACTATATGGTGTCGGTTTTTTGATTACGAAATATCAGAAACTACTTACAAGGATTTGGAGCTTCTTGTAAAAGATATTGAACCAAGAATGAACACCAATAGACCTCATGTCAAATCAAATCAGTTGAAAGGTAAATGGCAGACAGTAGTCATACAAAACAATTTGACGGCAATATTGGAATTAACATTAAGCAAAGATGGAAGTTACAACATCAATGTAACTGCCAAAATGGAAGGAGAAATAAAAGATAGCGTGTTCTTAAAACTACCATTTGTCGTTACTGTAAATAATGGCAAATGGGGAGTAAATGCCTCAATTCTAAGCCTTAACTATAGTAAGGCTATAAGCGATTGTTCTATTTCAAAAATTGAGATTGAAGGATTAGAAGGTGAAGAGAAAGAGACTAAGATTAATGAGATTCAGACTCTTTTTGAGCAAAACAAGAGTGAGCTTATAAGCAATGTAGAAATTTCCAAATTACTTGGATCAAGTGAATTAATAATTCAAGACGTTGGCAAAACAGAACTTAAAGTCACAGATGGAACTAATATTATTACATTTAAGAAAATAAAATAAGAAACGATGTTAAACGGCTGGAATACATATTTCAACTGGTGTATAATAGATTATAGTAGAATCTATTCTTTAATACTCATGTCCTTTCTATTGCCTATGACACTTAACGCGCAACTCCGCAAACAGTTAACGAAGAAGGACGAGGGTGCTTTTGTTATTAAGAATGTAATTCATAAAAAACCGTCGCATGATAAATCTGTTATTACACAATATCCTGACACGGTATATTGTTTAAGTACAAAAAAACAACATGGGTGGTTCCTTCCTATGGATATTGTCACAAAAGAAAAGGCAATTAAACATGGTAGTTATATAATGTTTTCTCAGAAAAATGCCGCTGGACATTTGACTAAAATGGAAAGTTTTAATGGGTATGGTCGCCATAAACACCATGGAGGGAACTTTTATGTTTTAGATCCAGAAGATCCTAAAGGAAACGAGGAGTGGAAAGAGCGGATGAAAAAAGATTGTATAACACTTTTCGTGACAGATCCGTCAGGTGAAAATGTTATTCAAGAGAGGGTTTACGATGAACACATGAATCTCATAGTCAGTTTTTCTCGCACACCGATTGGCAAAAACAAGTTTATCGGAACGTATAAGGATTTTTACGGATTTCCAGTTGAGACAAGAAATGATCCTGACTATACATACGGTACACTTGTAGTTATAACAGAAGACAAATGGGGGAATGATTCCATTGTTGAATATGTAGATGCGAAAGGAGTTGCAAAAGAAAATTATAATGGAGTTGGAATGGCTGTATATGTATACGACAAATATGGTCGTATATGCCGCCAATACTCAGCAAATCATGATGGACATCCTGTTATGGATAATTGGGGGAACTGTGGTGTGGAAGTGAAATATAATAATATTAATAATTTGCCATCAGAAAAAATCTGCATGGACAGCCTTTGGAAACCTATGGTAATGCCGAGCATAAGAGACGAGGCAGGCAGCAGTGCTGGGGTCATACGATTTTTATATGATTATGATGGATACGGGAGAATGATTCGTGAAAGATTTGTAACAATGGACGGGCATCCTCAAATGAATACTTATGGAGCACATCGAATTGAATATTCCCATGATGAATATGGAAATGTCGTTTCTATAATTGGTTATGATTTAGATGGGAATCTAGCAGCTTTCAACAATGCAAGGACAGCTGTCATGGTATTTAAATATGATTCAGAGGGTAGAGAAAGCGAAGGAATATTTCTTGACAAAAGGAAAAAGCCATGTAGCACGCCTGGTTATTTGAGCAGGAGGATAGCTTCTTATAATAAAAATGGAGAATTAACCAAGAGTGTTCAGTGGTGTGCGACTGATGGTGTAGAAGATACAACATATTTTTATATTAAAGGGTCTAATTATGAGAAGTATTATTGGTCAGATGGAGGGGTGCGCATAGACTCGATAGACAAAAAGGGACGAACTATTTCTTCCTCTTTTTATGATAGAAATATGAATCCATTTTCATATGAACATATTGGCTATCAGCGATATGTCACAGATTACGTTGATTTTGCAAATGGGACCGACTATACGACAAAGTATTATGATGTTAATGGTAAATTATATGGAGAAAAAGCAATTCAACGATGTACTGTTGACTCTGTTAGTCATATTGAGAGATTTTGGGATTATGATTCGAATGGATATTTGGTGCAGACATACGCTCATAGAAAAGACAGTTTAGGGAATGTGTTGTGTCAATCAGATATGAATGCTTTTGGAATTATATGTCGATCAGGAGGTTCTGGTGGGGCAAGATTATATGATGGCGAGGTGTTTTGGACACCAAAGAAAACAGAATCTTCACTTTCTCAAATAATTGGTAAAGATGAATTTGGAGAACCTGATTATATTGATGCTTGGGGAGAACCATTTTATTATTTTGTAAAAAAAGCTAATGGCAGTACTGTATACTACGACGAGAAAAGCAAGAAGATAGAGCATACAAGTGATTATTGGGAATTATGCAATAAATGTCCCAAAGCCATGAGTATAGAAGTTGTAGATAGTATAGCTTACAAATATGGTTTGAAAGATAATGATATTATTCTTCTATTTGACAACTATGCTCTTAATTTGGTTGATAGTATTTCGGATTACGAATTCAAAGCAGATTGGTCACTACATTCCGTTCTTAATGCTGAAAAGATCAAAAGAATGGTTGTGTTCCGAGTTAATCCTAACACCCATGATTATTGTCTTGTTGAGATAGACAACCTTATAGGAACACCATCACAATTGGGCTTTATTGCCCATCGTCGGTTTCTTACTCAAAAACAAAAAGATCGGATTTTGAATGAAATTAGAAATAATACCTCTTTAAATGAGGCTATGATTAGAAAAATAAATTTAAATCATTTTAAGTCCTCAAAAAAGAATCACTCTGTGTTAGTATCGTTTTTTGATAGTTATAGAAGTAATAGGCAATGTTCTTATCACTTAAATGTTGAAGACCCTGTAATTCTTATTGCTTCCTGTATCTACGGAAGAAAAAAATGGTTATTGGATGAAGATGACACATTTAGTTTTAGAAAAATGCAAAATTCTTATAACTATAACGAGGCTGGGCAAAAAGTCTTTATGTATTGTACTAAAGATATGAAGAACATTTCAAATTTTTCATTTTCTGAACCTGAATGGAAAAATAGAGTAAGTTGGTATTATACATATGTGAACGATGATACATATAGGCAGCTATGCACATTAAAGAACAAAATTAAAAAAGATGTGAATAGAGCAGTTCCAAATTTGAATAAGAAACTATTCATTGGCACATGGGAAAAAGTTATTCCCCAAAAAGGAGACAATAGTTCGTTGGAGTTATGCTTGTCAAAGGATGGTACGGCAGCTTGTAATGCCAAGGTTTCTATTTCAGAAGAAATAAATGACAGTATATTTGTGATATTATCTTTCAATATGACTGCCAATAATGGAATTTGGAGTATAAACAAGCAATCTTTTACTCTCAATTTTACAGATGCAATTAATGAAATTACTTTAACTGGTATTAATATTGACGGGTTAGAAGGAGATGAAAAGAACAACAAAATTAATGAAATAAGGGACTTGTTTGAGCAAAATAAACAGGAAATAGCAGAGAATATGCCAATAGGTTTTTTGAAGCTCTCTGACATAAATGAAGTTTTCATAGAAAAATTAGACCGAAATAGAATATGTCTTGTTAAAGATGGAGAAAAGATAATATTTAAAAAAAGTAATATATGATAGAAAACAACTTGATATTAGCTCTTTAAAATTAAAAAAAATGAAAAAAGTATTTGTAAAAAGTGTGTTGCTCGTTTTGGCCATGAGCCTGACAGCAACGAGCGTGAGCGCACAGCGTGACCGCAATTATGTGAAGAACCAGATCAAGAAATGGGGTACGTGTAAAAACGTAGCCATTACGAAGACCAATGGTGATGTGGCTCTTTATGGAAAGTGTGGATATGCGACAAGCAATGTTCCCACAGGTCTCTCAAATAAGCTCAAAGAGCTAAATAAAGCCAGCACGCTCATCGACGATGTTCAGCTAACTGAGAATGGCAAGTGGTGTGTGCTTTATGGGAAAAACGATGCTACATGGACAAATGATGTTCCTTCGGGATTGGCAAGTAAGATTAATGAGTTCCATAACAACAACTATGTTGTACGTTCTATCACGTTTAATGACTACGGCCAGTGGGTAATCGTCTCTGACGAATACTATGCCACCTCTTCAACCGACTTGACCAACTGGCTGAAGAATGGTTCAAACAAGTGGGGACGCTTATGGGCTGTATGCCTTACTGATGATGCTGCTATTGCTGTATATGCAAATGGTTTCGCCTACAGAGGCAATGTTCCTGAAGACTTAAAACAGGCTCTCCGAAGCACTTCGTTTGATGTGTATAGATTGAAGGTTTCAGGAACTTCCTGGTTCTTCGCAGATACAAATGGAAATTTCCGTTATTGGATGTAATATAATCAAATAACATTTGTTTAATTTTTAAAACATTTAGCAATGAAAAAGATTTTTGCAATTATTGCCCTGATGCTGCCGATGGCAGTGTTGGCACAAGAGGAAAAAGACACAACAGTCGTAATTCCCGAAGCTGAAAACACCTTGCGTATGGCAGCTCAACTGTCGAAGTATGGTTATGCCAACAATGATGCTCTGTCGCTGATTCAAGCTGCCAGACTGTCAAAGAAGGCAGGACTGACTAAAGAAGATAGAGCCAAATATGAGGCAGAAGAGATGAGACCAGCTCCTGAAGTAGGAAAAAAGGGTGGCCAAGTTAGTCTTGATCCAGCAAAACTCTTGGCTGATGCAAAGGCAAAGGCTGGTGACGATGGCGTTTTGCTGGCACTTATTGAAGATGTAAATAGTAATGTTCGTGGTGCTGTCGGTGGTCCTAAGTATAACTACAGCAGTGTAAATGCAGGCGGATCAGATGTGTATAACATTCGTTTTCGTGCAGGAGAACTAGCTATTGTAACGGTGATTGGTGATGGTGATACAGACCTTGACCTTTACGTGTATGACAACAATGGAAACTTGATAGCACGTGATGCAGACTATTCGGATGACTGTGTGGTAACTTTCACTCCACGCTGGACAGGTAACTTCCGCATCAAGATTGTGAACCGCGGTCGTGTATATAACAGCTATGTTCTTCGTACCAATTAACGTAAAGATGTAGTACATGCTTATCATAAGCACAAATAAGAATGACCATTCACTGGCTGCCCGTGAAAAGGCTGCTGGTGAATGCGTCTTTGTCGAGAAAGACGACAATGCTGCCATCAGGCGACTGAAAGAAGAGGCTGAAAAATATGATGATAGTGGTGGGAAACGTTTAGAATGTTATATGGTTCTGGACGACCCGACTTCACTATGGCTACTACAGACAGTAGGACTGCCAAAAGATATAGAGGAAAAGGTGGATGTCTTTGCTACAACAATGGAAGATTTGTTAGCAAAGACCGTTTACGTAAAATTACCTAACCTACCATCCGGCTTCCCGTCATTGGACAGAGAACCTATTTCATATGACAGTGAAACAACGGTTCACCTCGTCATTGTAGGCTGTTCTGACCAGGCAGAAGCACTGGCTCTCAATGCCGCTCTTATTGCCCACTATCCAAACTATTGTAAAGACACACGATTACGAACACGTATCACTATCATAGACGATAACGTTTATGATGGTAGAGACAGGTTGACGCAACGGTACGTCCATCTGTTTGAGAACTCCTATTACCGTACTCTTAATCTGAATGACACCAATCCGCAGTGCAAACTACATAAACCGATTTACGAGAAGGAGAATCGCAAAGACTTTGTTGATGTGGAATGGGAATTTGTCAACGGAAACATCAGGAATGATGCTGTCAGACAGAAACTCGAAGAGTGGAGCGCAGATAGCCGTCAGCAATTGACCATTGCCATCTGCCATCCAGACCAAGACCGCAATTTCAGTGAGTCTTTTGGCTTGCCACAAGCCATCTATAAGAATGAAACACCCGTTCTTTGCCATACAGAAGGGAATGACATGATGAATGTTATCAAAAATGGAGAATCATACAACAGTATTTATCCTTTTGGCACAGAATGTTGCGATATAAATACACTCAGGACATTGAAGCGTCTGGGTCAAAGAGTCAACTACGTATATAACCATTGCTTTTCACTGGCACCAGACGACCCGATAACAGCCCCCTCCTCTATTGATGAGGCGCTATTGGAAGAACAGTGGAAGAAGGTTGGCTCTCTTCCGAAGCAATATTCCAACATCTTCAATGCCATGACCTTGGGAACGAAGACGCACTCTATAGGCCACACATCGGATGACTGGAAAGCGTATTATGCCTTGACAATGGAAGAGATTAATATCCTGACGGAAGTTGAGCATAACCGTTGGAGTGTTGAAGAACTCATATTGGGCTACAGACCCG
>ERZ842401.4726-NODE-4726-length-15617-cov-4.174463_pt1 | contig 15617 bp, 13 predicted proteins | sample MGYA00521270_ERZ842401 | MGnify/ENA primary metagenome ERZ842401 (study PRJEB31892, sample SAMEA3878208) | bioreactor metagenome | biome: Moose rumen | place: Sweden | collected 2011-10 | study: EMG produced TPA metagenomics assembly of the PRJEB12797 data set...
CACGACGCCGCCTACGCCATCTACACCTCCGGCACCACGGGCAACCCCAAGGGCGTGCTCCACGAGTACGGCAACCTGACCCGGGCCATCGAGTCCATCCGCCTCCACGGGGAGAACCCCTTTACCGAGAAGGACAGCCTGGCCCTGTTGGCCCCCATGAACTTCGTGGCTTCGGTCATCGTGATCCTGGAGGTGCTGAGCATCTTCAAGGGGAAGATGCACGTGGTGTCCTACGCCACCATCAAGAACCCCTCGGCGCTGGCCAAGTTCTTCCTGATGAAGCGCATCTCCATCACCTTCCTGACACCCTCTTACGTGCGCATGCTGGGCAACCAGACCGGGCCCTTCCTGCGGATGCTGTTTGTGGGCAGCGAGCCCGCCAACAACCTCTACAACAAGAATCTGGACCTTATCAATATCTACGCCTGCTCGGAATCTGGCTTTGCCGTGGGCGTGTTCCCCATTGACAAGGCCTACGAGACCTGCCCCATCGGGAAGCCTGAGGTGGAGACCAAGATCACCCTTTTGGGGGAGGACGGCAAGGAGGTGGCCCAAGGCGAGACCGGCGAGCTGTGCTTTGAGAATCCTTACGTCCGGGGCTACATCCATCTGCCCGAGGAGACGGAGAAGGCCTTTGTAAACGGCGTGTACCACACCGGGGACCTGGCAAGAGTGGACGAGAACGGCAACTATGTGCTGCTGGGCCGCTCCGGCGATATGATCAAGATCAACGGCAACCGCATCGAGCCGGCGGAGATCGAGGCCGCGGTGAAGACCGCTCTGGGCATCGACTGGGCCGCCGCCAAGGGCTTTGACACCAACGGCAAGAGCTTCCTGTGCGCCTACTACACGGCGGACGTGCAGGTGGACGCCGACGCCCTGCGCAAGGAGCTGGCCAAGCGCCTGCCCTATTACATGATCCCCGCTTACTTCATCAAGATCGACAAGGTGCCCCTGAAGGCCAACGGCAAGCTGGACCGCAAGGCCCTGCCCGAGCCGGACATCAGCGATTTCATGAGCGACTACGTGGCCCCCACCAACGAGGTGGAGAAGACCCTGTGCGAGGCCATGGCCAAGGTCCTGAAGCTCTCCCAGGTGGGTATCCATGACGATTTCTACGAGATGGGCGGCGATTCTCTGGGCTCCATCGAGCTGATCACCGCCTGCGAGGAGGCTTTGCCCGCCCTGAACGCCGGGCTCATTTTCCGGGGCCGCACCCCGGAGAAGATCGCCCAGCTCTACGAGGAGCAGCTGCAGAACAGCGACGGCGACCCTGACGAGAAGAACGCCCTGGCCCTCCAGTCAGAGCATCCCCTGACCACCGAGCAGCTGTACATGATGGACTATCAGCTGTACACCCCCAACTCCACCATGTACAATCTCTTCTCCGTGATGAAGGTGGACAAGGAGATGATGGACCCGGAGATGCTGGCCCAGGCCATGGAGACCGCCATCAAGGCCCATCCGGCCCTGCTGACCACCTTTGCCTACAACGATGACGGAGAGCTGGTGCAGCGCTACACCCCGGAGATCTTCCAGCCCATCCACGTGGAAAAGCTCTCCGAGTTTGAGTTTAAATTCGTCAAAGACACTTTGGTGTTCCCCTTTAAGATCGTGGGCGGACGGCTGTACCGCTGCCGGGTGTTCGAGACCGAAAAGGCGGCCTACATCTTCTTTGACGTGCATCACTCCATCTTCGACGGCACCAGCCTGAAGGTGTTCATGGAGGGCGTTGCAAAGGCCTACATGGGCGCCCCCATCGACCCGGACTACTACTATCTGATGCTCCAGCGCCGGGAGGACGCGGTGCAGAGCGATTTCTACGAGGAGAGCCGGAAGTACTTCGAGGACCGGTATGACACCGTCCAGTGGTCCAGCTATCCCAAGATCGACCACGAATCCCGGGAGAACGAGATGGGCGAGCTGTTTGCGCCTCTGGGCATCGAGCAGCCCCAGATGAACGCGGTGGAGCGGGCCTACAAGATCAGCCGCAACGAGTTCTTCATCACCGTGGCGGCCCTGGCCATCTCCGTGTACAACAGCGCCCCGGACGTGAAGCTCAGCTGGATCTACAACGGCCGGGAGGACCTGCAGAACATGACCACCGTTGGCCTGCTGTTCCGGGACCTGCCTGTGGGCATCCGCTTCCACGATACGGACACCCTGCGCAACGTCTTTGCCGACGTGCACGAGCAGGTGCAGAAGGGCATCGAGCACAGCTGCTACCCTTACGTAGACAGCCACAACCAGGTGGCCAACGGGGAATCCGCCTATCTGCTGTACCAGCAGGATATCCGCGATATGAGCGGCATGGGCGGCTTTGATATCGAGACGGTGGACGTGCGCCAAAACCAGGCCGCCAGCCAGACCATTCTGGATATGGAGATCCTGGACGGGGCCGACGGTCTGCAGCTGATGATCGACTACGCCGCCAGCCGCTATGAGGATGCCAGCATTGAGAAGTTCAAGGACCTGTACGTGAAGCTGGCCCAGGCGCTGGTGACCCACAACTCCCAGTCCGACGTGACCATTGGGGAGATCAAGGAGAAGCTGGAGGACAAGAAGGGCTTCTTCCATATCGTGGCCGGTCTCTTCCGGCGCAAGCAGTAATGGGTGGCGGTCTGCTGCAGGTCCATTCCCGAGAGGGACGGGCCGCGGAGAAGCGCCTTGCCGCCCAGAAGAACTACGGCGTCAACCGGGAGATCACCGGGAGCTATGAGGAGGCACTGGCAGCCCAGTGCGCCAACGGCACCTTCGTAGGACGGCTCCAGGAAAAGGTCACCGTTTGGCGGGGGATCCCTTATGCCCGGTCGCCTATCGGGCCCCTGCGCTGGCGGGCGCCCCAGGCTCCGGCGGAGAGCGCCGGCGTCTACGAGGCTTTCTATAACGGAAAAACGCCCCTCCAGACGGAGCTGGAAAGCGAGCAGGCGTCCTTTTACCCCCAGGGAGAGGACTGCTTGTATCTCAACGTCTGGGCAGACCGGGGGACCCCCGGCCCCAAGACGGTGATGGTGTTCTTTCATGGCGGCTCCTACGGCTGGGGCGGCACCGCGGACCCTCTCTATGACGGCTTCCACCTGGTGCACGCTCACCCGGATGTAGTGCTGGTCACCGTGGGCTACCGCACCGGCCTGCTGGGCTTTGTGGACTTGTCCACCGTGCTCGGCGGGGAGGATTACGCCGACGCCCCAAACCTGGGCCTGCTGGATCAGATCCAGGCCCTGCGCTGGGTGCGGCAGAATATCTCGGCCTTCGGGGGAGACCCCGAAGCGGTCACCATCTTCGGAGAGTCCGCCGGCGGGGGCAGCGTGTCCCTGCTGCCGGTGATCCCGGCGGCCAAGGGACTGTTTCGCCGGGTCATCGCCCAGAGCGGCTCCGTGGCCCTGACCTACAGCAAGGCCGAGTGCGCGGACTTCACCCGCCGTCTGCTGGCGGCCTCAGGCGCCAAGACCATGGACGATCTGCTGCGGCTCAGCGAGGAAGAGCTGGCCCAGGTCAATCAACAGATCAATGAGTACAACAATTTCCCCCAGCGGGATGGGAAGCTCATCCCCCTGGACCCCTATGAGCCCTATGAGCGAGGGGAGACGCGGGACGTCGACTTCCTTATAGGTACCAACGCCAACGAGATGAACTACTGGGTGGGCGAGGTCGGGGGGATCGTGCCCTACCGCTTCGGCATCCCGGTGAAGTTCGAGAACGACCTGCGCCTCTTCCGCAAGGAGGACCGGGCCCGGGCGGAGCGCTTCCTGAAAGGGCTTCGCGGCCACAGGATCTGGCGCATCTCCGAGTTCTACAACGAGCTGATGTTCCGGCTCCCGGCCATCCGCCAGGCGGAGGGGCACAGCGCAAACGGCGGCCGGGTCTACATGTACTATTGGACCCAGCCCTCCGCCATCCCGTTTCGGGGGGCCTGCCACGCGGTGGAGCTGGCCTACGTGTTCGGCAACCTGGACCAGACCATCTACACCGGGCCGGGCATCGACAAAAGGCTCTCGGAGCTGACCATGGCGGCGTGGGTGCAGTTTGCCAAGACCGGCGACCCCAGCACGGAAACGCTCCACTGGAAGCCTTACAGCGTAAAAGCCCATCGCCCCACCATGGTCCTGTCATCCACGCCCTATGTGCAGCGGGACGTGCTGGAAAAGCAGCGGATGCTCCTGGAGCCCCTGCTGGGGTACTGGGTCAACGCATCCTATGCCGACCTGTCCTATGACGTCCCCTTTGTCCGCAAGGCGGTGGGCATCGGACTGGCGGCTGTGGCGGGCGTCATCGGGGGCACGCTGGCGGTGCGTTCCCTGCTCAAGGAGTAAGTCGTTCCTCATTATGATCCTCAGGAGGGATTTCCCATGACCAACAAAGAGATTTACCAAAAGACGCTGACCTTCTCCCTGGGCCGGTTTCTTATCGACCTGGTGACCCTGCTGGTGATGGCGGGCCTGACGGTGGGCGGCTTCTTCCTGGCCAAGCAGCTGGTGAACAAGGCCATGATCGGCTTTGCCATCGGCCTGATCCTGGGCTTCATCGTGCTGGCTCTCGTCAGCCGGTTTATCTCCTACCGCTACAAGGCCGCCCAGATCGCCATGATGACCCAGGGAGTGTCCACCGGCGCCTTGCCGGACAACGTCCGGGAAGAGGGCTTCCGCCAGGTGCGGGAGAACTTTGCCACGGTGGCCATTTACTTCGCGGTGACCCGGGCTATCCAGGGGGTGTTCCAGCAGCTGGGCCGGCTCATCACCGGAGCGGCCCGGAACATCGGCGGCGACACCGGCGGCGCTGTGGGCAGCGCCATTTCCTCGGTAATGAACACCATCGTCTCCTATCTGTGCGATTGCTGCCTGGGGTGGATCTTCTACCGGGGCGGCAAGCATCCCTTCAAGGCCGCCTGTGAGGGCGCGGTCATCTTCTTCCGCCACGGCAAGACCTTCGCCAAAAATATGGGCCGGGTCTTCGGCATGGGCGGCCTTTCTCTGCTGGGCATCGGCGGGATCTTCTCCGGCGTCTTCTACCTGATCTTCTCCCGTTTCCCGGAGTGGTTTACTGCCCTGAGCGCCGAGATGGCCAACCCCAATATCTCCAACGAGTTCGTGCGGAACATCGTCTCTGATCCGAACACGCTGACCATTGCCACGGCGATCCTCGCCGGCGTTATCCTGTGGGGGATGATCCACTCCGCGGTGGTGAAGCCCTTCGTGCTGGTGGGCGTGCTGCGCAACTACATCGAGTCCGGCAAAAAAGACGTCCCCAGTGAGTCTTCCTTTGCGGAGCTGGCTTCCAAGTCCAAGAAGTTCGCCGAGCTGCAGGCCAAGGCCAAGGCCGAAGCCTAGTGCCCTTTCATTGAGATCGATTTTTCGTTGCCCGCAGGCCGCGTCAGAACGCATGTGCTGAGAAACGAGGCGGATCCTGCCGGCATGGTGAGCCGCACCATTCTTTCACGGAAGCCCATTCATGGATCGCAGGCAGGAATGGGGGCGAGGAGATTATCATGAAGCGGTTTTTGATACGATCTTTCCTGTTCCTCCTGGTGGCTGCGCTGCTGCCGTCTGCGCTGCCCCTTTCCTCTGCCGCCGGAGCCATCAAGGCGGTGCAAAGCCAGCGGGTACGGGTAGGTTGGTACAATTCCGAGCGCTTTCAGGATGGGGACGCGGCCAAGGGACCGAAAAGCGGGTATTCCTATGAGTATCTCCAGGATGTAGCCAACTACACCGGATGGGATTACGAATACGTTTCCGGCGGTTGGTCGGAGCTGTACGACGCTCTGGTGGCCGGGGAGATCGACCTGCTGGCAGGGATCTCCTATACCGAGGAGCGGGTGGCGCTGATGAATTATCCCGCCTATGAGATGGGCCTGGAGTCCTACTATCTCTATAAACGGGCCGGGAATGAGGAGATCAGCGGCATCGACCTGGCCTCGCTGAACGGGAAACGGGTGGGGACCCTGCGTAACAATCTGATGACCGCCCAGTTCGAGGCCTGGATGGAAGAGCTCGACCTGGACTGCGAGGAGGTCCTGTTCAACGACTTTGAGACCCGGGACAAGGCCTTCGAGGAGGGGACCATCGACGCCGTCATCGCGGTGAACAACAACGTTGCGTCCAACTCCGGCATCGTCCCTGTGGTGATGGTGGGTAGTCGGTCTACTATGTTGCGGTGACCAAGGGGAGGAAGGACCTGCTGGATCAGCTCAACACCGCCCTTGCCACCCTCAAGGAGAGCAATCCGTTCTTTATCCAGAGCCTGCAGCTCAAGTATTTTAACCACACCGCGGTCAACGCCACCCTCTCCCGGGAGGAGAGCGCATGGTTCAGCGACCACGGAACGCTGGTGGTGGGCTGCCTTGACGACTCCATGCCCTACTGCGACTTTGCCGCTGACGGGACCGCTCGGGGCGTTATCACAGACGTCTTCCGGGAATGGCAGAAACAGCTGGATCTGTCCCAGCGGATCAGGATCGAGTACCGGTCCTATCCCCACTACCCGGATCTGATTGCCGCTCTCCGGTCCGGGGAGATCGACGCCGCTTTCCCTGTGTATGACAGCATCTGGAACTCCGAGGAGCTGGGGATCGTCCAGGCCAATGATCTGGTGGAATCCGGCGTGCAGCTGGTGTATCGGGGAGAGTACCAGGACAAGACCACCACCGCTCGGATCGCCGTTTCCGACCGCAGCGCCTTCCAGCGGGTCTTCGCGGCCGCGAACTACCCGGACAGCGAGATCTGCGTCGTGGATACCCTGGCCGACTGCCTGGAGGCGGTGAAGCAGGGAAAAGCCACCTGCACCTTTTTTAACAGCGGCCAGGCGGAGGCCCTGCTCTCCAAGAGGACCTACCGGACGCTGAACCGCCTGACCCTGGGGGAGAGCGTCAACTACTGTGTGGGCGTGAAAAAAGGCAACAACGCCATGTACTCCCTGCTCACCCGGGGATTCTCTCTGGTGGATAAGTCCAAGACGACCAACGCCATGTACGGCTACATCGGCTCCGAGATGGAATACACCCTCTCCGACTTCCTTCTGGATAACATGGGCCTGGTCCTCGGGGTGGTGCTGATCATCGTGGTCCTGATCGCCACGGCCATCCGGGCCCACCGTCGGGCGGCCATCGACGGCCTCACGGGGTTGGGCAACAAGAGAGCCTACCTCACCGCCGTCCGGCAGCTGGAGCTCAGGATCAAGGAAAACCGGGCGGATTTCGCCATCGCGGTCTTCGATCTCAACGGGCTCAAGGAGATCAATGACAGCTATGGCCACGAGGCCGGGGATCGGGCGCTGACCGACGCGGGTAATCTCCTGAAAAAGGTGTTCGGCAACGACCACGTCTATCGCTATGGCGGCGATGGATTCATTGCCATCGAGGCGAACGCCACCTTGGCGGAGATGCAGCAGCGCTTCAGCCTGCTGGAGTGGGAGCTGGAGGAGATCAACCGGACCCAGCGACCCTATGTGCTTCCCTTGGCCCTGTCGAAGGGGGCGGCGGCCTATGACCCGGAGACGGACGCCGACTATGTGAAGGTGTTCGAGAGGGCGGACCAGGCCATGTATGATGAAAAAAGGGCCTATTACGAGACCCATGGCGACAGGCGGAGAAACAGAACGTGAAGATAGGACCTGATCCGGAACGGCTTCGGATCAGGAGCAGGTCCCTGCGAACAACGAAGAATGGTGAAAAGGCTCCAGTCACAGGTTGGCTGGGGCCTTTTTTGTTCAGTTCGTGATCCGCTGCCCCTCTGATCACAGCTCTCGCCAGAAACTCCAGACAGTACCAGACTTACGCATATGGAAAAATCGGCATGGCACGTAATGAAATAAGGAGCCCGGCGCCGGGAGGTAAATCCACCCTTGCAATCTCAACATTTTGGACTATAATAGATGGAGGTTAGGAGAAACTAACCATCCTCTGCTTTTCGGAATCAAGGGGATCGTATGAAAAGACAGGCCCGCAGGGCCTGCCGGGGAGGGAACAGGGTGAAATATGTGGGGATGCCCCTGGGCATGTGGCTGCTGTACCGGGGGTCGTTTCAGAAGCACCTGGTGACAGAGCTGTGGCTCACCGCTCAGGAGGCCAAAGCTGTCACCGCCAAAGCCAAGGGCAAGTACCGGGAGATCCTCGCCCGGCTGCCGGAGTTTGAGCCGGGGGACCGCTTCCAGATGAACATCGTGAGCTGCGCCATGCTGGGGGCTTTCGTGCTGAGCCTGGACCGCCGCCCCACGGTGGAGGAGCTCACCGCCTATTACGCCGCCGCCATGATGACGGCGCCCACCCGGTGGTTTTGCCGCCAAAGCGGCAAGCGGAAGTTCTCCCGGAAAGACGTGGAGGGCATGCGGGCTACCGCCGCCCTGCGGGCCGCGGACCGGAACCCCTATTCCTGGAACATGGAGTTCCTGCCCTACCCCGACGGCAGCGGCTATGAGGCCCGATTCACCCGGTGCGGCATCTGTACCCTGATGCGGGAGCTGGGCATCTTTGATCTGACCCCGGCCCTGTGCCGGCTGGACTACACCATGAGCGACGCCGGGGGCGCCACGGAGTTCGTCCGGGAGTATACCCTGGCCACCGGCGGCCCCTACTGCGACTGCGGATACAGGAGGAAAAGAACATGAGTGGCAAGATCCATATTGAGAAGAACACGGTGCAGGAGACCCTGATCATCCCCCTGTTTGGGCGGCTGGTGTGCTCGGAGCGCTTTCCGGAGCTGTTCTCCGACCCCGAGGCCCGGCGCCTCTGTGATTCCCTGGACTACGACTTCGCCGAGAAGCGCAAAAAGATGGAATCCCCGGCGGGGCTGTTCGGCGCATTGGAGGTGGCCCAGCGCCATTATGACCTGCAGTGGGAGGTGCGAGAGTACCTGAAGACCCACCCCAAGGCCTCTGTAGTAAACCTGGGCTGCGGCCTGGACGACACCTTCTCCAAGGTGGACAACGGCCAGTGCCGGGGGATCAATATCGACCTGCCGGACGTGATCGCCGTGCGGGACCAGCTGCTGCCCGCCGGGGAGCGGGAGCAGAACCTGGCCTGCGACCTGAACGACCCTGCCTGGATGGACGCCGTCGACGGCGGGGAAGGGGCGGTGTTCTTCGCGGCGGGGGTGTTCTATTATTTCAAGACGGAGCAGGTGAAGGCTCTGTTTGCCGCCCTGGCCAGCCGGTTTCCCGGGGCGGTGCTGGCGTTTGATTCCTGCAATCGCCGGGGGGCGAAGATGATGCGCAAGACCTGGCTGAAGGAGGCGGGCATCACCGACGTGGACGCCTACTTCTCCCTGGAGGACCCCCGGGAGCTGACCGCCTGGTGCCCGGACTTCGCCGCCGTGACGGACAAGAGCTACATGCGGGGCTACCGGGATATCTACAAAGAGGTGGGGCTGTTCCACAAGCTGATGATCCGCTTCTGCGACAGCCTGGTGAACATGCGGATCGTGCGGATCGCCTTTCGCGCCTCCATGCAGGAGAAGAAATAAGGTCCACGTAAAGCGGACGGTGGGGCGGAGGACCGCTCCGCCAGGATCCAGCGGGAAAGAGAGAAACACGAAATGCACGAGTATTACGCAAAGAACGCGCCGAAGCTGAAAAAAGAAATGAAGGGCTTGCTCAAGCCCATCACTGCTGAGCTGGAGAAGGCCGGAGGGAAGGAGTATGCGGGGATCTTCTCTGAGATCTGGGAGCATTATGAAAAGAATATGCTGGAGCATTTTCCCTATATCGGCGGGGACGCTGTCAGCGGCACCGGAAACCTGACCGGCGCCTACTGCTTCGTCTCTATGGGGGAAGTGCTCAAACGCTATGGCGTGGGGATGGAGGAGATCGGCCATCTCATGGTGCTGGCCTATGAGCGTCGCTTCCAGGGGCTGCCGGGGATCGTGAAGACCATCGCCCACAGGTCCTTTACAAACGTCAGATCTCTCAACAAGAAGTACCGGAAAAAAGACGCTGAGAACGCGGCCAACGCCGCTAAAAATCCGGGGAGCTTTGAGACCAAGACCATGCTTCCCCCGGAGGAGGGGTATGATTTCAGCTACCACAATCTGGTCTGCCCCCTGGCGGATTTCGCCAGAGCCCACGGCTACGAGGCGTACATGCCGTATCTCTGCAATCTGGACTACGTCATGTTCGGCGCCTTCGGCGTGCCCCTGTTCCGGGAGCACACCTGCTTTGAGGACGGGGACTACTGCGACTTCAAGCTGAAGCTGGACGCGGAGCCCCTGCCGTACTGGCCGCCGGTGTTCACCCAGGGCAAGGGGTATAAATGAGCCGCCATCTGCCCGTGGGCTGAGACGAGAAAGGGGGAGATTTGATGAAAACTTATAACGACATGGGCAACCTGTGGATGTTCATCGGGCTGCTGGCCCTCTCCCGCAAGGCGGAGAGCCGGGCGGGAGAATGATCAAGCTCTGCAGAAAGAGCTGGAAGGAGGAAAAAATGGGACTTTTCAGGAACTACATTAACCAGACCCGAAAGCCCGAGGGCTTCCTCGGGAAAATGATGATCAAGGGCATGAACTCCGGCCACGCCAAAATGGCAGACTGGGGTATTGATCATCTTCAGGGCGTTGACCCGAAGGAGATCTTGGATATCGGCTGCGGCGGGGGAAGGAACGCGGGAGAGCTGCTGAAACGCTTCCCCGGGGCTGCGGTGACGGCGGTGGACTACTCGCCCCTCTCGGTGGAGCAGGCGGCTGCCTATAACAAGGACGCCGTGGCAGCGGGCCGGTGCTTCGTGCGGCAAGGAGACGCCTCTGCCCTGGACTTTCAGGCGGGCAGCTTTGACTTGGCCACCGCCTTCGAGACCGTCTACTTCTGGCCGGGGCTGGAGCAGTGCTTTGGAGAGGTCTGCAGGGTCTTGAAGCCGGGCGGCTGCTTTCTGATCGTGAATGAATCTGACGGGCTGGACGCCGGTAGCAAAAAGTTCGAGCAGATGATCAACGGCATGAAGATCTACACCGTGGAGGAGCTGGAAGCGGCGCTGAGAAGCGCGGGCTTTGATGCGGTGGAGACGGACCATGCCGGGAACAAGCCGTGGATCGCCCTGCTGGCGAGGAAAGGGCTTGACTGAAAGAACAAGACGAGCAGCCGTGCCGTGATCCATGCTTGACAAAGGGGGAGAAAGGGGCTATAATGTCAATCGGTTAGTTAAAACTAACCACAAAGGTTAGGAAAAGCTAACTGCCAAAAATCATCAACGGACTGATCCGGAAAGGGGACATCATCATGAGTAAAGTAGCGATCGTCTATTGGAGCGGCACCGGCAACACGGAGGCCATGGCCAAGGCCGTGGAGGAGGGCGCCAAGGCCGCCGGCGCGGAAACTGCCCTGCTGACCTGCGGGGATTTCGGCCCGGACAAGATGGACGAGTATGACGCCGTGGCCTTCGGCTGCTCCTCGCAGGGGGCCGAAGAGCTGGAGGAGAGCGAGTTCGCCCCCATGTTCGCCGCCTGCGAGCCCAAGCTCAGCGGCAAGAAGATCGCCCTGTTCGGCTCCTACGGCTGGGGCGACGGGGAGTGGATGCGCACCTGGGCGGAGACCTGCAAGAACGATGGGGCTGTTTTCGCGGCGGACTTCGTCATCGCTAACGAGGCCCCGGACGATGACGCCGTGGCCGCCTGCAAGGCGCTGGGCGGAGCCCTGGTGTGACCACCCTGTTCGCCGTCATTCTGCTGTTCGCAGGGGAGCTGGCGCTGCTCTGGCTGAAAGCCCGGCTGCGCAGGGGCGATCCCAGGCGAACGCACCTGTAGTCGATCATAAGGATCACTCCTCTGAGAGGGCTCCCGGCCGCTGCGCTAGGCTGGGGGCTCTTTCCTCAGGGGGAAGAATAAAGGAGGGCTTTGATGGAAGAGAAGAAGAAAAATCCCCTGGGGGCGCTGCTGGGGTATGCGGGCAAGTTCAAGGGGCTGACCTTTCTGGGGCTGGGGCTTTCCGCCGTGGCCATGGTGCTGGGCATGCTGCCCTATCTGTGCATCTGGCTGGTGGCCGGGGATCTCATTGCCGTGGCGCCGGAATGGGCACAGGCGCAGAACATCACCGGGTACGGCTGGTGGGCCTTTGCCTTTGCGGTGGCAGGCATCGCCGTGTACTTCCTGGCGCTGATGTGCACCCATCTGGCGGCGTTTCGCACCGCCTCCAATATCCGCAAGCAGGGCATGGCCCACCTGATGAAGGCCCCTCTGGGCTTCTTTGACAGCAACGCCTCCGGGCTGCTGCGCAACCGCCTGGACGGCGCCGCCTCCGAGACGGAGACGCTGCTGGCCCACAACCTGGCGGATATCGTGGGCACGGCGGCCATGTTCATCGCCATGGTGGTGCTGCTTTTCGTCTTTGACTGGCGCATGGGAGCTGCCTGCCTCTTGGCGGCGGTGGTGTCCATCCTGTCCATGTTCTCCATGATGGGCGGCAAGAACGCCAAGCTCATGGCGGAGTACCAGGCTGCCCAGGATACCATGAGCAAGGCCGGCACCGAATACGTCCGGGGCATCCCGGTGGTGAAGGTCTTTCAGCAGACGGTGTACTCCTTCAAAGCCTTCAAGGAGGCCATTGAGGACTACAGCACCAAAGCCGAGCAGTACACTGACGGGGTGTGCCGCTTGCCTCAGTCCGTGAACTTGACCTTCACGGAGGGGGCGTTCATCTTCCTGGTGCCCGTGGCCCTGCTGCTGGCCCCCGCCGCCCTGGAGAGCGGCGATTTCGCCTCCTTTGTGACCAACTTCGCATTTTACGCGGTGTTCTCGGCCATCGTCTCCACGGCCCTGGCCCGCATCATGTTCGCCGCCAGCGGGATGATGCTGGCCAACACCGCCCTGGCCCGCATCGACCAGGTGATGAGAGCCCCCACCCTCCCGGTTCCGGCGCACCCCCAGGCGCCCCGGGACAACAGCGTGGTCTTTCGGGACGTGAGCTTCACCTACGAGGGAGCCCAGCTCCCGGCGCTGGACGGGGTCTCCTTCACCGTGGAGCCCGGCCAGACCGTGGCCCTGGTGGGGCCCTCCGGCGGCGGAAAGACCACCGCCGCCAGCCTGATCCCCCGGTTCTGGGACGTGACCTCCGGCACGGTGGAGGTTGGCCGGGTGGACGTGCGCCAGGCCGATCCCCACGTTTTGATGGACCAGGTGGCCTTTGTGTTCCAGAATACCCGGCTGTTCAAGGACAGCATCCTGGAAAACGTCCGCATCTCCCGGCCTGGGGCCTCCCGGGAGGAGGTGCTGGCGGCCCTGTCCGCCGCCCAGTGCGACGATATCCTGGCCAAGCTCCCCCAGGGGGCGGACACGGTGATCGGCACCCAGGGCACCTACCTCTCCGGCGGGGAGCAGCAGCGAGTGGCCCTGGCCCGGGCTATCCTCAAGGACGCCCCTATCGTAGTGCTGGACGAGGCCACCGCCTTTGCCGACCCGGAAAACGAGGTGCTGATCCAGAAGGCCTTCGGGGCCTTGACGAAGGGCCGCACCGTCATCATGATCGCCCACCGGCTCTCCACCGTGGTGGGGGCGGATAAGATCGTGGTGCTGGAGGGCGGCCGGGTGGCCCAGCAGGGCACCCACCAGGAGCTGCTGGAAGCCGGCGGCCTCTACGCCCGGATGTGGGCGGACTACAACCAGGCGGTCCGGTGGAAGATTACCGGGGCAAAGGAGGTGGGGTGAATGTTCGGTAAGGTTTTTCAGCGAAAGTACGCTCTGTCCGATCAGGGCGTGCGCAATGTGAAGAAAGGCACCCTCTGGACCCTCATCGTCAACCTGGTGGTCATGGGGGGCATGGGCATCCTTTACGCCCTCATGAGCGGCTACATGGCCACCCTGACAGGCGGCGCGCCCCTGCCCGTCGGCCGGGTCTATCTCCTGCTGGTGCTGGGCTTCGTGGTGCTGTCGCTGCTCACCCACCTGCAGCAGTACCGGGCCACCTACGGCCTGGTGTATGGAGAAGTCAAGACCGCCCGGCTCACGTTAGCGGAGCGCCTGCGCAAGCTGCCTTTGGGGTACTTCGGCAAGCGGGACCTTGCTGACCTGACGGAGACCCTCATGGGAGATGTGAACCGCCTGGAGCACGTGTGGTCCCACTGCCTGGGGTATCTCTATGGATCCGTGCTGTCCACTATCCTGGTGGCGGTAGGCCTGGCGCTGATGGATTGGCGGCTGGCTCTGGCCTGCCTTTGGGGTGTGCCCGTGGCTTTTGGGCTGCTGTTCGGCAGCCGGAAGCTGGCCCAGCGCCACGCGGAGGCTTCCAAGGCGGCGGCATTGCAGGTATCTGACGGCATCCAGGAGACTTTGGAGAACATCCGGGAGATCCGGGCCACCAGCCAGGAGGACCGGTTTCTGCGCTCGCTCAATGAGAAGATCGACCGCCACGAGAAGACCCTGATCGGGGGAGAGCTCTCCACCGGCATCTTCGTCAACGCCGCCAGCGTCATCATGCGGCTGGGGGTGGCTACCACCATCCTCACCGGCACGGGGCTCATCCTCTCCGGGCAGATCGATTTCATGACCCTGTTTCTGTTCCTGCTGGTCATCACCCGGGTGTACGCCCCCTTTGACCAGGCCCTGGCCCTCATTGCGGAGATGTTCCTCTCCCAGGTCTCCGCTGACCGGCTGACGGAGATCGCCGAGACCCCCGTCGCCGAGGGGGAGGAGGACTTCCATTCCCAGGGGCACGATATCGAGTTCAAGGACGTGGCCTTTGCCTACGACCACGAGCAGGTCCTTCGCGGGGTGAGCTTCACCGCCCGGGAGGGGGAGGTCACCGCCCTGGTAGGGCCCTCCGGATCCGGAAAGAGCACCTGCGCCCGCCTGGCCGCCCGGCTGTGGGATATCGACAGCGGCAGCATCACGATGATCATCTGAATGATGACATTCATCAGCAGAATGCCCGTATCCTGAGCATTCGGTCCTCCACGAACCGTCTTTACCGCGTCAATGATGACTCCGTTGTAGATCCACCGGAAAAAACCGATGAATCTCTCTCCCATAAATGAAGTCGTAAGCCGCAGGATGATAAACATCGCCGCAAGCTCCACTCCATGCGCCAGCTCCTGGCTTTTTGCGACCTGGCCTTTCTTCCGCGTATCCGACAGCTTTTTGGAAGTCGCTTCCTCAGTCTTGTCATCGCCGAAGAACTGAAGGTCAAGGGCAAACCGGAGCGGATATTCACTACTCATGCAGCCCGTCCACCATATTTGCCATCGTAAGCTTCATCTCATCGAATACCATCTCCGCCACCTCCGGAAAGAGGAATACCATGACAAAAAGGATCAGAAGTCCCGCAATGATCTTGATCTGCACGCCGATCGAAAACATATTCATCTGCGGCGCGACCTTTGCCATAATGCCGAGTACGACATTGACGATCAGCATCGTCGCGAAAATCGGCATCATGATCCGGAATCCCAAAACGAACAAATCGGTAAAGTAGACGATCATTCCTTCCAGGAGTACATCCGACCGGAACACTGTCCCGCCAAGCGGGATCAGCGTGAATGAATCAATCACGGCACGCAGGATGTAGTGATGCATATTTGATACAATCAGCAAAACCAGTATCACCTGATTGTAGATGCTGCCGGTGATCGTCATCTGCACATTCGTACCCGGATCAAACATGCTGACCATCGACAGTCCGATATCCATGTCGATGATATTTCCGGCAAAC
>ERZ842401.4727-NODE-4727-length-15612-cov-4.869126_pt1 | contig 15612 bp, 13 predicted proteins | sample MGYA00521270_ERZ842401 | MGnify/ENA primary metagenome ERZ842401 (study PRJEB31892, sample SAMEA3878208) | bioreactor metagenome | biome: Moose rumen | place: Sweden | collected 2011-10 | study: EMG produced TPA metagenomics assembly of the PRJEB12797 data set...
TTCTTCAGCGTCGCACCCACTTTCAGTTCGGCCGTACCCTGCGTCTTCACACGCACGCCGCCAGGACCAAAGATCTTCTCGGCAGGTCCGAGGTCGAACTTCATGTCAGAGAAGTCGAACTTCTCCTTGCCCTTCGTCTTGGCGTTCTCTGCATCCTTCTGACGGAAGAACTGCTGGCGGGCACGGCGTTCCGACCACTTCATATACTCCTCGGGAGTCATCATGACGGGAGCGTTCAGATAGGAATTGCCTATCTTTGAACCGATAAAATAAAGATTGAGCGAGTCATCGTAGACGGCCTCCTGTTTGATGTTCTCAGGCATCCGGAGGTCCAGTGCACTGGTGTCGGCATCCTCTGTCAGCACAGGGGCTGTCTTCTGGATGCGCCAGCGAGGATGCAACAGCGAGTCGGGGATGGTCTCATCCTCGACAGTCACCGACTTCGGCTGTGCCCTCGGCGCAGCTTTTTTCGGTTGCTTGTCATCATCGTCGGGCCGGGGCACCTGGGCAAATGCCGTGATGCTCAGCAACACCAATAATATATAGGCGACTCGCTTCACTTTTCTCTCATATCATCCTTCACACGCCCCTCCCTCACAGGGAGGGGGCGGGGGAGAGTCTTTTCTATTTTATTTGTTTCAGTGCCAACTTCACCACCTGTTCAACGGGCAGCGAGGGCTGTTCCTGCAAGATGGCAACCACCACTTTCTGCGTGGGAGCAGGCGCAAAGCCCAGCATGGTGAGGGCTGCCACAGCCTCGTCGCGAACGGCATTGTCGATGGGGACCGTGATAGAGCCGCCGGCAGGTATCTCCTCGGTGATGCCCAGGGCCACGATCTTGTCTTTCAAGTCGACAATGATGCGCTGGGCGGTCATCTTACCAATGCCCTTGATGCTCTGAATCAGTTTCGCATTGCCGGTGGAAATGGCATTGCAGAGTTCAGGCACACTCATGCCCGAGAGCATCATGCGCGCTGTGTTAGCCCCCACCCCACTGACGGTGATGAGCAACTGGAACATCTCGCGTTCCTTTTTATTATAGAAGCCATAGAGCACGTAGGCATCCTCACGAATAGCCTCATAGACGTACAATTTCACTTCCTTTTTCCCCTGACAGGCTGAATAAGTATTCAGCGAGATGTTCAGGGCATAGCCCACTCCGGCAGCCTCTACAGTGGCAAGTGCAGGCGTCAGCTCGGTGAGCTCGCCTTTGATATATTCTATCATTGTTAGTACAAAATTTGTATATATACAATGAAATAACGACAGAAAGCCGTTCTTTATTGCCTCAACGTGAATTTTGGACGATTTTTCCCCTCAGCTTAAAATGAATTTTTGCAATAATTCATCCAATTTATGCATAAATTGCTCCGATTTATGCATAAATTGAAAACGATAAACGAGACAACTCCTCATGAAAGCCAAAACTTTTCTGTCATATTGTTAGGTATTTCCAGAAAAATGTGTACTTTTGCACACAGATTTAATTGTTTAACAACACAAAGTACAAAAAATGATGAAGAAAATCAGAGTAGCCGTCGTTGGTTACGGCAACATCGGAAAGTATGCCCTTGAGGCACTGGAGGCCGCTCCCGACATGGAGGTGGCTGGTATTGTGCGCCGCCAAGGGGCAGAGAACAAGCCACAGGAACTGGCACCGTATGAGGTTGTGAAGGATATCCGTGAACTGAAAAATGTAGACGTGGCCATCTTGGCTACCCCCACTCGCTCATGCGAGGAATATGCCAAGCAGATTCTGCCGCTGGGCATCAACACCGTCGACTCGTTCGACATCCACACCCTGATTCGCGACTATCGCCGCACGCTCATGGAACTGAACAAGAAGACCAACACCGTCAGTGTGATTGCCGCCGGATGGGATCCGGGCAGTGACTCGATTGTCCGCACGCTGATGCAGAGTCTGGCTCCGAAGGGACTGAGCTACACTAACTTCGGCCCCGGCATGTCAATGGGTCACAGTGTCTGCGTACGCTCTAAGGCCGGCGTGAAGAACGCGCTCTCTATGACTATCCCCCTCGGTGAAGGCATACACCGCCGCATGGTGTATGTAGAGCTGGAGGAAGGTGCCAAGCTCGACGAGGTGACAGCCGCCATTAAGGCCGACCCCTACTTTGCCAACGACGAGACGCATGTGTTCCAGGTGGAGAGCGTCGACGACGTGCGCGACATGGGTCATGGCGTGAACCTGGTGCGCAAGGGTGTCTCAGGCAAGACGCAAAACCAGCGACTGGAGTTCAACATGAGCATCAACAATCCCGCCCTGACCGGACAGGTGCTGGTGAACGTGGCCCGTGCCTCGATGCGCCTGCAGCCTGGCTGCTACACGATGGTCGAAATTCCTGTCATCGACATGCTGCCCGGCGACAAGGAAGAACTGATCAGCCATCTGGTGTAAACAGAATGTAATATAATATTAAAGCCGAAAGTTTGCTGCTTTCGGCTTTTTTATTTACTTTTGCACCAAAACTAAACCTAATACATTCAATAAAATGAAGAAACTGTTCTCTGCCCTTTGTCTGATGCTGGCCACAACAGGCGTTTTTGCGTCCGATTATGACACATACTATCAGAATCTGCCTTGTCAGGTGAAACCAGTCGTTCCCATACAAATTCCTGACCACCAGGTGAGCATCACGGAATGTGGAGCTGTGGGCGACGGCGTGACACTGTGTACCGAAGCGATTGAAAAGGCCATCTCGAAAGTGACCAAGCTGGGCGGCGGTCGCGTGGTGATTCCAGAAGGAGTATGGCTGACGGGACCCATCATGCTGAAAGATAACATTGAACTGCGCGTGGAGCAAGGGGCTATCGTGTGTTTCTCGCCCGACAAACAGCTATTTCTGGACAAGAATCCCGATGCCAAGCGCGTATATCCCTGCATACGGGCCTCGAAACGTAAGAACATCGCCATTACCGGAAAGGGCGTGATTGACGGTGGCGGACACCTGTGGCGACCCGTGAAACGCATGAAAATGAGCGACGTGGAGTGGCGACAGTATCAGGAACTGGGTGGTCAACTGAACGAGAAAGGCGACCTATGGTACCCCTGGCAACTGACGAATGGCTATGCCGATATTGCCGAGACGGCCCAGAAACAGGAGTCCATGCGCAATGACCTGATTCGTCTGACCGACTGCGAGAATGTGCTGGTAGAGGGAGTGACCATCCAGAACTCGCCCCGTTTCCACTTGCATCCCTGCTATTGCACGAATGTGATTATCGACGGTGTGACGGTACGCTCAGAATGGAACGTACAGAACGGTGACGGCATAGACCTGAGCGACTGCCATCAGGCACTCATCGTGAACTCGACGGTCAGCGTGGGCGACGACGGCATCTGCATGAAGAGCGGCAAGCCCTCGAAGAGCCACGCCATCGCCGGCTGTGAGGATATCGTGGTGGCCCACAACACAGTGAACCACGCCCATGGCGGCTTCGTCTTCGGCAGTGAGACGGCTGGCGGCATGCGCCGCATGGTGGTGCGCCACAACGTGTTCAGTGGCACTGACGTAGGCTTGCGCTTCAAGAGTGCGCTCGACCGTGGCGGCAAGTCGGAACAAATCTTCATCAGCAACATCATGATGAACGACATCAGCAGCGAGGCCATCACTTTCCAGTGCGACTACGTGAACAAACATGCCGGTACCACTACCGATACGCCCACCTATACGGAAGCAGAGAAGAAGTGGGCTCCGCAGTTCCAGGATATCCACATCAGTAATGTGGTATGTCGCGGCTGCAAGATCGGCATCAAAGCTGCCGGCATAGCAGGTCCGGAGTGCGTGAAGAACATCATCATCAGCGACTGCTCTATTATATATAACAAGGTGGCCTCCTCCATTGACGAGAAGACCACCCAGATAACGCTCAAGGATGTGAAGCTGACAGCGAACAAGGCGCAATAAAAACAGATAAGAGGCTGTGTCGTTTATATAGCACAGCCTCTTTCTTTTTGCTGTTGGTTACAGCAGTTTTGATAACCAATAATTGTTTTCAGAATTTTATTTCAGCACATTTTCTTACTGAAGACGGAAGGTGAAAGGAACGGTGTAGTTGACGGCCACAGCTTTGCCCTCGTTCTGTCCGGGAGTCCACTTCGGCATCAACTTGATCACACGCAGAGCCTCGGCATCGAGCAGCGGGTCAACAGGCTTGACAACAATGGGATTGGTAACATTTCCCTGCTCGTCAATGACAAAGCGAACCAGCACGCGCCCCTCAATGCTCTTCTCCTCGCACTCTGCAGGATACTTCACATTGTCAGCAATAAACTTCATCAGGGCCTCCTGACCGCCGGGAAACTCAGGCATCTGGTCGGCCTCGTCGCGCGAACCGTCGAGCAGGAAAGAGACCGGTATCGTATACTTCACACGAACAGCTTCGCCAGCCTCGTTCTTACCAGCTTCCCATGCAGGCATGTCAGAGAGCACGCGAACAGCCTCAGCATCAAGCAGAGAGTCTGCTGACTCAGCCACTTCCACATTGCTCACTGTACCGTCGGCCTCAACCACGAACGTGCAAACAACACGGCCTTCCATGCCCACTTCCTCTGCTTGTGCAGGGTACTTGATGTTCTTGCCGAGATAAGCAATCAGAGCTTCCTGACCACCAGGGAATTCAGGCATCACAGCAGTTGAATCAACAGGCTCAGACTCGGTGGTAGCCTGCTTGTTTTGTGTACACATGGTCAGTCCCATCACTGCGATGGCAGCCAACAAAAAAGCTTTCATTTTCATCATAAAAGAATTGAATAAAATATTTAACAAAAAACTTACGGCTGCAAAGATAAGCACTATTTGCATTTTTCCACCCACTCGGAGTGTGCAAATTAGTGTGCATTTTATACAATACTGAAAATCAACGGATTACAGAGTCTTCAGAACGTCATCCCATTCCTTAGGGCTTCCCTTCCGACCAAAGGCACGTTCAAAAAGTCGACGGCGTGTTGACGATATGGCCTCATCGCTCCGAATGGTGAGGAAAGCAATATCAGTAGGCCGAAATCCCATTTTAAGGAGCAAGCATACATGATAGTCGTGTTCTGAAAGACGGCAGAGATCGTACAAACGATTCTTGAACGATGGATAAGCCTGCAGAACAGCCTGTTCAATGGCCTGCCACTGTTCAGCGGTGATGTGCGAGGCATCGCCTCCATTCACTCGCAATCGCAACTGCCGGTAAATGTCGCTGCTCGATGCCACTTCCTCCAGACTTTTCCGCTGCTGCTCACCGCGCTGCAAATATTCCTCGCGCCACTGCCTCATTTTCTCTATACGGAACTTCAGTATAATCTGCCGCTGACGGTAGAGGCGCACCACAAGCAGCAAAATGCCTACTACCAAGAGACTGACGACTGCTCCCCATATCAAGGCTACGCCCTGCCGATGGCTGAGCAGTGACAAGCGGCCAATTTTCTCTTGCGACCGACGGTCCTGATAGTGAGCATGATGCTGCAACAGCCGCTTGGTGACCTGCTCACGCTTGCGAATCTGGGCATTTACCTGTTCATAGCTTTCTATAGTGCGTGTTGCCTCAATGTGCTGTCCCATCTGTATTTGCAGTTTCGCCATACGCAACAACGCAAACGACCGCACGTAGGATGACCGTTTGTTACTGAGCTTACGATACCACCCAATGGCATCCCACAATTGACTGTCGCGCTCGGCATTCCATCCACGTACAACCAAGTCGAGTTCGCCGCTCTTGGGAGTAAGATGCTCCAGTTTATCGAACTCTTCCTCCGGCAACTGGTTCTTCATCTCCTGCATATTCAGATAACGATCGTAATAGTCGGTCTGCAGGTCCCTGTGAACCTGCAATGGGCTGTTGCCCAAGTCGTCAACGACTCTCGACAACGTGCCGCGAGCCGCCTCGATGTGTCCGCGTGTCTCATAGGCAAAGGCGATATAGCCAAGTTCCCTTAGCATGCCCATTGTATCGCGCTGGACTGAGTCGAGGACAAATGCCGAAGTCATGCACTCTATACACTCTTCTGCCAACCCATTGCGCAGGAACAATAATCCCATACGATAATGCACCTCGCTTTCGAGATCTGAATCAGGATACTGACACAGCACATCATAAGCCTCTTCATAAAGGTCGAGTGCCATCACGGCATCGGTATCTTCCGCAGCAATGGCTGCACTGATCATTTTCTGAACCTGTTCGGTATGCGATGAAGGGTCTATGCACGAAACGAAAGCATAGCTGATGACCATCCACACGATAATCATCAGCTTTGAACAAAAAAGAAATTCTGCCTTCGTTTCTCTCATTGGGAAATTTCGGGAGTTAACAGATTATTGCTCGGCTGCCGACAACAATATTTCAGACAGCGTGGGGTGGATGTGCACCATGTTGCGCAACTGCTCCACGGTGGCGTTTAGCTGCATCAACACGCTGACTTCCTGCACTATATCGGCACTGTGGGCACCAAAGGCATGACAGCCAAGAATGCGAGACCCTCCCCCATCCCCACCCTGTGAGGGAGAAGTGCTAAATAGCTTCAGCATGCCGTCGGTTTCGCCCATGGCCAGTGCCTTTCCGTTGGCACGATGGAAGGCCTTGCGACACACGTAGTCCACGCCCCGTGCCTTCAACTCGTCTTCGGTAGGACCGACGCAGGCGGCCTCGGGCGTGGTGAAGATGGCGGCAGGAATGTTTTTTAGTGAAGCTACCGCTTCTCCACGACTCCTTACAATTTCGTCTACCACCACTTTTGCCTGCCATTCGGCAGCATGGGCCAGCATCTGCTTTCCATTCACATCGCCAATGGCATAAACGGAAGCCTCCCCCATCCCCTCCAAGGGAGAGGCGATGCACACACGGAAGTTTTCATCAACGGGGACGGAACCGTCACGATTGAGCGTGATGCCAAGAGCCTCCAGGTTCAACCCTTCGGTACGGGGCTTGCGACCCGTGGCCATCAGGATGACATCGGCATCGATGTCGGCCAGCGACTGCACAGCGGTCTTCATTTTAAAAGTAATTCCCTGCCTTTCCAGTGTTTTACGCAGGCGCTTGGCAATGTCGCTGTCAAGGGCAGGCAGACATTCTTTCAGGTACTCTATCACCGTGACCTCCGAACCGAAGCGATTGAAGATACTGGCAAACTCCATGCCGATGACACCTGCACCAATGATGCATAGCTTCTTGGGACACTCGCGCAAGGCGAGCATGCCAGTGGAATCGACCACGCGAGGGTCTTCATGAATGCCGGGGATGGGCAGCCACTTCGTTTCAGAGCCAGTGGCAATGATGACATTAGTAGCTGCAATGCAGCCACACGCAGGACAGGTGACCGTGTGGGCATCGACGAAGGAGGCTTTTCCGCGAATGAGGGTGATGTTGGGGTGCGAGAGGATACTCTCTACCCCACTGCGCAACTGCGCCACCACCTGTGGCATACGTTCCACGGCCTCAGCAAAGGAAGCACTATGCACGTAGGTCTTCGTGGGGATGCACCCTACGTTTAGACAGGTGCCACCCACCTCCGAGGCTTCGAAGATGACGACTTTCAGTCCTGCCTTGGCAGCAAGTTCAGCAGCACGGTAGCCTCCAGGGCCTGCACCGATGATAATGAGATCAGATGTATTCATAATTAGTAATTAGCAATGAGTAATTATGATTTGTCTGCAATCAACTGATGATAGGTGGTGACAGGATGCTTGGCAGCCAGCACATCGTCGACACGGCCAATAGGCGTGTTGTGCGGTGCCGACTTCACCAGCTCCGGGTCGGTCTTGGCCTCTTCGGCAATCTGCCGCATCACGGCAATAAAGCCGTCGATGGTCTCCTTCGACTCGTTCTCGGTGGGTTCAATCATCAGGCTCTCATGGAACAGCAAGGGGAAATAGATGGTGGGCGCATGATAGCCATAGTCAAGCAGACGCTTGGCCACGTCCATCGTGGTGACACCCGTCGACTTATCTTTCAATCCATCAAAGACAAACTCATGTTTGCACACCCCTTCGATAGGCAGTTCATAGACATCTTTCAGCGACTCCTTGATATAGTTGGCATTGAGCGTAGCCAAGGGGCCCACCTCTTTGATATGTTCACGACCGAGCGAGAGGATATAGGCATAGGCTTTCATGGCTACAGCGAAGTTGCCATGATAGGGAGACACCTCGGGGAAAAGATCCTCCAGGCCCTTGCGCACACCCACAGGACCGGCACCGGGTCCACCACCGCCATGAGGCGTTGAGAACGTCTTGTGCAGGTTGATGTGCATCACGTCGAAGCCCATATCACCGGGGCGACAAGCACCCAACATGGGGTTCAGGTTGGCACCGTCGTAGTACATCAGGCCACCAGCCTTGTGTATCAGCTTTTCAATCACGGGGATCTGCCGTTCAAAGAGGCCGAGAGTGTTGGGATTGGTCATCATCATGGCGGCAATGTTGGGACCTTCCAGTTCTACTAGTTTAACTAGTTCCTCTAGTGAGACTAGGCCGTCTGCCCCACTCTTCACCTCCACGATATCGAAGCCGCAGACAGCTGCCGAAGCGGGATTGGTGCCGTGGGCCGAGTCGGGCACGATGACCAGTCGACGGGCAGCGTCTCCCCTACTCTCATGATAACGCTTGATGACCATGAGGCCGGTCAGCTCGCCATGAGCGCCAGCAAAGGGTTTCAAGGTGAAAGCACGCATGCCCGTCAGTTCGCAAAGCGACCGGCAGAGCAGTGTGCAGACAGCCTCGGCCCCCTGCACCGTTTCCTTCGGCTGCAGGGGATGCAGGTTTTGGAATTGTGGCATGGCGGCCACTTCCTCATTGATCTTGGGGTTGTACTTCATGGTGCAGGAGCCCAACGGGTAGAAGCCGTTGTCGACACCGAAGTTATTACCCGACAGGTTGGTATAGTGGCGCACCACCGTCAGCTCGTCACATTCAGGCAGTTGTGCCGCCTCTTTACGGCGCATCTCTTCAGGAATCTGGTAAGCACCGAAACGGTTCTTGGGAAGCGAATAGCCGCGCCGGCCGGGCTGCGAAAGTTCGAAAATCAGGTTTCCGTATAGTCGGTTGTTCATTGGTTTTTGAATTAGGGGTGCGACAATGTCGCACCATACAGAACATTAAATGAGGGAAAGCAAAAGGTCGATTTCTTCCTTGGAGCGTTTCTCGGTGACGGCAAACATAATCTGGTCGTCGGCCACTTTGATGCCACCGAAGATGCCGTTCTCCGTGAAGCGGCGCTGAAGGGCATCGACATCGCCGTCGTAGCGCACCACGAACTCGTTGAAGAACGGCTGATCGTAGACAAGGGAGAAACGGCCCGTTGCCAGCAGTTGCTCGCACAGATAGTGGGCACCTGCATAACTCAGTTCGGCAGCCTCGCGGAGCCCCTGCTTGCCCATCAGCGAGCAATAGACGGTGACCCACAGGGCCATCAGGCTCTGATTAGAGCAGATGTTCGACGTCGCTTTCTGACGGCGGATGTGCTGTTCGCGCGCCTGCAGTGTGAGCACGAAAGCACGCTGACCACGATTATCAAGCGTCTGGCCCACGATGCGGCCCGGCATCTTGCGGATGAGTTTCTCCGTGCAGCACATATAGCCGACGTACGGTCCGCCGAACTGCATGGGTATGCCCAACGACTGAGCGTCGCCCACGGCAATGTCGGCTCCCCACTCGCCCGGTGTCTTCAGCACGGCGAGGTCGGCTATGATGCTGTTCATCACGAAGAGTGCCTTCTTCTCGTGGATAGCATCGGCAAAGCCTGTATAGTCCTCCACGATGCCATAACGGTTGGGTTGTTGAACAATGACACCGGCAACGTCGTTGACAGCGGAGAGAGAAGACTGGAGAGAGGAGAGAGTGGTCACACCATTCTCGGCCTTCACCATCTCAACATGAATGCCGTGGAAATGGGCGTAAGTCTTCAGCACTTCGACAGTCTTAGGGTCGACGGTCTTGCTGACCAGCACCGTGTTCTGCTTCTTTCCTGCCGCCACGGCCATCATCATCGCCTCGGCCGTAGCCGTGGTGCCGTCGTACATCGAGGCATTCGAGATGTCGATGCCTGTCAGCTCGGCCATCATCGACTGATACTCGAAGATGTAGTGGAGCGTGCCCTGCGAGATCTCTGCCTGATAGGGCGTGTAGCTGGTGAGCAACTCGGAGCGCGAGAGCAGATTGGGAATGACAGCCGGCGTATAGTGGTCGTAGACACCGGCACCGGCAAAGCAGGTGAGCTGGCGATTCTGCGAGCCGAGCTGTTCGAACAGCCGTCGCACCTCCAGCTCGCTCATCTCCGACGGCTGCTGATAGTCGCCACGAAAACGGATGCTCTCGGGCACGTCGGCATAGAGCGCATCGACAGTGTCGATGCCTACGGTGGCCAGCATCGACTGCAGGTCGGCCTCGGTATGGGGAAAATACTTATGCATTTTCAATCATTTCTTTATATGCCTCGGCATCCATCAGGTTGTCGAGCTCGGTCTTGTCGGAGAGTTCCACCTTGATAATCCAGTTTTCCCAGGGGTCCTGGTTGAGCAGTTCGGGCTGGTCGTCGAGGGCTTCGTTCACTTCAACGACGACACCGCTGACGGGAGACATCAGGTCGCTGGCGGCCTTCACGCTCTCCACAGCGCCAAACTCGCTGCCGGCTTCCACTTCGTCGTCCACTTCGGGCATGTCTACATAGACCACGTTGCCCAGCTCATGCTGTGCATAGTCGGTGATGCCGATGTAACCATACTCGCCTTCAATTCTCACATACTCGTGCGACTCACTGTAGTAGAGTCCTTCTTTTACTGTTGCCATAGTATTGTTGTTTTATTTCGACTTTTCGAGATTTCGATGTTTCGATATTACGATGTTTCAATGTTACGATTTCTTGTAATGCTTCTCGTAGAAGCGCTTCTTCACCACCACGCCGGGGAAGGTCTTCTTTCGAATCTGCACTTCCACCTCGGTGCCCAGCTTCGCATACTGGCTGTCGACGAGTGCCATGCAGACGCTCTTGTCGGTAGAGAGGGTGTGATAGCCGGTGGTCACCTCGCCGATGGGCTGTCCGCCTTTCAGCACGGTGTAGCCATGACGGGGTATGGCCTTGTCGTGCAGTTCAATGCCGACAAGTTTGCGCTCTGTGCCCTCGGTCTTCTGCTTCAGCAGGGCTTCGCGCCCGATGAACTCTGGCTTGTCGAACTTCACGAACATGGTCAAGCCTGCCATCACGGGCGAAATCTCGGCCGAGAGCTCATCGCCGTAGAGAGGCAGACCCACCTCGAAACGCAGCGTGTCGCGACAGCCCAGTCCGCAGGCCTGCACGCCGGCAGCCATCAGCTTGTCCCAACAATTATTAATGTACGCATGCGAGGCATAGATCTCGAAGCCGTCCTCGCCGGTGTAGCCGGTACGGGAGATTATAAGGAAACTCTCCCCCTCCCTGCGAGGGAGGGGCTGGGGGAGAGTCTTTGCCTCATAGAACTCCAACTCGCTGCACTCCAGCCCCAGCACCTGTTCCACAATCTCTTCGCTCTGCGGTCCCTGCACAGCCAGCTGGCCATAATAGTCGCTACGGTTCTGCAAGTCGATATCGAAGCCTTTGGCCTGCTCTTGCATCCAAGCCCAGTCCTTGTCGATATTGGCGGCATTGATGACGAGGAAGAAATCCTGCTCAGCCATTTTATAGACGAGCAGATCGTCGACAGTGCCACCATCTTCATAGCACATCATGCCGTAGAAGACTTTCCCTGCAGGGGCACCGGCCACGTCGTTGGTGAAGATGTGCTGCACATAGCGCTCGGCATCACGGCCTTTCACCGTCACCTCGCCCATGTGGCTCACATCGAAAACGCCCACGCGCTCGCGCACAGCGGCATGCTCAGGGGCGATACCTGCATATTGCAGGGGCATCTCGAAGCCGCCGAACGACACCATCATAGCCTTCTGCTCCACGTGTTTCTCATAGAGGCACGTGCGCTTGTCCTTTGTTTCTTGTTCAGTCTTGATTCCCATTTTTCTTCGTATTATTGTTTTGATTCAAGGTAAATTCTACATTCGCTTGATGAACTCCTCGCGCAGATAGGTCTGCTCCAACGCCTCGATGGCCGCCACATCGCTGGCCGACAGCATCAGCTCGCCATTGCAGAGTGTCTCCCTGACAAACGACTTGAACTGTTCCAGACTTTGGGGGATATAGTCTTTCAGCAGGGTGATGCGCTGACGGACACTCTGTATGCCTTTTGCCTGCAGCTTTTCCGCGCTCGGCGTGATGGCATGCAGCATGTGCTCCATGTTGGTGTCGTAGAGCATCGTGCTGTGAACGATGCTGCTCTTGGGCAACTGATAGAAAGCGGTTCCGCACACTTTCCTGTCGCCTATCATGATGTCGTTATGGGTGGTGCTCACAGCCGGCACACCCAGCTTGCGCAGCACCAGGATGACCATATTGACAAACGTATGGAAAGTGAGGTTGACATTCGTCTCTTTCGTGACATACGACCACATCAGGTTGTCACGGTCGGCATAGACACAGCCGCCACCGCTCTTGCGACGGAACATGCGGATGTCATGCTCGCGACAGTAGCTGACGTTCACTTCGGCTGCCAACTGCTGGTTGCGCCCGAAAATCACGCTGGGCGGCACCTGCCACATGAAGAACAAATCGCTGTTGTCAGAGGCCTCAAGCACATGGCGAGCCACATATTCCTCCATAGCCAGATAGAACGACAATTGCCGTTCGCCATCCACGGGCAGTGCTACGTAGTTCATCATGCCTACTTATTTAGATAAGGTTAACGAATATCAAGTGCAAATATATGAAGAATTTGGGTAATTGCCAAAAGAATAAACGGCAAATGTTTGCACAACCCGAAAAAAATGTGTTACTTTGCACCAAGTTTAAGGATACTATCACAAAAAAGACATGAAGAAATTATTACTCGCTATGGCAGCCGCACTGTTTTCGGTGCCTTCTTTCTCACAAATCAAAACGGGTGAATTTTCGGTCGACGAGAGTTCTGTCTACTATGGTGTGCGCATTGGCCTGAACGTTGCCAGCCTGACTGGCGACAAATCGAATACTATTGAAGGCAATACGCTCGGCACCAATACCGGTTTTAACCTGGGCGCTGTGATCGGCCTGCGCCTGTCGGAAACGACCCCTATTTTTCTGGAGAGCGGACTCTACTACACCGAGCGTGGAGCTTCGAGCGGTAAGACCGAAGTGAACCTGAACTATCTGGAGATTCCCATCCTGATTAAGGCCGGCTTCAACGTCACCGACGATATTGCCGTACTGCCCTTCATAGGCCCCACCCTATCACTGGGTATTGCAGGAAAGAAGAAGGGATATTACAATTACCTCACCGACCCCACGAACCCCACTACGCTCACGCGAGAGTTCTATTCCGTCTCATCGTATAGCGCAGACAAGACCAACGGTCTCCCCAAATACTCGCGCACCGATTTGGGACTGAAGGTTGGTTGCGGCGCAGAGTGGAACATGCTCTATCTGGAAACGGGCTTCCAGTTCGGCTTATCAAACGTGCTGAGCAGCGAAGAGTACTCACAGCACAGCAACGCCTTCTTCATCAACTTCGGCGTGAACTTCTAAGCCCGAGGCGCCTTTCTTCCACAGCAGCAAAAAGTCTCTTGCTACAATCAGCGTCAAATCGTGCTCTGATTAACGTCAAACTTCGCTCTAATTAACGTCAAATCTCGCTCTAATTAAATATGGATTAGAGCGAGATTTGACGTTAAACAGAGCGAAACTTGTATCTAATTGCAGCGAGACAAGCGTCTTATTGCTGCAAGAGGCACTGTGACATTGTTTTTACAGGATACGTCCTACGATGCGGAAGTTCAGCACGGGATAGACCGACACCTTCGAAATGATCTTGATGACACCGCCGGCATCGCTATCGGCATTCTTCTCTTCAATAAGAGTCTCGCTGTTATAAGTCTTCGTCAACTTATCGTAGTTTGGAGCATAGATCTTAGGAGAGTCCCAGAACTGTACGCCCAGATCGAACTGACAGCCCAGACGGCCCTTGGGAACAGCACGACCAAAGCCCAGACCTACATAAGGACGGAAGCCGCTCACCTTGATACTTGCAGCCACATTGCCTTGGTCGGCAGGATTCGGCGTAATGAAATAATCGCCCAGCTCAGCACCAATCATCTGCAAGTTATTGGGCTGGACAACCTGTGTGTACAGCAGAGAGGTGGGATTTTCATTAGCACCGATAATGGCATTGTTCCACTGGTTGATGGGTTTCAAGAAGCCTGGTTCTCCGTTATTGATCTTGATAATCTTTGAAGGACCGAAATAGGCACCTGCTGTAAGGTGGAAACTGCTCTTTTTGCCAAAGGGATAAACGTCAACCAGGAAATGCAGAAGGGTGTTAGAGAGTTTTCCCTCGACATCCAACTCATTGGGAAGTTCACCAGAAGGCAGGGCTGTCTTGTCCACCTTCTCAAGTGCAGGGCCAGAAATCAAACCTGCTGCAACATCTGCATTATAAGCATCGATTTTAGTATTCAAGTCGTCAATATATTTTGACATCTCCGAAATCGACGTTCCATTGGTTTTGTCTTCGATGCCTAAGTCGAACTCTGTTTTAAGGGTTGGTACTGGCATAATATCAACACCGAAACGGGCACCAAGCCATGGATTGATGGTTGCCGATGCATCAATGACAATACCTGTGAGACCGACACCAACGCCCACACCTACATGAGGCTCAAATGCCTGGGCATAGGACTCCTGAAGTCCCAGCAGCGCAAAGCTGCAAACAATCATTAATTTTTTCATATTAAAACGGTATTTAAGTTAATAAAATCAATTCCCGATGCAAAAATAATTAAAAAACACATACAATCCAAACTATTTCATAAAAAATTGCCTACACTCTGCTTGAACACCTGTTTATCGGCATTTCAAGCAAGGAGTGTAGGCAGTGTATGCAAATTTGCTGTTTTTGTTTTTCGTTGGTTTTAGCGAATTGCTGCTACCATTAGAACTCAGCAGACTTCGGAGTACGCGGGAACGGAATCACGTCGCGAATGTTCTGCATGCCCGTAACGAAGAGGATGAGACGCTCGAAGCCCAGACCGAAGCCGGCATGGGGACAAGAGCCCCAACGACGGGTGTCGAGATACCACCACAGGTGGGTCTGGTCCATCTGTCGGCGCTCCACCTCGCTCATCAGTTTGTCGTAGCTCTCCTCACGGACAGAACCGCCGATGATCTCACCAATCTGCGGGAACAGCACATCGGTGCCCTGCATGGTGGGACCGGGAGCGATGGCTCCCTTGTAACCGATGCTGGCCTCTGTACCCGTTGCTTCTCCAGCAGGTTCGTTCTGCTTCATGTAGAACGACTTGAAAGCACGCGGATAGTCGGTCATGATGACGGGCTTCTTGAAGTGCTCCTCCACAAGATAGCGCTCATGCTCCGAGGCCAGGTCGTCGCCCCAGTTGCAGGGGAACTCAAACTTCTTGCCGTTCTTGATAGCCTCTTGCAGGATGTTGATGCCCTCGGTGTAAGGCAGACGCACGAAGGTCTCCTTCAGCACGCCCTCCAAACGCTCGATGAGCGTCTTGTCGATCATCTTGTTCAGGAACTCCAGGTCGTCCTTGC
>ERZ842401.4728-NODE-4728-length-15611-cov-4.091219_pt1 | contig 15611 bp, 10 predicted proteins | sample MGYA00521270_ERZ842401 | MGnify/ENA primary metagenome ERZ842401 (study PRJEB31892, sample SAMEA3878208) | bioreactor metagenome | biome: Moose rumen | place: Sweden | collected 2011-10 | study: EMG produced TPA metagenomics assembly of the PRJEB12797 data set...
ATTTCCTTGATAGTAACCGTCAGATCGTCAACCAGTGTGTTGAACTGAACGCGCAGCTTCTCGTAATCGCGCCGGTGCCCATCGGAAACGACCATCATCTCCTTGAGTTTGCCAAAATACTGGTCTGTCCATTGCCAGAACAAATCTTCAAATTGTTTCGTTGCCTGCAGGATCAGCTCCTGCGGTACCAGCTCCAGCAGCGCGTCAAAGTTTTCCCTGTGGCGCTCATGGGTGTGCTGCACGCCTTCCGCACTTGCCCGGTCAGTGATGACGCGCATATATTCGCGGCCATTGTCTTCCGGAGGCCCGTTCCTGTTTTCCAAAACATATTGTACGCTGAGGATCAGTTCATAATCGTGCTGTGCGTCCCACAGGTTTGGGCCAAAGGTTTCTTCAAGATCAGCGTCGCTTGACGGAAGATAAGGGAATGCTTCTGCTACATTGATATGATCCAATATCCATAGTGCGGCGGCAAACAAAATATGTGACTGCGCCTCTTCATAGGAATAACTGCACAGAGCCGTATTCAGACTGACCCATTCCTCGCCGAGCGCGTTGGGCGTCGCTTCGGAAAGTATTTTGTATCGCTCATAAATCTTCGGCATGAAATTGAGGATCGCGTCCGTCCTGCGCCGCAGCATGGGGCCGGACAGATCATACGCGTTGAGCATTCCATCGTCTTTTTCCCGGCGCTCCATTTTCTGATAGCCTCTGATATACTGTTGCAGATACCGTTCCCACTCCTGCCGGGTCTTGCGCTCCTTGTCATGCTGAAAAGCTTTGATTTTCGGCGGGATCGGCGGATGTTGGTTTGCCATGGGCTTCAACTCCTTTGAAAAAAATGACGAGCACTGGCTCTCTAAAGGTCTCCGTCTCGGCTCGGGCTCTCAAAGGGCAGACGCCCCGGCTCTGGCTCTCAAAAGACGGGTTGCCCCGGCTCTCGCTCGTCAAGGTTATTATAGCATTTGTACTGTCGGAAAACAAGCCTCGCAGCATGGCTAATTCAGGAGATGGCGACGATCACTCTGCCAGTTTCGCCTTTGCCTCATCAAGCATGGCTTGCAGCTTCTCTAAGGTTTCCTTATCGGCTTTCAGCTTGAGCACAGCATCAAACAGCAGAACGAGATCCGGTTGGGCTGTAGATTGAAACTGATCGGCATAGTATTCTTCGACCGTTATAGCAGGAGCATAGAGCCGTCCCCATACCTTTCCGGATCGGGCAAATCCGGCTTCTTTGATGACACGCTTTTTCAGCATCCCATTTAAGAGAATGTGAATAGAGTTGTCCTTCCATGTTTTATCCGACGATAATTCAAGAATATCCGCACGGGAAAGAGGGCGATCTGCCTTCCAAAGTACGCCCAGGATTTCGAGTTCGCTCTTGGTGATATGATATTTCATCTTGACCTCTCCCTATTATTCCTCAGAGGAAATGTACGCAGCATACTTCACATAGCAGCCATCGGTTGGAACGATCAGAACGCCGTCTTTTTGCCCGCGCTGATGAACAAAGATACATTTCCAGACGGGGCCGGCACTGCAAAGCTCGTAATTGTCTTCTATAAACTGTCTGTCAACGAGCATATCGGTGCAGAAGTTATCATAGTCGATCTTTCCGAGCGTCACCGTTGCTGCGATCTCATACGGGCGCTCGGCGTCAATCAAATGAGGTCTTTTCAAATCATCAAGGATACGCGGAAAGTCCACGAAAAAAGCTGTTCCTGTCTTCTCCATCTCTCTGTCCTCCGGCAAAATAAAAAGGCGCACAGCAGAGCTGTACGCCGAAAAACGCAGAGCTCCTTTGTCGCCAAACAAACCTCTGTCGCTCACAGGGAACGCAAAGATGGAGAATGCGTTTTTACCGAAGTAAACACATTCCCTGCTGCGACGCTATATGAGGTTCGTTTGGCAAGACACACTATACCATGAATGATCGGTTTTATCAAGAAAAACGGAGGTGAACTTATCGCTACAACAAGAATAATTTCCATCCATCTAAACAAAGGAAAAACACTGGCTCAGTGCCTGCATGATCGCACGGCCTACGCGATGAACTCGGAAAAGACAAACGAGCAGGAGCTCATCTCTTCTTATGAGTGTGATCCTCGTTCGGTTGAGAGCGAGTTCCTTCTGGCCAAGCGTGAGTATCAGATCCTCACCGGTCGAGCGCAAAAGAATGATGTGATCGCCTATCAGATTCGTCAATCATTCAAGCCGGGAGAGATTACGCCGGAAGAAGCAAACCAAGTTGGTTATGAATTGGCCAGCCGATTTCTCAAAGGCAATTATGCTTTCATCGTTTGCACACACACGGATCGCGCACACATCCATAACCATATCATTTGGAATTCCACTTCGCTGGATCACAAGCACAAGTTCCGCGATTTCTTTCGATCTGCCAGAGCCGTGCGAAAGCTCAGCGATCTGATCTGCACGGAGCACAATCTCTCGGTGATAGAAAAGCCGAGCGGGAAGGGGAAGCCATATAACATTTGGCTGGGGCAAGAGCCAAAGCTCTCGCACCGTGAGCAGATTCGACTTGCCATTGATGCGGCGCTTGCGAAGCAGCCGAGTTCTTTTGAAGAGTTGCTTTCGCTCCTTTCCACTGCGGGATGTGAGATCAAGCCTCGCAAAAATCCGTCGATCCGTATCAGCCCGGATCATCGCTTCGCGCGATTTGACACCCTCGGCCCCGGGTACTCTGCCGAAGAATTGCGGGCCATCATCGCCGGTACGAAAAAAGCGCCGCAGCGAAAAACGCCGCGGCAGGAAAAACCGATCAATCTGCTCGTCGATATCCAGACCCGGATGCAGCAAGGAAAAGGTCCTGGGTACGAGCGCTGGGCAAAGACGTTTAATCTCAAACAGATGGCTGAGACCGTACTCTATCTGCAGGAACACGATCTGCTTTACTATCCCGATCTTGCAAAAAAAGCTCACGGATCTTCTGACCAATTCCGTGAGCTTTCTGCTGAGATCAAGGCCGCGGAGCAACGCATGGCGGAGCTGTCCATCCTGCGAACGCATATCATCCATTACGCAAAGACGCGCGACACCTATGTGGCCTACCGCGAGGCTGGGTATTCCAAGAAATTTCTTGCAGAACATGAAAGCGATATTTTGCTCCACAAGGCGGCAAAGAAATACTTTGATGATGCCGGTTTGAAAAAGTTGCCCGCTATAAAGGAGATCAATTCCGAGTACGCCGAGTTGATCGCCAGGAAAAAATCTGCCTACGCGGAATACCGCAAGGCCAGAGATGAGATGAAAGAATTGCTGATCGTAAAGGCAAATGTTGACCGCATCCTCGGCATAGAAAAGGATGTCGAACTTGAAAAAGATGAACCGACGTCCTCTCGTTCTTGAAAAAAAGCGTTTCACAGAAACGCGCAGCCATTGGAGAAATCCAATGTTCCCAGGGGATTGGGGAGGTGCCCCAACAAGCAAAATGAGCAGTCCGGCGTACAGCCGGATTGCTCATTTTTGCAAATCTTCATGAAGTTTGCCCTGCTTGCTGTTATGAAGTGACCCTTGTCAAGAGCAACTTGAATGATCACCAAACGCAAGCTTGAGAGCATATGAGAAGAGTCTGACTATTGAGTGCTTCATCAATTGTGCTACACTAGATTTCGTCTCCGTCGCTCCACGGCCACTCGAACTTAATTATGTTGTCAAAACACAGGGAACTCCAGTGGTTCACAAAAAATGCACCATCGTAAAAAGAATTGCATGGTGGCTTCACTGGGATTGTCACTGAATCCAATGAACTGCAGATAGAAAAATAAAAAAGGTGTTGGTATAGTGAAGCCAGCTCAAAACCCCAGCCGTGAGAGGTCAAACTGTTAGGAGGTTGCTTATGCCAACACAAACTGCCGCTGTGGCAAAAAAGCCCAAGGGGGCGCTCCGGGGCAAACCGCAGAAGCCGTTCTTCGAGCGACTGGCCCTGGACTTCAAAAGAAACTGGATCCTGTACTTAATGGCGCTGCCGGCGCTGATCTATTTCATCGTCTACTGCTACGCGCCAATGGCCGGCCTGTACATCGCAGTCTCGGACTTCAAAATTTCCGGAGGACTATTTGACGGAAAGTTTGTCGGCCTCAAGTATCTGATGGACTTCTTCCACAGCTACTACTTTGGCCGCCTGCTCCGTAATACCCTGGTGCTTAGTCTGGAGACGCTCATCTTCGGTTTCCCGATCCCCATCCTGTTCGCGCTGGTCCTCAACGAAATTCGCAGCCGCGGCTTCAAAAAGCTGGCTCAGACCGTGACTTATATGCCGCACTTCATCAGCATCGTGGTGATCTGCGGCCTCGTGGTTAACTTCTTCAGCCTCAACGGTTTGGTCAACACGATCGTTCAGCTCTTTGGCGGCAAGCCCATTGCTTTCATGTCCGATCCCAAATGGTTCCGCACTGTCTACGTCGGGTCCGAGATATGGCAAAACTTTGGCTGGGACAGCGTAGTGTTTCTGGCGGCACTGGCAGGCATCGACCTTGCACAGTTTGAGGCAGCGAAGCTCGACGGAGCCTCCCGCTGGCAGACCATCTGGCATATCTCTCTCCCCAGCATCCTCCCCACAGTGGTCACCATGCTTCTGATGCGCCTGGGCCATGTGATGAGCCTTGGTTTTGAAAAGGTGTTCAACCTCTACAGCCCGGCCACCTATGAGACTGCTGATATCATTTCCACCTTTGTCTACCGGCAGGGCATTCTTGGTGCAAACTTCAGCTCCGCCGCAGCCATCGGTCTCTTCAACAGCGTGATCAACCTGATCCTGGTTGTTGTTATGAACAAGGTCAGCCGGAAACTGACCGAGTCCAGCCTCTGGTAAGAAAGGACGTGAATCAGTAATGAAGAAAAATACGATTAAAACGTCGAAAGAAGACCTCATATTTGACATCGTCTCCTATGCGGTCATCGCCATTTTGGTTCTCGCCTGTTTCTACCCAATGTGGTATGTTTTCTGCGCCTCGCTCTCCGATCCGACTGTCGTCGCCGGATGCAAGGGTGTGCTGTTCTGGCCCCAAAAGCTTAATTTAGACGCCTATAGGCGCGTTTTTTCCAATCCGGATATCTGGACCGGCTTGAAAAACACAGTCCTGTATACCGTCGTCGGCACAACACTTAACGTCCTTCTGACTGCCATGTTGGCCTACGCCCTGTCCAGGAAGAACGTGATGCTGAAAAAGCCTCTGACCCTTCTGATCAGTTTTACCATGTTCTTTAATGGCGGCATGATCCCCACCTATCTGGTTATCCGCGACCTTGGCCTTTTGGACCACCGTTTTGCTGTGATTCTTCCCGGCCTTGTTTCCGTTTTCAACTTCATCATTATGCGCACCCACTTTGAGTCGATCCCGGATGCGCTGGAAGAGTCGGCGAAGATTGACGGTGCCAACCAGTGGACAATTTTCTGGAAGATCTATATGCCCGTCAGCGCCACCTCTCTCGCGGTCATGACCTTGTTTTACGGTGTGAGCCACTGGAACGGGTGGATGAATGCCATGCTCTATCTCCCCAACAGCCGTGAGCTCTTCCCCCTGGCGCTGATTACCCGCGAAATCGTCCTTTCCAGCGCCACCTCCGCTATGAACGATGGCGCTGCCCTCACCCAGGAGATGGCCGACGCGATCAAGTACGCCACCATTATTGTCTCCACACTGCCGATCCTCTGCCTGTATCCCTTCCTGCAGCAGTACTTCACCAAGGGCGTCATGGTCGGCTCTGTTAAGGGATAAGGCAAAAACTTCATGATGTATCATACAGGATATGGAATTGAGAAAATTGCATCGGATTCCAAAAAACTGTAGATATACTTTCTCCCGGCAAGCGTTTATCATCACATTATAAGCGTGACATCACGCGGAAAAGGAGTCAAACAGAATGAAAAAAGCCACTCGTCTTCTCTCCCTGCTTCTGGCCATCCTGATGGTGATGGCTCTGGCCGCCTGCGGCAACTCCGCCCCTGCGGCTTCCTCCTCGGAAACCTCAACCGCCAATTCCGAAACCGCCGCTGACGACTCGCAGCCTGTCGAACCTGTCGAGGCCACCTATCCTCTGACCACCGAAAACAAGAAGCTGACCATCTACATGCGCGATAATTCTGCCGGCGTCATTGGCGATTATGGCCGCGTGGCCGGTATCAAGGCCGCCGCAGAAAAGCTCGGCGTAGAACTGGAGTTCATTCACCCCACCACCGGCAGCGAGGCTGACCAGTTTAACCTCATGATCGGTTCCGGCAAATACCCCGATATCATTGTCTGGGAGTTCTCTACCGCTGCCATGGGTCTTTCCGAACTGGTTGACCAGGGCATTCTTATCGATATGGATCCGCTGATCCGCCAGTATGCTCCCAACTATCTGAAGGTTCTCGAGCGCAACGAGGCTTATCCGCGTGAGGTCCGCTCCGACGACGGCAAGTATCAGGCCTTTTACACCTTTACCGTCAGCATCCCCGTTTCCTCCGGCCCGGTCTTCCGCCAGGACATTCTGGACAAATATGGTCTTTCTCTCCCCGAGACCGTTGATCAGTGGGAAGAAGTGATGAAGGCTGTCAAGGAGCAGGATCCTACCTGCAAGTATCCTCTCTCCACCAGTAAGAGCTACACCGGCGCTGTCTGGTTCAACGAACTGCTGCCCGCTTACAACACCCGCACCGAGTTCTGCCTGGGTGAGAACGGCGAGGTCGTCTATGGCCCCATCACCGATAACTACAAGGCCTACCTCGCCAAGCTCAATGAGTGGTACAGTGCTGGCCTGATCGATCCCGAGTTTATGTCCAATGACGGCACTGCCCTCAACGGCAAGGTCGCCGACGGCTCCTGCCTTGTTGCCACGATGGCCATCAACAGCGGCATCCGTAATATTACCAACAATGTTCGCCCCAACAATCCCGACTTCCAGCTCACCGGCGTGGCATGGCCTGTTCTGAATGCCGGCGATCCCTCCAGCTATGTTCTGGCTGGCGGCGTTGCCCATACGGGCGTCCAGGCTGCTATCTCCAGCGGCTGCTCCGATCCCGTTCTGGCTACCCAGGTTCTGGACTTCTTCTACTCCGATGAGGGCAGCGATCTGATCTCCTGGGGCATTGAGGGCGAGAGCTACACCGTAGACGCTGATGGCACCAAGACCTTCACCGATAACATTATGAACGCTGCCGACGGCAAGGCTCCCACCGAGGCTGTTCTGGACTACGCTCTGCCCATGTACGGTTTCGTCAATGCCATGGACAACGACGCTTACGTGCAGCTGGCTGTGAATATGCCCGAGCAGGGCGCCGCCCGTAGCCTGTGGCAGAGCCTGGATCAGGGTGCAAACCTGCCCAAGCTGACTGTCGACAAGGACCACGCCAACGACTACCGCATGATCATGAACGAGGTGCAGACCTACATCCAGGAAATGTACATCAAGTTCATTACCGGGCAGGCCAACCTTGATTCTGATTGGGACACCTATGTGAACACCATCAAGGGAATGGGCATTGAGAATGCCACCCAGTGGGTACAGGATGCTTACACTGCCTTCATGAACCGCTAAGCTTTCAGGAAACAATCCGATTTGGCCCGCAGTACAAGGTGCTGCGGGCCTTTGTAAAAAAGGAAGGAGCAAGCTATGAGAACAACGGTCCTGCTGACTGACGGATGGCGCTATGGAGTCACAGAAGCCCCGAAGGGAAACGAACTGCCGCTTCTGCCGGAGATAATGGAAAGCGTCTGTGTTCCCCATGTGTGGAATGTGGAGAATCCCGGACAAGTGGGCTGCCGTGTCTATCAGCGGCATTTGCGTGCTGAGGAAATCGCCGGAGAGCGCGTTTTTCTGGAGTTCTGCGCAGTTGCCGGCGTGTGTCGCGTCTGGCTGAACGGGCAGTATATTGGCGAGCATCGCGGCGGTTACAGCCGCTTCCGTTTTGAACTGACCGAGGCTTTGAACGGGGGAGATAATCTTCTCACCGTTACAGCTGACAATTACAAATATCAGGATATCTGCCCGCTGGGTGGCGACTTCAACAATTACGGCGGTATCTACCGTGAGGTCTCTCTGATCTCCACCGGCAAAAACCACTTTGATCTGCTCTACTATGGCTCCAGCGGGCTTGAGATCGAAACACGGGCTGACGGCCTGGTGAAAGCGAACGTCCATGTCGTCGGCGAGGGTAAGATCATCTATCGCCTGTTGGACGGCGAGACCACAGCAGCGCAGGCGGAGGCAACCCCGGAGGAAAGTGCCGTGCAGCTGCAGCTTGACAATCCCCACCTCTGGAACGGCAAGGACGATCCCTACCTCTACACCCTGCGCGCGGAGCTTGTGGTAAACGGCGTGTCTGAAGACTGCGTTTCCCTGCGCTGCGGCTTCCGGGATTGCAGAGTGGACGCGGACAAGGGCTTTTTCCTGAACGGGGAGCACCTCAAGCTCAACGGCGTCGCCAAGCACCAGGACTGGGATCAGATGGGCAGCGCCCCGACGAGAGGGCAGCTGGACACCGATATGGAGCTGATCCGCGAGGTGGGGGCAAATGCCCTGCGTCTGTCCCATTACCAACACCCGGACTATTTCTATGACCTGTGCGACGAAAATGGCCTGCTGGTCTGGGCGGAGATCCCGATGCTGGGGATGCCGGACGGAAACGAGGCGATCGTTGAAAACGCCAAGCAGCAGATGACCGAGATGATCCTTCAAAACAAGCATCATCCCTCCATTTTCTGCTGGGGCATTCAGAACGAGATCGCCATGCTGGGCGAGAGCCTGGAGATGTACCGCAAGACCGAGGAGATCAACGCCCACACGAAGGCGCTGGATCCCTCCCGGCCCACAACGGCGGCAAACCTCTTTTCCGTTCCTTTTAACAGTGAGCTCTGCTTTATCCCCGATATTCTCGGCTACAATGTGTATTTCGGCTGGTATCACCATGAGATGGAGGACTACGACAGCTTCCTCGACAGCTTCCACAGCCAGAATCCGCAGGTTCCCCTGTGTGTGAGCGAATACGGCGTGGACGGCTCGCCTGATCTCCATTCCGCCGCCCCCAAGCGGAAGGACTACAGCGAGGAATTTCAGGCGCTGTTCCACGAGACCGTATACCCCAAGCTCCGTGACCGCGATTTTGTCTGGGGCAGCTTTGTTTGGAACATGTTTGATTTTGGCTCCTTTGCCCGCAACGAGGGCGGCTGCCAGGGCCAGAACCGCAAGGGCCTCGCCACCTTCGACCGAAAGATCAAAAAGGATGCCTTTTACTATTACAAGGCCAATTGGAGCAGGGACTCCTTCGTCCACATCGGCGGCCGGCGCTTTGCCAGACGCTGCGGTGAGGAGACCTGCGTCAAGGTTTACTCCAATCAGAAGAGCGTGCAGCTCTTCGCGGATGGGACGGATCTGGGAACGCTCAGCGGCTGCGCACCGGTGTTCACCTTCGAGCATGTGCCGCTCCACCTGGGAGAAAATCGACTGAAGGCTGTCAGCGGAAGCTGCATCGATGAGATTACGTTGATCGGCGTGACAGAAGCGGAGCCCAGCTACATCTACGTAGATCCGAATCCGGAATACAACGTGAAGAACTGGTTTACCCAGGAGGAGTCGTCTGACAAGCTCTTCGATCCGGACTGCTGGTCTGTGCTTGATCCCATGCGTGAGCTGCTGGCGGATCCCAGAGTGCTGGCGATGCTGGAAAAGGAAGTACCTGTCCTGGCTGCGGATTTCGAGTTTGCCAAGAGCGCGCCGGTATCGCTGCTGAAGATCTTTAATCTCCGGCGAAAAGAGTTTACCGAGGATTTTGTCAAAGAGATCAACAGGAAACTGGGGACCATCAAAAAGCCCAAATAAAGAAATACCGCCACTGCCGGCAATGGCAGCGGCGGTATTCTTATCTGTTGTCGTTACATGCACTGCTCCGGGAACGTCTCCGCAATCTTTTCTTCGATCTGAAAGACACGGTTCAGGGCCGGATACAGGATCTGATAGGTCCAGTAGAGGATCAGCCAGAAGCCGAGAAACAGGAGCAAAAGAAGCGAGCCGGGATACAAAACCAGCATCAGTACCCACCAGGCGACCTGCAGGAGGCCGGCAGCGAGGCAGCGGAGAAAGTTAGGGAAGAAAAAGAGAAGACAGTTGCGCAAACGTGAGAGATGGCTCTGACGGAACAGCACCAGCTGCGGCCAGAACACGGAAAAGAGAATGGCAGCCAGCAGGGCGCTTGCCAGACAGCACAGCGCCGTGCCCAGTGGGAGCGTTCCGCTGGTCCAGAAGACCTGCAGCCCCATAAAGACGAGAAAACCCACAAACAGGCACAGTACGATCCCCGGCACAAGGGATTCCCGCCAGTTCTGTTTCCAGGCTTTGCGGTAGCTGCACCACCAGTCGTCCTGACAATGACGGAGGCTGCGCAGGATGCAGTCCACCATACCGGACAGCGCCGGGCCGAAGATGGCCCCGCCCAACACACAGGCGAGCATCAGGATCAGGAAGCTGCGGGTGAGCATGGCCGCCGCCAGCCCAAGACCAAAGGGCAGCGCACCGAGCGCTGTAAGGAAATTGGCCAGGACAAAGCTTTTCCAATCCTGCGGCAGAAGATTCCCAACCAGCAGCTGCAGAGCATTGGCCTCGCCTTCTGTGTTATTTCGATTCATGGAGCGGGTCACCTCTTCGCTATATAATCTCAACCTTCGGGAAGAAGCGGCGCTGTTTCAGGAGAAGCCTTTCCCCGGTAAGCTCCGTTTCTCCGCGCAGACGAATGTCCTCGCAGGAAGAGCCTACCATCACCTGCCGTTTCCCCGGTTCAATGCCAAGCTGCATGTCACGTCCGTAAAACGCGAGCTGGGGCGTGTCGATCCAGATATGCACAAGTTTTTCTTCTCCCGGCTCCAGGGCGACACGCGCGAAGGCAGCGAGCTGACGCATGGGCCGCACCACGGAAGCAAGAAGGTCTCGCATGTAAATTTGAGCCACCTCTTCGCCGGGACAGCAGCCGGTATTCCTGATTTTGAAGCTCAGCTCCATCGTCTCTCCACAGATGACCTGCGGCGAGACGGAGAGGTCGCTGTACTGAAAGCTTGTATAGCTCAAGCCATGGCCGAAGGGATAAAGAGGCGTGCTGCTCTCGCTGTCCAGATACTCTGCCATGTGAGTCGGCCCTTCAAACAAAGGCTGCAAATCGTAACGCATCGGGATCTGCCCGGCATGGCGGAGAACGGTGATCGGCATTTTGCCGCCGGGAACCGCCTTGCCTGTGAGAATATCGGCAATCGCCTCCCCGCCGTGCTCCCCGGGGAGCCAGGCGTACAGCACCGCATTGCTGCTGTCCGCGTCTCGGATGGCGAGAGGTCGTCCGTCGATCAATACCGTCACGATCGGTTTCCCCGTTGTAAACAGCGCCTGCATCAGCTTCCGCTGCGGCAGCTCCAGATCCAAATTGGTATTGTCCTTGTTTTCTCCGCAGGTGGCATCCACCGAGCGCATGCTCTCCTGGCCGCCAACCACAGCAACGACCACATCGGCCTTTTCGGCAGCGGAAAGGGCGTTTTCAATCCCGCCCTCCAGGGGGAGCTTCACGCCGCAGCCGGGCGCATAGAGCACATGCTCCTCACCCAGCAGCGCAGAGAGCGCCTGGCGCACCGTTTTTGCCCTCGGATAGTAGCGCTGGAGGAAATCCTCCTGTCCTTTGTAGATCTTGCGCTCGCTGCGCTTGCCGAGATCCTCCTTGACAAGCTCCAGGATCTGTGCTTCCTGCTCCGGCGTGGGGGGCACGTCAAAAATGATACCGCGCTCCAGAAGCTTGTCCTTGCGCTGGGTCGTGTAGATCTCCAGCATCATAGTGCGGAAGTTGTCCAGCTCGCTGCGGTTGAAGTCCAGGTTGGAGGCGTTCACCGTGCCTACGCTGGAGTAGCCGCCGAAGAAGGGCAGGACAGTGTCCGCCGAGGGGCCGATAACGGCTACGGTCAGATTCTCACGCAGAGGGAGTACACCGTCGTTTTTGGCCAGAACGATGGATTTTTCCGCGATGGAGCGGGACAGGGCGTGGACGGCGGGATCTGCTGTGAGCATCTCGAAGCTCCCCTGCGGTGCACAGTCGTCCAGCAGACCGAGCCGGCATTTTACGGAAAGCACGCGGTGAACGGCCTGATCGATGCAGGCTTCCTCCACAAGACCTTCGTGAACAGCGTCCACCAGCTGATGAAAGCATACACCGTCCGGCTGATCAACGTCGATCCCCGCTGTCAGGGCCTGCACAGCGGCATCCGTGCGGGATGCGGCGGTCCCAAAGCGGTTAAAGCTCCGTTCCACACTGCCGTAATCGGAGACTACCGGACCGTCAAAGCCGAGTTTTTCACGCAAAAGCTCCGTCATCAGATAGCGGGAAGTAACGGTAGGCTCTCCGTTGAGCGTTCCATAACTGTTCATGACTGCCATCACGTTGCCTTCCCGGATCGCCGCCTCAAAGGGGAAACAATACTCTTCCAGCAGGCTGCGCTCGGACAGATCAACCTGACCGCCATTGCGTCCGCCGCAGGAATTGCCGTAGGCGATAAAGTGCTTGGCAGTTGCCATCAGTTCATCGTTTCCCTGCAGCCCTCTCACAAAGCGTGTTCCCATCTGGGCAACCAGCATCGGGGATTCCCCATAGGTTTCACCGATGCGGCCCCAACGGGGATCCCGGCCCAGATCGAAGAGGGGCGAGTGGGCTGCGTAAATACCGTAGCTCTTGAGCTGAGCCCTGACCGCCTCGCCCATCTGCTCGGCAAGCTCCGGCTGCCAGGTGGCGGCCATGCCGAGGGACTGCGGGAAAGTCGTGGCACCGGGAATCTGTGCGCCGGCGATCGCTTCGCTGTGCGCCAGAACCGGAATTCCAAGACGGGTATGCTGGCACAGATACTCCTGGATCCGTTGGAGCGTATCGACATCCTTTTGAGAATCTCCCGTCAGAGCTGAGTTGAGATAGTTCACGGTCCCCATGCCGTGGGAGAAGAGCCGCTCCATGGTTTCGTCGTCCAATATATCCGGAAGCGTGCAGCAACAGAGCTGGGCGACCTTTTCCTCCAGCGTCATCTGTGAAAGAAGCTCCTCCACTCGCGCGGAGATCTGACGCGTATCCTGATGTTGAGTCAATCTGATCCCATCCTTTCCGTTTCTATCGTAGCACAGGCAGGGCTGAGGATAAATCTGCAATTCTGAGGAATCCCCTTCAATTCTTGTGAAACCGGCTTTCCAGCATTCCCATTCTGGAAAAAATGTGATATGATACCACTATATTAAGGAAGTGGAAACACCGCTTTCTGATGATCGGGGTGCCGGAATGAAACGGGATTTGAAAACGCACTTCAAAGAGTATGAATCCTTCTATAAACTGATGCGCTCGTTCCTCATCATGCTGATCCTGCCGCTGCTGCTGGTGATGGTCAACTATCTCTATTCCCATACGCTTTTGCGCCAGGAGAACCTCAACTATCAGGCGGCGGTGCTGGAGCAGGTGCAGCTGGCTACCGATGAACGGCTGCAGGGTTTGCAGCGTCATGCGCTGGATTTGACCAACGACGCGACCATCAGCCAGGCGCTTGAGAAGAAGCTGGACAGTCAGGAGAATATCAACTACCAGCTCTGGCAGGTCTCCAACCAGCTGAAATATTACAGCGCTTCAGCCGGCAGCCTGTGCGACACCCTGCTGTATTCTTCATCGTATGATTGCCTGATTAGCGGAAGCTACATCGATTTCCGCGTTTCAGCGGGGATTACAAGACTTGGCTCCGAGGAAATGAACCGCCTGGTGCTGGAGAAACTCCAGAACACGCGTGCGTATTGCCAGTTTCAGCTGGTTGAGACAGAAACGGGCGAGAGAAAAATGCTTTTGCTGCATACAATGCCGCTTTGGAGTACCGGCCGGGCTCCCTATGGAACAATCTGTCTTGTTATCCAGGAAGATGCACTGTTTCAAGGCATTCTGGAGACGGAGGAAGCGAAGGCCGGCCTCTACTGTCTGCTGAGCCCGGAGGGGGAGATCGCAGCCTGGTTTGGAAACGAAGCTCTTTTGCCTGCGGTTTCGGAGGCGGATGCCTCTACGGAGGAGTTCCAGACCCTGAACGGCAGCTCGCACACGGTTTCGCACAAGGCCTCCGTGCTGAACGGATGGCGTTACCTCTCTATCCAGCCGGAGCACACCATGGTAAAAAAGCTCACCGGAGCAAGGAATCTGAGCCTTCTGATGCTGGCGCTGGTGCTGGTCGCAGGTACTATTATCGGCGTCATTCTGGCACGTCGCAACTATATGCCGCTCAAGCAACTGATGAACGAACTGCGTCGGCAGTCCATGCTGTTCAAGGCAAACCCGGAAGAGGTCACCGATGAATTCAGCCTGATCGAGCGCTCCATGAAGGAGATGTCCCGCTCCATGTCGGCGCTGGAGAATACGCTGAAGGAGGAAATGCCGCGCATTCAGGAGAGCGTGCTGATGCAGCTTTTCCGAAACGCGGTGACGGACTATCCCCGCTTTCAGAATATCCTGCAGCGGGTCGGCATCTTGCTTCCGTATGACAAATTCCGTGTAGCGCTGGTGAAGAGGCTGCAGGAGGGAGAGCTGGATCAGCAGTTGATCTCCATGCTGATGGTGAAGGAGCGCGTCATTCAGCTTGCGCCCAAATCCCTGGTCTATGCTTTCGCAACGGTGGATGACGACTCCCTGATCATTCTGCTCAACGGCGGGGGAGATGACTTTGAGACGGAGACCCGCCGCATTTTGAACACCGTGGCTGAGGATATGCGCGAATCGTATGATCAGATGCTGTGGATCAGCGTCAGCGAGGTCGGTTGCGGGATGGAATCCGTTTCCAAGGCCTATTATTCCGTTATGCAGGCCCACCGTCAGGCGCCGGAGGGCGGTGTGCAGTACCTGGAGGAATCGGACGAACACTGTGCCATCGACAAGGCGCTGGAGAGTCTGGCGGCCCAGATGCAAAACTACATCGCTACGGGGAACGAAGCTGGAGCGCTGGATCTTCTTCACCGGAGCCTGGAGAGCGAAGTGCGGCAAAAGCATGCGGCACTGTATGAGGCGCAGGCCTACTGCATCGGTGTTATGAACATCGTGACCGGCGCTTACCGCGTGGAGGATCCCGAGGTGCTGACAGTGAATGGAGAAGCTCCCTTAAAGCAGCTGTTCCTGCAGCACAACACCTTTGAGATGGAGACTCTGCTGGCTGAGCTGATTGGCAAGGTCTGTGCCTATGTCCGGGAAAACCAGCAATCTCCGACCGCCCAGCTCACCGCGCAGATGCTGGACTACCTTCAGCAAAACTTCTGGGACGTGGATCTGACCCTGACCAGTGTAGCCGACCACTTCTGCCTGACGCCGAGTTATTTGTCTTCCTTCTTTAAAAGCAACACGGGCGAGACTTTCCTGAACTATCTGACACATTTGCGCATGGAGAAGGCCAAGGAGCTTATGCGCACCACCAACGAGTCCATCCGGGATATCTCGGAGAAAGTGGGCTATGCCAGCGCCAACACCTTCACCCGCGCATTCAAGAACACCGAGCACATCACACCCAGCCAGTACCGGGAGAGCAGCCAGGGCAACGGCGAATAAATCAAGTAAAAAAAATTCCGGCCGCGACAGAGATTTGTTTCTCTGC
>ERZ842401.4729-NODE-4729-length-15609-cov-4.043526_pt1 | contig 15609 bp, 17 predicted proteins | sample MGYA00521270_ERZ842401 | MGnify/ENA primary metagenome ERZ842401 (study PRJEB31892, sample SAMEA3878208) | bioreactor metagenome | biome: Moose rumen | place: Sweden | collected 2011-10 | study: EMG produced TPA metagenomics assembly of the PRJEB12797 data set...
ATATTATTAATGGGGGATTGGAATGGGACCGGAAGGACACCTCTCTGCCCTATCGCATCCTTTTTTGTGCCACGGCGGCGGTGTCCGAAGGATGGACCGCTGTCTATGCGTCCGCAGAAAGGACGCAGAAATGGAAATCACAATCAATGGCAATGTAACTATCAACAATCAGGCACAGTCTGCACAGGAGGAAAAGAAGGAAGAACGCCAGCCCATCGACCGCACGAATGAGGTGCTGATTGATAATTCCACCTCATTTAACAATCTGATCAGGATCCTTCAGGGAAATCCGGAAGCTGTGGAGGCCGCGGCTGCGGAGACAGAGGAGAAGGAACGTGAGGCACGTTATGAGCAGATGAAGAAGGCTTATATGGAAGATGCTGATGCTTTCCCCGGCACGGATGACTCCGATGCGGACAGCCTTGTCAAGGCAAAGCGCAGGCCGGGAGCGACCTTCTTAAGGAACTACGAACCAAGGATCGCAATGCGGGAGATCGGGGAAGATGGCCTGTGCGAGGTCTTTGCTAACGGCTATGCGGTTTATGACAACGGAAACCGCAAGACTGTAGTCTGGGTACCTGACTGCGGCTCGACCACATATTACTTCGGACCCTTAAAGGATAAGGAGAAGGAATACCTCAATCAGAAGGAAGAGGTTGGGGAGGATGTAATGGGAGAGCTGCCCTGGTACACACCCGTACTTATTGCGGGCGAGGACAGCATCGAGAGAAACCTTATCCATCCAAAGACTGCATCAAATTCCAATGATAAGAGCTGGGAGGAGGAAGCCGATATCAAGGCGGCAAAGAAGTGGGCAGGCGGATACCATTTCGACAACCCGGAAGACATTCTGATCCAGAAGGAAGAGAGGCTGGAAGCCTTAAGAGTTCTTAATGACAAGCAGCGGAAAGTGTTCGACAGGTATTGCTTTGATGGAATAAAGCAGAGCGAAATTGCGGAGGAGATGGGCGTTACCAGACAATCGGTCAACGAGACCATACAGTGGGCGAAGAAGAAGATAAAGAAAAAATGTTTTTGAAAAAAATAAAAATATGCCCTGACAAACAGGCTTTGAAAAATCTTATAAGTAGAGGCACTTGATCAGGAGCATCTCGAACAGGCATCCGTGGCTGTCATTATCCGATGGATTGTGGCGGCCACAATCATATCACAGGCTGCGGATACCGCAGGGAAAGGAAGATTACATGGCATCAGCTGGAACACAAATGGGGAGGGCAAGGGTGAATCCTTACTATGGCAGAAGAAGGGCGGAGGCTCCCAAAGAGGAGCGTGGGCTTAGGAAGGTATTTATATGTTCACCGTTCCATCCTGCCGGAGAGACTAAGGCAGAGATCGCAGCGGATCTGGAACGGAATCTGGAGAGGGCAAAGCTGGCATGCAGGGCAGCAGTGGACAGGGGATATGTTCCTTACGCTCCGCATCTGTATTTCCCGCAGTTCTTATCCGAGGACGATGAGGACGAGCGTGAGATGGGGATCCTTCTGGGGCTTACATGGCTTGCCCGCTGTGATGAGCTCTGGGTCATTGGGACAAGGATAAGCGATGGTATGAAAAAGGAGCTGGAAATGGCGCATGAGTGGGGCATACCCGTAAGGTTCATGCTCCCGGTAAAGGCAGACAGGGAAAGGAAGGTAAGCATTTATGACGAGTTCTAAGAAGAAAGAGGATGCACGGATAATTGCTGTGGATGCCAGGAAACTGGCACAGGGCTTGAAGACCACATTCGAAGGCGTGGCTTTGGTATTTGACAGCATAGGCGCTGATGCCGATGTCAGGATTTTGGAGACATCAGTGGCTTCGGCAGTAACTTCAACGGAGGCTGTGAAAACGGCAAAGGAAACAAAAGCAGTATCAAAGAAGAAGGAGAAGAACAATGGCGATGGCGATGAGACCGAGGATGCCGCAGGCGGATCCGCTGATGTGGGTGACGGTGATGGTGATGTTCAGCCTGATGATGTATCTGATGAGATAGAAACCGCAGGGGCAGAGACCACCGAGGACAAGAACACTGACGAAGACACAGAGTCAGTGGCTGAGGAAGAGCCGGCAGAGCCGTCAGGCGTGGGAACGATCACGCAGGACGACATTACAAAGATCATCGTCCAGAAGATCAAGCAGGATCGGGGCAACAATGAGAAGATCGGACAGATCCTTAAGACATACGGAGTATCCAAGGTCGGAGAACTGGATGCATCGAAGTATGAGGCTTTCCTTACTGACATATCGGAGCTTTAAGGAGGTGGCAAGATGCCGGACGTACATGCATTGTTATCCGCCTCCAGCTCGAAGCAGTGGCTGAACTGTCCGCCGTCCGCAAGGCTGCAGGAGCAGTTTCCCAACGAATCCTCGGTGTATGCCGAGGAGGGGACTTTTGCCCACAGCATATGCGAGTACAGGGTGAAGAGATATCTTCATGAGAGGGTGACGAGACCGCAGTCAGAGGAGTTTTATTCCGAGGAGATAGAGCAGAGTACGGATGTCTATTACGAGTTTGTCGTTTCCATCGTAGAGGAGATGAAGAGGAACGGCTGTGAGCCTCTTGTACTCGTGGAGGAGAGAGTGGATTACAGCCATATTGCTCCATCAGGATTCGGAACGGCAGATATGGTCATCATCGGACATGATGAGAACGGCAGGGGAATCCTGCATATCTGTGATTACAAAAACGGTAAGGGTGTGTTCGTGGACTATAACCACAACACCCAGATGATGCTATATGCCATTGGTGCCCTTAGCGCCTATGGCTACATCTATCCGATTGAGATCGTCCGTATGTCCATTATACAGCCGAGGCTTGAAAACATAGGCACTTATGAGATGACTGCGGATGAGCTTAAAGCCTGGGGAGAATCCATCAAGGATACTGCGAAACTTGCCTATGAGGGCAAGGGAGAGCAGAAAGCCGGGGACTGGTGCAGGTTCTGCCGAGCCAAGCCTGTCTGCAAGGCCTGCCGGGATGAGGCGCTGTCCCTTTGCCGCGAAGAGTTCCTTGATCTGGACGCGGGGGCGTTTTCTGAAGACTGTGACGAGGCGAGAGCGTCTCCCGAAGAGGATGACATGAACGCTCCTTACGAGCCTGACACCTCGGTGCCCGTGTTCAAACAGCCTGGGCTGATATCCATCAATGAGCTGGCGGAGATACTTCCCACGCTGAACCGCATATCCTCATGGATAGAGTCGGTCTTTGCTTTCATAAGCTCCGAGGCGATCAACCACGCCGTTCCGATACCGGGATACAAGGTGGTGGAAGGCAGGTCTAAGAGGGTGTTCACGGATACCAAGGCTGTGGTGGATACAGCGATACAGAACGGCTACACGGATCTTTACAAGCAGCAGCTCATTACCCTCACGGAGTTTGAGAAGATGATGGGCAAGAAGCGGTTTGCAGAGCTGCTTGGGGATTATGTGGCGAAACCGCCGGGAAAACTGGCGCTCGTCCCGGAGAGCGACCCGAGGCCGCCGGTTGACCTTAATAATGCGCCGGATCAGGAATTCGCAGTCCTTCCTGATGATGGCGAGTAAATGATCTGAAGATGATCACAACAAAATCGGACTGTGCAGCTAACTGTCTGCGCCGTAGGTAAATGACCAGGCGCTTTTTTTAATGGAGGTAAAAGTTATGGCTAACAACACCAACAATTCCGCTACTAAGGTTATCATTCCCTGCCGCATCTCGTTTGCGAACATCTGGGAGCCTAAGAGCATCAACGGATCAGAGGAGAAGTACTCTGTGTCCTGCATCATCCCGAAGGATGACAAGAAGACCCTCGCAAGGGTACACAAGGCGATCGAGGCAGCCAAGGAGGCTGGAAAGAGCAAGAAGTGGGGAGGCAAGATCCCTCCGAATATCAAGCTCCCTCTCCGTGACGGAGATATCGACCGTCCGGATGATGAGGCATATGCAAACGCATATTTCATCAATGCTTCCAGCAAGGACGCACCACAGATCGTTGACCGCAAGGTTCAGCCCATCCTTGATTCCATGGAGTGTGGAAGTGGCGACTACTGCAATGTGTCCGTGAACTTCTACGCATTCAATGCCAATGGAAACAAGGGCGTGGCTGCGGGGCTCGGCAATCTGCAGCTGATCAAGCACGGTGACCGTCTTGCGGGCAGGGCTTCCGCATCTTCTGACTTCCAGGAGGTTGAAGATGACGAGGAGCTGCCTTTCGGTGCCGAGGATGATCTTCCCGATTATCTGAAGGACTAAGGACTCATGGTCTGACACAACTGAATAGCGGATAAGCAGGAAGAGAGGGCTTGAGGGTCAGGTGGACTCTCCGGTCCTCTCTTTTTTTTGCGTTTTACAAGGGCATCCGGGGTGAATACGGATGACTTCGGCCGCCCTTTTAAGATGCAAAAGACAACACAAGGAAAGGACGGAAACATATGGAGAAGAAGAGGATACTTTCTATCGATTTAGAAACATATTCTGATATCGACCTGGGAAACTGCGGGGTGTACCGCTATGTCGAGGGAGACTTTCACATACTGCTCTTTGCCTATGCCTTTGACGATGAGGATGTGAAGATCGTGGATATGGCGTGTGGCGAGGAACTTCCGCAGGAGGTGGTGGATGCGATACATGACCCCCATATCATCAAATCTGCATGGAACGCACAGTTCGAGCGTACATGCTTATCCAAATACTATAACACACGGCTTTCCCCTGACTCGTGGCAGTGCTCCATGGTATGGGCGGCGAGCCTGTCGCTGCCACTCGCATTGAAGAATGCGGCGCAGGTATTAAAGACGGGGGAGCAGAAGGACAGGGCCGGTGAAGCCCTTATCAGGTTCTTCTCTGTTCCCTGCAAGCCCACAAAAAAGAACGGCGGAAGGACAAGGAACCTCCCGGAGCATGACCCGGAGGGATGGCAGACCTTCAAGGATTATTGCAAGCAGGATGTTAGGACGGAGAGGGATATCAGGAAAAAGCTGGAAGCTCTGCCGCTCTCGGATCATGAGTGGGATTACTACCACATGGACCAGAGGATCAATGACAGGGGCGTGATGATCGACAGGACGCTGGTGGAACAGGCCATCACCTGTGACCTCATGCTCTCTGAGGAGATGAAGAAAAGGGCATATGAACTGACGGGGCTTGAAAATCCGAATAGCGTGAGCCAATTAAAGACATGGCTTGAGGAGCGTGGCATAGAGGTGGGCAGCCTTGGGAAGAAGGATGTCGCTGCGCTTATCACGGATCTCGATAAGCACAGCACTGACCAGGAGGCTCTGGACATGATGAAACTGCGTCTCCAGATGGCGAAGAGTTCTGTGAAAAAGTATCAGGCGGCAGACAGATATATCTGTACCGATGGCAGGGCGCACGGCCTGTTCCAGTTCTCAGGAGCCAATAGAACCCAACGGTGGGCGGGACGCGGAATCCAGCTGCAGAACCTTCCCCAGAACCATATCTCTACGCTTGATGAAGCGAGGGAACTTGTGAGGATGGGATGTTTCGATATGGTAGAGTCCATCTATGGAGACACGCCTGACATCCTCTCGCAGCTTATCCGGACGATGCTGATCCCCAAACCCGGACACATTTTTATCGTTGCTGATTTCTCAGCTATCGAGGCGAGAGTGCTGGCATGGCTTGCCGATGAGAAGTGGAGGATCAAAGCATTCAAGAAGGGCGAGGATATATACTGCGCCTCCGCGTCACAGATGTTCGGCGTGCCTGTGGTAAAGCATGGCGTCAACGGTGAGTTGAGACAGAAGGGCAAGGTGGCTGAGCTCGCCTGTGGATATGGCGGGGCAGCAGGGGCCTTGATCTCCATGGGCGCCTTGGATATGGGCTTGAAAGAGGATGAGCTCCCTGACCTTATCGATGACTGGAGAAATTCAAACCCCCACATCGTCCAGTTCTGGTGGGATGTGGAAAAGGCCGCGACGGAGACTGTCAAGGATCACAAGGCAAGGTCTGTGAAGAAGATAGGCTTTGAATTTCGGGCAAATACCCTGTGGATCGTGCTTCCGTCCGGGAGGAAGCTCGCCTATATCAAACCGAGGATACAGCCTAACCGCTTCGGGAGGATGGCTATCACATTTGAGGGGCTGAGTGCAAACAATACCTGGGTTCGGCAGGAAACATACTCAGGAAAGCTCGTGGAGAACATTACCCAGGCGACTGCCAGGGATCTCCTTGCCGAGGCAATGTGGCGGATGGAACAGGCAGGGCTTGATATCGTGGGGCATGTCCATGATGAGGTCATTCTGGAGGTGCCGGAGGGAACAGTGACAGTGGACGATGTCTGCAAGATCATGAACGAGAATCCGGAATGGTCGTATGGCTTAGTTTTGAATAGTGCTGGCTATCATGGGAATTACTACTTCAAAGATTAATTTTTTTTCAATTATGCCCTGACAAACCGCCTCTCAAAAATCTTAATAATAGGAGCGCTTCTACAAGAGAGGAGAAACTGATATGGATGATTATTATGCAATAAGTGCTTCTGTCCCATGGCGTAAGAAGCCGGAGCCGGATCCTTACACAAGCCTTGCGGCATCGATCATAAAATTAGCGGTTGAGGACTACATCAAGGTGCTTAAAGCACAGATAAAGGCCGGTGGTAATGAGCGCAAAGCAGAAATGCTTGCTGGTGAGAGGGCTGTTCTGGAGAGGTTCTTCAATTCGGAGCATTATGCGCTGTACTCAGCTTTACTTGAGAATGAGATCGACAAGGATGTGCTGATGCAGCAGTGCATGATGCGCGCCAGGGAACAGGTGGAAATGGAAAAGACAAAGAAGAAAAAATAAACAGTGAAAGGAGCGAAAAAATGAAGCAGGGAAGGACACTTTCAGAAGTTATGTCGGAACTGAAAAGACAGGAGCAGGTAAAGCAGGATTTTATCGGTCCTGCAAACGCATTCCATCTGGATGAGGATGGGAGAACATTTAAGGTAAAGCACAATGCGACAGGGCAGCAGGAGGCGTTTGGGACAACAGACCTGTTCCATCGCCAGATGGGGTCCACTCTTGGAATTCCTGCAAAGTATTATGACCAGATGCGAATCCAGAAGCCGGAACTTTTAGCTCAGAATGTGAACACATGGCTCGGAGACAGGGAGCAGAACTACATGATCCGTTCCATGGATTACGGATACGGCAGGGTGGCGAGGGCACTCCTGTCTGACCGCTACCGCCGTATTGATAATCTGGAGATTGCAACTGCGGTGCTTCCTCTTTTTGCCGGGAAACAAGAGATGGAGGTTGTCAGCTGCGAGGTCACCGAGAACAGGCTTCATATCAAGATCGTTAACCATAAGCTGGAGATGGCGGTGGTTCCCGGTGACTATGTGCAGGCAGGGGTGGCGATCAGCAACTCTGAGGTAGGTCTTGGCGCAGTATCCGTGCAGCCGCTTGTGTATCGCTTAGTATGTACAAATGGCATGTGCGTGAATGGCTTTGGCGAGAGAAAAGCCCATGTCGGCAGAGCTGCTAAAGCTATGGAGGACAGTTTCACTATCTACTCAGAGGAAACGCAGATAGCGGAGGATAAAGCCTTTATGCTCAAGCTCAGAGACGCCACGCTGGCGGCTATCGAAGAGAGCAGGTTTGCACAGGTAGTCGGCAGACTGCAGGAGAGCACGCAGGCAAAGATCACAGGCAGGGTGCAGGATGTGGTGGAGCTTACGGGAAAGGCTTATGACCTTAACCGATATGAGCAGGATAATATCCTGAATTATCTCATACAGGGCGGAGACCTTAGCCTCTATGGGCTTTCCAATGCCATCACAAGAGCAAGCCAGGATGTAGAGAATTACGACAGGGCCACTTCTTTGGAGGGTATCGGCTGGCAGGTCGCAACAATGCCGGAGGCACAGTGGAAGGAGATCAACAGTTAGTGGGCGGCCGGTCTACAGATAGGAAAGGCGGAAATATGCATGAAAAAGAAAACGTATCCCGGATATCAGGTTTCCGGGGATTATAACGAGGTTGAACAGGACAGGAGCATGCAATGCTGTGAGAACTGCATGTGGTGCGGCACGACTTATGGAGATTCATTTTCCTGCACAAACGATGCCGTTATAGAAGATATGAAAAGGCGGACGAACAGGCTGGTCAAGAAGCTGTATGGAGCAGATAAGATTAATCAGGATCCATACTATAACATGGCAATGGATAAGGTTAAAGGCTATCACTGGTGCAAGAGATGGATACACGAGGAACGTGCCGATGAGATAGGGATGGAAGAGTTCTATCATGAATTCGAACCCCGGATTCTGTATGACAAGTATAACCCGGGAGAGCTGATGGATCCGCAGGAAGCGCTGGACGCAATAGATCCGAGCGAGTTCTGGATATGAGAGAGGTAAGACATGAGAAGCATTAGAAAAGCTGTCCCTGTCGGACTTCTCTTATTTTATGCCATTTTCTGGACTTCCGCTGATAAAGCCATCGGGGTTGAAGAGCCTGATCGGGCACAGGAGGTCAGAGAGTGTGATGAGGAACAAGGATACTGCACTGCCGGGGTTACGGCTTATCTGATGGACATTATGGGGGCGGGCATTAAAGAAGCAGAAGAGGCATCAGAAGCTGTACCGGCAGATGAGGTACAGGACGAACAGCTTATTGAAGAAAATCCCGGTTCCGACGTGTCGCAGGAAGATTGTTGTCTGACAGCCTATTTCGGCTATATTCCAACAGACGAGGAAATGGATCTGTTTTACCGCACGGTTCAGGCTGAATGCGGGTACTACGAACCGGATGACGGAGTCGGAGCTGTGGCGGATGTCATCGCCAACAGGTGCAGGTCAGACACATTCCCGGATACGATAACGGAAGTGGTGACGCAGAAGAACCAGTTCTCCACATGGGCAAACGGGATGATAAAGGCGGCGGAGCCGTCAGAGCAGGTGATGGATGTATGCGGAAGCAGGATAGAAGAGGGTGTCGTTTACAGCGACATCTTATTTTTTACGGCCGGATATTATAACCCGTACTGCAAACCGGCTTTCGTGATCGGGCATCACTATTTTGGTACAGGAAAAACAGAAAAAGAAGCAAAATAAAGGGGTAGGGCATATGCATGGGTACGATGTTGAAAAAAAGTATATGGAAGCCATGCGGTCAGCTTACAAGGTGAAGGCGGATGACAAAACCTATAGAGGACGTTTACTGAATTCGGATTATACACTCAGAGTTTCGGATTTTTGCGGAGATTATGGATGGTCGACACGGAAAATGAATAAATGGATGGGTGATCACGGGATTCAATACAAAAGGGCCAAGGGTGCTTGTTGGATTCCAAGCCTTATGTGGGAAAAGCTGGGGCTGGTTTACATGGAAAATAGAGATTATTACGGGAGAAACGGAATGATCCAGTTTTCATGCGTGAATTATTGGTCACCAATGGCGAGAGTTCTTATTTACGATCTTTTAAGGTCAGAGGGAATCCTCCCTGTTGAAGAAAGAGAGGAGAACAGATGCGTGAGTATGTGATAGAGAACGAGTTTGTGAAGGCTGTCCGTGCAGCAGGAGGAGTGGCATATAAGCTCACAAGCCAGACGGCTAACGGCTTACCGGACCGTCTTGTCCTGTTCTTCCCGGCAAAGACTGTGTTCGTGGAGCTGAAGGCTCCCGGCAAACAGCTGAGACCGCTGCAGAGGAAGCGGAGGCACCAGCTTCAGAAGTTAGGATTTCCTGTCTTGTGTATTGACAGGTTTTCTCAGATAAAACCGTGTATCGAGGCGATAAAGGAGTGGACTCCCGGAGAGCCGTTCCCAGAGGGAATCGGAGCTAAGATACCCGACCTTGAGTTAGCCACACTGCCATCTGATCAAGGAGAGCTGGATAACATGGACGATTACGGAGACACATTTGAACCCGAAGACCCGACCGTTCTGGCGGGCTTTTTTAATTTGGATGAGAAGAGGTGAAGGCTGATGGAGAAGAATACAGGCATAAAACCCGATGAGGATACAATCATTGAACTGGAAGAGATGAACATCTTCCTGCGTATTCCGAAAGAGGCTGTGGCGCTTGAGGTCATAGCTTCTTTGCTTGATGGGGACGGCAAGGTAGTGAGGGTATCAAACAAGCTGTCAGTATCTGACATTATGGGGAAGCGTCAGGACTTTCTAGATTATGTGGAGGACGGAGACGACTATGATGCGAGATATGTACTGACAGATAAAGGACGCGAATATCTGAAAGGAGCATTGGAGAAATGAGCATATTATTTGGAAAGACCGAAGAGGATGGGATGAATGGGTTGATGGACGAGAAGATACATAGATCGGTTGATTGCGCTGCAACAGAAAGAGATGAGCATTACGATGGCGGCAGGGTAGAAGACGTTTTTGAGGGGTATGAGTGTGTCCGCAGGGGAACCGCATATGTTCCTGTCCGCTTCGTGGAGACGAGGAAGTACCTGCAGCAGGTCAGGGATCAGAAACGTGCCATAGAGCTTTTGGAAAAACGTATCGGCTACCGCAAGGATGCCGGGATGGACACAGACGAGCAAGAGGCAGAGCTTGCGGAGGCAGCTGATCAGCTGAAACAGATCATAGCAGATGTTGCCGATGAGGTCAGCAAGGTCGGGGATGTGAATCAGGAGACCGTTCTCACAAAGAGATATATCGACATCATGAGCTGGGATGAAGTGGCCGAAACGGCAGACCTTAAGATGCGAACTGTCCATAAATGCCATGGAAAGGCCCTGCCGAGGATGGAGGAGATTCTCCTTGCGGATGGGCTGATCACTTTGGAGGAGGGTGATGGTGAAGACGAATACAGCAGTTAAATTCATTCCTCACGATTATCAGGCATACTGCATCGACTATATCAAAACACACCCGATATCAGCGCTGTTCCTGACCATGGGTCTCGGGAAAACTGTGATCACATTAACAGCCTTGCGGGATCTGATGCTTGACGAGCTTGCTGTGTCAAAGGTGCTTGTGATCGCGCCTCTCAGAGTAGCGAGGGATACTTGGCCAGCAGAAGTAGAGAAGTGGGAGCATTTGCAGGATCTCGATGTCTCGATAATAGTAGGTGACCTTAAGGCCAGGAAGGCGGCGCTCAATGCCTCTGCCCTGGTCTATGTTATTAATCGCGAGAATGTGAAATGGCTCATCGAATACTACGAGAAGAATGGCCTCCGCTGGGATTTCGACTGTGTCGTCATCGATGAGCTCTCATCTTTCAAGAATTACCAGTCACAGCGTTTTAAGTGGCTGCGGAAGGTCAGACCTTTTGTACGCCGTTGGATCGGACTCACGGGAACGCCGACTTCAAACGGTCTGATGGACTTGTGGGCGGAGATAGGAATACTCGATGGCGGAGAACGTTTAGGCCGTTTTATCGGACGTTTCAGGGAGGCTTACTTTAAGCCGGGATCCATGAATCCAAGTACGGGAGTCGTGTTCTCCTATGTTCCGCGGCCCGGAGCGGAGGAGCAGATATATGAGAGGATTTCAGACATCACCATTTCCATGAAGGCGCTGGACTACCTTGATATGCCTGAGTGTGTGTATGTTGATCATGAGGTGGAGATGAGCGGTCCGGAGAGGAAGCTTTATGACCAATTACGCACCGACCTCATCATCCCCACAGAGGATGGGGACATCGATGCGGCGAATGCGGCATCATTATCAAACAAGTTACTACAGATGGCAAATGGTGCTGTGTATGACGAAAACAAGGAGGCACGGTTTATTCATGAGCGGAAGCTCCTGATGCTGGAGGATCTTATCGAGTCCGCCAACGGTCAGCCTGTGCTGGTCGCATACTGGTTCAAGCATGATCACGCCCGGATCCTCCAACATCTGGCGAAAGCCGGGTACAGCGGAGCGGATGTCAGGGATTTGAAGGAAAGTAAAGATATCAAGGACTGGAACGAGGGAAAGATACCTATCGCCCTGATCCATCCGGCGAGTGCAGGCCACGGACTGAACATCCAGTCAGGAGGACACATCCTGATCTGGTTCGGGCTTACCTGGAGTCTCGAATTGTATCAGCAGACGAATGCCCGTCTCTGGCGCCAGGGGCAGAGCGAGACCGTAACGATCCATCATATCGTGGCAAAGGATACGGTGGATGAGGACGTTCTGGCTGCCTTGGCATCTAAAGACGTGACGCAGGAGAAGCTGATAGCTGCGGTGAAGGCAAGGCTGGGGTAGAGAACCATTGACCGCAGCATTTCTGTAACATTTACGCAGCAATTTGAACGCAGCAATTGATTCGTACTTTTGTAACAATTTGAAAGCACGATTTTGAGGGAGGGCGGATATGGACGATGAAGACCACAATACACGCAGTTACCGCTTAAAGCAGGCGAACGATATCATGAAGTCCTTTCTTCTGGGAGGCTTGCGGGTCAAAGAGGATGATTGCGGGGATCTCGCTACGGCAGTACAGCAGATCATAGCATCCACGGCTGACATCCGAAAGGCAGCAGTAAAGGAGTTCTTATCCACGGGCGATATGGACTCCTTTTTATTATCTCTTATGCCTGTCCACAACCGAATCTTCTATGATGCTTATGGTCAGTACTGGCTTTCACACTGCAAGCCTGTTATAGACCGGGACTCAGAGGTGGAGTTTACTTTTTACAATGACATCATAGACATGTTCTGGGCAGCGAAGTGGCAGGAATGGAAGAAAAAAGGCGAGTGGTGCGTGACCATCATGCTGCCTCCCACAAAGGGGCTGATTGCTTTGCAGAGAAACTCATAGTTAAGCTCATAGGCTGAACACATAGTTTTATATTCCGTGATAAAGGACTGACACAGGCAGAGAAACATCACGGATGATCACAAAATAATCATTTCATCACATGAAAGGAGCAGTTATGGCTAATAAAGTCAATTTTGTTTATATCCCGCAGGAACTGAAGGCGAATGCGTCGTTCTGCGTGTGGAAGAAGGAAAAGAGGCAGGGCAAGCCCACGAAGGTACCATACAATCCAAAAAATGGACGTCTTGCCAGGACCAATGAGCCGGATACCTTCACGGATTTTGCAACGGCCATGAAGACTTTTGCAATGGGAGGCTATGACGGCATCGGCTATAGAGTATCAGAGGGTATCGGTGCGATTGATATCGACCATTGCATCCGTGAGGACGGCAGCCTCAATGATGTAGCTGCGTCCATCCTGGGATTCTTCCCGGATGCATACTTCGAGCGCTCCCCGTCAGGCTCAGGCTTGCGCGGATTCTTCCGTCTCTCTCCGGACTTCGCATATGACAAGACACAGTATTATATCAACAACCGCAAGCACGGCTTGGAAGTTTATCTGCCGGGAGTCACCAACCGATTTGTGACCGTGACAGGGGATGTATATCGCCAAGGCACCGTGAGCCGCAACGATGATGCACTCATGTCCACGCTTGATACCTTTATGAAGCGCAGCAGTCCCGTATCCAACCATCATATTGAAGCATGCTCATATCTGGATGATGATGCCGTGATCGAACACGCCTCCCATTCAGACCAGGGAGAAAAGTTCAGAACCCTTATGGCGGGCAACTGGGAAGAAGGATATGATTCTCAGTCGGATGCGGACATGGCGCTGGTTGCTATCCTTGCTTTCTGGTGCGGCAATGTGGAGGAGCAGATTGACCGTATCTTCCGCACATCGGGCCTTATGCGCGAGAAGTGGGACAGGAAGACCGGCGATTCTACCTATGGGCAGATCACGATCCGAAATGCCGTGTCCTCGAATGACACAGTTTATCTTCCCGTGCGTGATGCGGACTCGGCAGAAGAGGAATTTGAGGTGGTGGATGAGGCATCAGATCATGCGGCGTTCACGCCTGACTATGCCCACATCACTACTACTTTGGAGGAACTTAGTCCGCACACGAATCCCCGCTACCAGCATGAGGAGATTGGCATAGGGAACATCTTCGCCGATTATTACCGCTCTATCGCGCGGTTTAATGCTGACCGCAACATCTGGTACGTCTATGACGGCTCCGTATGGCAGCCGGACGAGAATGCCCTGGCGGTGATGGAACTGGCGAAGCATCTGGCAGACCAGCTCTACTCATTTGCCCTAAATATCAGGGACGAGGATACGAGGAACCGTTATATTAAACGGGTGCAGAAGCTCCAGATGAGGAAGCACCGTAAGACCATGATCGAGGATGCGAAGTCAGTATATGCAGTAAGGATGTCGCTCTTTGATTCCAACAAGTACCTCTTTAACTGTGTCAATGGAACTCTTGATCTGAATACGCTGACTTTCAAGTCTCATGATCCAAATGACTTTATCACGAAGATCAGCCCTATTGTCTACGATCCAGAAGCTGACTGTCCTCGTTGGATACAGTTCGTGGATGAGGTCATGCAGGGTAAGAGGGAGGTGGCAAAGTATCTCCAGAAGGCAATCGGTTATTCCATGACCGGGGATACCAGTCTTGAATGCCTGTTCATCATGTATGGCCCTACGACGAGGAATGGGAAAACCACGACCATAGAAACCATACTGTCTGTCATGGGAGAGTACGGAAGGTCTGCAAAGCCGGATATGCTGGCATCAAACTTCAGAGGAGCATCCAATAATGGACCGTCAGAGGATGTGGCGCGTCTTGCCGGCGCTCGTTTCGTGGGAATTTCCGAGATGGAGCAGAAGCTGACCATAAATGCCTCTTTAACCAAGCAGCTGACCGGGAATAATAAGATCACCGCGCGCTTCCTGCATGAAAACTCTTTCGAGTTCAGCCTGCAGGCGAAGATATTCATTGACACCAACCACCTGCCGAATGTTACCGACCAGACGCTGTTTGAGTCAGGCCGTATCAAGATCATTCCCTTCAACAGGCACTTTGAAGATAATGAACAGGATAAGACTCTGAAGACAACGCTGACGGATCCGGCATCTCTGTCCGGCATCCTCAACTGGTGCGTGGAGGGGTACAGGCTCTATAAGATTGAAGGCTTAGATGAGCCAGGAGAAGTACAGTCTGCGACTGCCCAGTACAAGCAGGACTCGGATCGCTTTGCCCAGTTTGCTGAAGCCTGGCTGGAGGAGGGAACGGATGAGGAGCATAGGCCATTCGAGGTAAGTACAAGAGCGGCCTATAGAGTTTTCTCTCGTTGGTGCGATGACATGAACTATCGCCCGGATAACTACAAGAATTTCAGGGCTGCGATGGAGAAGATGTATGGGGTAGCTCTAAAAAGACCTAATGCAGGGGGAGAGAAAATATCAATGATCGTTGGTGCCATGCTTCGCACAGAGGAATCCGGGGCGGAAGAAGAGGAGAAGCCCGCCTTCGTGAATCTCGATGATGAGAAGTGCAAAATGTGAGTCTGTTATGGTTAAATAAAAGAGATGATAGGATAATTGTGCTTTTTCAGCTGGTTGACCCTGTGTTCCCTTCTCGCTTGGGGGAGGGAGGGGAGGTTGAAATCGGTTATTCTTATTATTCATCTCTTTTATATATATGATTTGCCCTCCAAAACCCCCGAGTTTAGCACATCGATGAATATATGTTCGATTCATAGCCTTTTAAATGGGGATTTGGGACGAAAAAAAACATATTTTTACTCCTGTTTCCTTTGGTTTTGCGTCCCGGTTTTGCGGTTTCCCGCAAAAAGGGCGCACTTGTCCCCTAGGCGGCTCGTTGTTGTTC
>ERZ842401.4730-NODE-4730-length-15603-cov-4.456650_pt1 | contig 15603 bp, 8 predicted proteins | sample MGYA00521270_ERZ842401 | MGnify/ENA primary metagenome ERZ842401 (study PRJEB31892, sample SAMEA3878208) | bioreactor metagenome | biome: Moose rumen | place: Sweden | collected 2011-10 | study: EMG produced TPA metagenomics assembly of the PRJEB12797 data set...
ACTGGCATGCCAATACTTGTTGCCGACAGTATCCGTAGCTACCGTCATCGGAAGACCATTATTGACGTAGTCTTGGGTCTCTGTCCAGTTGTCCATGCCCTCGTCGGCAAAACTGTTCTGCAACGCATTATGGTAAACCAGTGAGTTCTGGACACTACCTTGAAGCTTGTACGCGACTTTGTATCGTTCGGGCATCTGGAAAATCACCGGAACCTGCTGGCCGTCGCGCGCCACACCGGGGAAGTCGGGAATCATGTCAGGGATATGGACAGTGATACGACCGGAGTTCAACTGGTCTTTGGCAGCAACCGTATAGACCTGCTCATTCAGCACTTTCACATGGACATCCTGCAAATCGACCTTAAAGCGATAGACGACTCTCCATTTGCCGTCCTGCTGCAACTTCGGTTTTTCCACACGCCACCACGACTTACAGCCCGTGATGGAGATATTGGAAGGGATATAGCCCTGATTGGTCAAAATCTCCACGTCCACCTCCTCATACGCTTTCGGTTTCGAATTACCCACGTTAATCGTGACAATTCTGGGATCAGTTTCGGTGGTGACATTGTAATTGCTTTTTCCGAAGACGGGCGTGACATGCACCGTGTCTCTATCATTGGGCATGGGAATGGTGATCTGCTCAGGGGTCTTCACACAGACACTCTCATCAACACCCGTAATGTTTACACCAATCAGTTGGTAGTCTTTATCGGGCAAGACCTTCAGGACAATAGGCTCGTTCGGCATATTCCTGACCACAGTGGTGTCATTTTTGTCTCTTCCATAGAGCGGCTTAAGATAGCCGTTAGCCGCCTTATGGATAATCATCGTACGCAACGCACCGAAAACGACCCATACCTCGATGTTCCCAGCGGGCATGGTCACCTTAAAGCGCTGTGTTTCGTTGGCGCGGTCGTGAGGATTAAAATTCTTGTCGGGGGTTGCCACTTCAGGGGCACCGAATTCGCCATTGGGGTATTTGACAGCATAGAAGGGTCCCTTCGCGACACCATAGTTTGGATGCGGCTTACAAATGACGTCCACGGTTTGACCGGCCGCCGCTTTTTGCGTGGGGATTTCGATCACACCGTGTTCAAGCGGTGTTCGCACTTTGATATAGAACGTATCTTTTTTTTCTTCTGCCGACACACTGAGCGACAGGAGCAGCATCAGTAGTCCTATGATTCGGGGAGTCTTCATATTTCACTTTTCATTTTTCACTTTTTCAAATATTTCGCTCCTTGATAGAGATAGAGTCCACGTGGAAGTCCGCAGAACGGATCCTTCATGTCAGTCACCCTGCGTACCACACGGCCCTGCATGTCGTAGACATTGGGGTCTGCATGCTTCTGCAAGGACGGACGATTCGCCGTGGGAATCTCGATGGCGGTAGGGAATGGAGTACCCAGCTTCCTGCCGATATATTCTTCATAACGATAGGGGAGCACTTCACTGTCTGGATTGTCCGGGTCGACCGGACCGAAAGATACCATCTGCACAATGGCATCATCCTCATCATAGATAAAGTACAGACCGTCGGTCAGAATGGGCTGGCCGCCCACCATTTTTTCCACACGCATTTCCTGGATATATTGGTCGGAAGCACGGATGATATAGTGATCACGGTGGGTAATCACACCAGTAATGGTGTCAAGATAATTGTAGATGACATGGATGGTATTGGTCTCGCTGTCAAGATACTCCTCATAATTATCGTCTGTGTCATCAGCGTCCTCGTCAGTATAAGAGTAAGAATACTCCAGACGCTTTTCACCCGTGGTAGCATTATACGAAAAGGCGTTGGATACGGTGGGGGTGCCAGCGTCGTCATATTGCGTATCTATCGTCCAGATGGTTTGCAACGCCCCATTGACATTCTCTTGATAGACGATGCTGAACTTGTTCTCAAAACTGAGACGCGAAATGAGCGTATATACACCGTCCTCGATACGGTATTCCTCGATACTTTCATTGTTACCGGATGAGGCATTGATTGTCTCGGTTACTGGCAGCACTCGTTCAGGGGCTACAAGATCGTATTGCCTCATTCTGATGTAGGTTGAATCGTCTGGAGCTGAATAGGATTCGAAGGTCACCAGTTCGCCACCACTGACCGGTTCGTAGAGCTTTGTGCCTTCTGGGACCTGACGTCCGATGATATACACATAGTTCAGCTCCTCATTCTGCAAGTAGTCCTCACGCATAATCTGATCAACGGTCTTGCCTAAATTGGCAGATAAGGTCTCGTCCACATAGCCTCTGATGACGATGGTCTCCTCCTTCTGCTCGGCATCGTCGCCCGACGAACCGGCACGGCGTGAAAGGCTATTTTTCGGTGTCTCGACTTCACCATTTGACTTGGCGACAATCGAAGTATTGACATAAGGAATGGGATAGGTGTCTTTCTCCGACATCTTGAAGGCTGTCACCTCGCTTTCCTCGCTGAGTGCCTGTTCCATATTGCTGGACCACAGTATCTCCCGGGTGATTCTGGTAAGACCGCTGGCTGTGCCATGAGAGGAGAAAGTATGACGCTGTGTAGCAGTCTTCAGCGGATCAAAACTGCCGGCTGGCTCGTTGGTGACCACACTGTAACTATTCAAGATCATTCCGGAAGGCATGCCGCACGCAATCGGATTCCAACGGCCTTCTGTACGGATAGTGGTAACAGCTGCGCAGTTCGTGATGTTCACCTGCTGGTCCGCAAAGCCTAAGATACCTCCTACATAGTCAGAGCCTTCCAACGTTCCGAAGCTGGCGCAGTTTAAGATGTTACAATAGGCGGCAGCTCCCACGATACCGCCCACACATGCCGTACCCTTCAGATTGTTTCCGCCATCGAAAATGAGGTTGGCAATGACCGCACGTGAATCAATCGTACCCTTGGCGACACCTACGAAGCCCAGGCAGTCGATGCCCTGAATGCAGCTGGTAATGCCGCTAATGCGGTGACCATTACCGTTGAGCACACCTGAGAACGGATGGTTGGCGGTGCCTAAGGGCAACATGGACACTTTGTCGAACACCAGGTCGGACAGGATGTCAACACCTACATTACTGGGAATTTTGCCTATCGACACCAACTCGGCAAGAACGCGCATCTCACCGGCATTGTTGATCTCGTAAATAGTACCATTATCTCTGCTTTTAGGCCTGTGCAGACCACACACGGTACACGTACCGTCGGAACCGAACTGATGTTCCTGCAACGTTGCGGATTTGATTTCCGTATACGGGCAATTCTCACATTTGCGCACTTGTCCCTTATTGTCTAAACAACTGGATTGACTCGCAGGAATCGTTGAAAACTGGTGCGCTGCAAATTTGGGATTAACGGTGAGAACGGTGTCTTTCTTACAGATATCGCATTTCAACTTCTTTTGACTCTTTTCTCCGCATAAAAGCTCATTAGCCAATTTCTCATTGCCGTATTGATGGATATGAACACACAGGTTGTCGATGCTTCCTGCGACTGAGCAATTCCTGTCCGCATCAAATAAGGCGTCCAAAGCAACCGTGTGTGTGCCTTGAGGAATGGAGAATCTATCATTGGGGCGATAGATTCTGGTTCGCTGGTTTTCGTATACATTTTCTTTGCCATCAACGGTAGCTTTGAAAGAGACCTTACAGTCCTCAAGCAGCTCCTCGTCTCCATCTATATCCAATAACAACTTGTAGGAAAGTTGAGCTGACTGCCCCGCAGGAACAGTGACGGTAAATGTCATCGTAGCCTTCTTTTTTCCTTCAATCACCTGTACGCAGTTATGACCCTCGACCCTATTGAATCCCACTAACTTCACATTGGCGATGGTAACACCATCACTGGTCGCACCTCCCGCAAATGGGAAATTTACCTTTTCTGCATAGACGGTGGTCACATGGAAAAGGCCCAGTAACAAAAAGGTGAAAAGGTTAAAAAACTTTCTGCCCATATCTTTCAATTTTTCATTTTTCACTTTTCATTTTTCACTTTTCATTTTTCACTTAAATCACTGCCGCGACGCAGTTTCCGGCAGCACAGCATCCGACCCGCTGCCACAGATAGCTGCGGTGACATTGCCTGAGAGACTCCCCCCATCGTTCGTACCACAGATACCACCGGCATAGTCGCGCACACCGCCTACCCACACCGTATTTTCAGTAGTACAGGAGGAGATGGTGCCTTTGTTCAGTCCGCAGACGCCACCGAGGTTCATACCGCTACCGATGGTGCTCATGATGGAGAACAGCACATTGCATCCGCTAATTGTTCCTTCGTTGACACCTGCCACGGCACCGACATAGTTCCAGCCGCGCATGTTCATGCCAGCCAAGGTCACGTTCTTCACAGTGCCGTTCTTACCGATAGCCCCGAAGAGTCCGCGATAGCCGCAGCCTGCTACGGGCTCTTCCGTCTGGAGCATGCTGATGACATGGCCACCACCGTCGAAAGTTCCCTGGAAGGCAGTGCTGTCGGTGGCACCGATAGGACGCCACGGCAGCGTAATCAGTGTATCGGAAACGAGGTCGTTGTCCAAACGGAAATTCGCCTTGGGACGACGGTTGTTCACATAGTCTGCTGCCCAATAGAGATGACCGAAGTTCTTGATGACAAACACGCTGTCGCCGGCAGTGCCTAAAGGTTCCGCACTGGGACGCTCGTAGGGATGGAGACAGCCCTTGCGGTGACAGATGCCATGGTCATCTAATTGATGCCCCAGACCGGCACTCTCGAACACAGCGTGATGAAAGCATAGCCTGCACGTGTACTCCGCCACGGTGCGCTCACAATTCTCCTGTCTGACAATGCGGTTATAGCTGAAGTCATGCGGGAACTTGGCCATGAACTGGCAGTCATCACAGTAAATCATGTGGTAATTCTCGTCGACGGGAAGCTTCTGCTTGCCAAAACCTTGGTGGTCTGCTGTCTCGACATGGCCACAAACCAGGCATCGCTTGGTGTGATCTTTCCAGTTGGACACAAAGGTGGCAAAGCTATGATCCTGCGGCACTTGCTGTCCACATTCCAGACAGGTCTTGAAATGCTGCTTACTGCCATTGGGATGCCCTGCGGGATATTGCTCCCAGATGTCGTTACCGAAGCGCTTGTCGAATTTATGGTTCTCTATCTTGAAAAGTCCGCACTGGTCGCGGTTGCAAAAATGCTCATGCGTCGTAACATCGCCTGTAGCCCTGTACGTGGACTTATGGGTATGCCAGGTAAAGACGAAGTAGCGCCCGCCGCCAGCATGACCGCCGCTCACCGTCTGGTCATCTTTCAGGGACTTGGGCTTGCTGGTGACGACATAGGCGTCCTTCAGTACCCTCTTGCTGAAATCGGTGTTGCCGGTGCGACAAATGTAGACATGGTCCTGGCCGGGATAGGCTCCACCGTATATCCGATAGTTACGGCCGTTGAGTCCGCCTCGCCATTCATTATCCTTATGCACCTTTTCCTCCTGCCAATAGAGAGCAGGGGTAAATTTCTTATTCCCAGAAGTGAACTCTATGCCATAAGCCTCTTTCTTATCCTTAGTCACATACACATCCGTGATATACTTTGTGGTGTCGGCACGCTGGGCACCTTTCTTGAAGATGGCAAACACAGCACCGCCGCCTCTTCCCTTACGGAAATCCAGATCTGCACTATTGTTGCCGCTATAGCCGCCAGACACGGCAGCAAGATCCTCATAGTCCTGAACAGCAATGATTTTGATTTCCGTCACCATGCCCTGTGCACCTGCGGTGGAAATGAAGAATGAAGCATGAAGCATGAAGCATGCTGCGCACAGCAGCCCCCTCATCACCCTAATCTTTCCTTCTTCCTTCATATTGTTCATATTGTTATTATTCTTTCTCATAAATCTTTATATTGTTTCTCACCACCACCAACGGCAGCAGCAAAAAATTCTTCACTTTTCACTCTTCACTTAAATTCTACATGTGCTTAAAATCCCTGCGACGCACCAGCAGTGCCTGCCCGACGGTCTCTTTATCCATCAATTCCACAGAGTACCTTTTAGGTTGCAACCTGAAAATCCCATATTTGTTGGAACTATCGGTCATGATAAAACGCTTGTAGGTAAAGAACGGAGGCACCTCAGGCCAATCGATGCGATCCTTCGCAAACACCTCGCCAGATTTATACATAAAGCGTATGATTTTATTGACCTCCATCGTGTCGGCAACCTGATAGCCCACGGGGACATCCTTGAGCAGGGTGCGCACGGTATTCATTGCCGATATGTCGTCGCTGGTACTTGCCATTACGCCCTGATGCAGGTAGTAAGGACCTATCTTCATGTTGGCCACACAGGTGTCGTTCCACATATAGAGGGCACCCCGGTTGATGCTGACGTTGCTGGTGTAGTTCTTGATACTATCGGAAGGTGAGATGTCGATTTCACCATTATTATAATAGATGTTGTCGTCGTAGTTGATGCGTACCAACGGGGTAACGTAGGCTTTCGCTGCTTCCTCCTTACCCTCGACATACCGCCACGTGATGGTGAACAGGCTGTCATCGCTGCAACGGCGGCCAAGTCCCTCGCGACCCATCTTGCCACCGAGCGTGGGGTAGAACACGGTATACTCTACGTTGTGCACATGCTCGTTGAGTATCTCGCCAATAATCTCATGGTCAACGACGACCTGATTGGTGACGGAACGGTCATAGAGCCGGAGCGAGGAGGTAGGTATCTTGGCATAGATCTGATTCCTGGCGCGGGGCAAGACGCTGGTCTCGTATTTGACATGCTTGCCCACCAGCGTGTTGTAAAGGTCGGCAACCTCTTCATTGACGATAAGGTCGGCAATAGGTGCCACCTTGATATCAATCAGCTCGACATTATTGCTGTCCTTTGGCAGGTTTGGATCGAACCTGAGCGACTTGAACCACTCATCTATTTTCTCGCTCTTCTTAGCCATGTCGTCGCTCTCATGCATCGCCGTAAACTCCAAGGCGATGGCACTGTTGCCACCAAGCACCTCGATATGGGTCTCGCGATCTTCCTTGGTGTCCACCGTCCAGTTCTGGGTTTCCGTACCGTCTTTCTGGCCAATGCAATAGAGGAACGAGGCTCCGGCCTGCTTATCCACCGACTCACGGGAGTCAGTGACAAAGCGGTTCATCGTGGTCGAGAATTTCAGCTTGCCGCCCAAATTGGCATGATAGATGATATGTGTGCCGTAGGTCTGCAACATGTTCTGAATGATACGGATGGCCTCGGTATTGTTGTTCTTCTTGATAGCCTTTGCCGCCAACTCCTGGTAGCGCAGAAATCCCGGGGAGAGTGCCTCGGGATGCTCGCGGGCGATATAATACAAGTCGTAGGGCTCCAGATGGCGGGACGCAACAGTCAGTCCGTCGTGAATGGTGCAGAACGCATACTCGTTGCTCGACATGTCGGTCTTGTTGTAGGTGGTCGAGACCTCTGCCTGGAAGAGCAGCATGTCGACTTTCACCGAAGAGTTCTTCGTGAGCTTCTCGCAGATGGTAATGGCATCCTTGCCGCTGTACACATGATGGTAGGACGACGGGGAAACGTCGTCGACAATCGTGGTAGAACCATGCTCCGCATCGAACTGCTGAATATACGACAGGTCGATGACGCGGTCGCGCACCTCGTCGTAGTTGCTGTACTTTCCCGTGCCGTTATAGCCGTAGCCCACACCGTAGCTGCGGTACAGGTCACCGATGTATGCCTGGCGCTGGGCGGCATGCACCCGTCGCCAGTGAGCCTCACTATAGTCACCGTAGGCCTCCGTCGGGTCGTATTCCTCGACGGCCGTCATCAGGTCGTCTTCACGTGTACAAGAAGAAAGAAGCGCTACGCTAAATATAAAATATAAAATATAAAATAAAGACAGCCTTCTCATATTTCTCTATATCATATCTTTTTATTTATTATTTTTTATTTAGGCCTGAAAGGCCGCATCAGAACTTATCTATCGTGATATATATCGGGAAGAACTTAAAGAACTTCTGGTCGGAGTAGTTGAATGCCCTGATATAGTTCGGATATTCGAGCAGCAGGTCGGTTCCGGAACCACTCAGACGCATGACACATGCCTCATCCACATCGTCGGTGATAATCGGCATGCCCTGACCGTCGTTCTTCTCGGGAGTGGCGGCATCCGTCTGACTGGGGTGCGAGATGACCCAGAAGCCAGTAGGCCAGTCGAGGCCGAGCATGTTACGGCCGTCGAATTCATGGCTGTAGAAGATGCTCATGCGGTTGCCCAACATCTGGGTGATGCTCTTCGACTGCTCTACCGTAGGCAGGAAGCCCTTCAGACCCAACGCATTCATCGACAGGCTCACTGCTGCCGTCCACCTTTTATTGGCATAAGGGTCAAGGGTCTGTTCTGGTGCTCGCTGGATAATCTCACCTCCGTCCAGCAGAGCGAAGTAATAATTATTATTGTCCTTATATATCACACCGTCAGGTAGATTTTGTTCATTAGATCTCACGGGTTTGAATTCCTTGAATTCTTTGTCACCCGTCGTGGCATTATCCCAGAAATTCAGGAGATTGTCGGGTTTCAACTGCACTGGACGTACCGACCAGAATGTGCTGGCCACCTTGGCAAAGGTAGTCGACTCTTTAAGTGCATCAGGCTTCGCGCTGAAAACAGCTGTCGTATAGTTTACAGGCGTTTCCGATTTCGTGGGACAAGGCTGCGGATGAATGGCATTCCAGTAGAAATACACGTTCTTCAGCACGTGTGTCTTCTCGTCGAAGAGCTGACGGATAGCAAGACTGTCGCTATCGTAACAGATGCTGTCGGAAGGTGTATAGAAGGATGCGCTACCCTTCCAGATGACGCGTCCGGGACGATGGCTCTCATCGCCTACGAACAGTCCGGAGAAGAAGTAAGGACGGTAACTGCCATCTGTGCTTTTGAGTAATGGGTAAGCCACAACACAGGGTTTGTCGCTACGGATGGACGGCACATATTCCTGACACAGGATAGCCGCTTTGTTGCTGCCTGCGGTGGCTACGCGCACATCGGGGCCGTAGTTGCCTGCAACGGGCATGACACCGTAGGCAGGCTCATCGACCTCCGGGTCGGGGGCCTCTTTCTTCATGTACAGCTTATAGACCTGGCGCAGCACCTGGCGCGTCTCGTACGTCTCGAACAGGCTGTACAAGGGCAGGAAGCGTCCGCTGGTAAAGCATGCATTATAGTTACTGGGTTCGATGCTGATACTGGTGGCCCAACCATAATAGTCGCCATCGCTAATCCTCACCTCGGCAGCTTTTTTCTCATCGAAGGTCCTGTGCAGCTTATCACAGTAGGTTTTCACACCGCCCTTGACCTGAATCTGTCCTTCATACTGGATGGTAGTTTTAGGAATCTCACTGATGACCTTCGAGGGGGAGGTCGTGGTGACATTCTTGCCCAGGATAATCTCAGTAACCTGTTGCGTCGTGTACTCTTTGTCTACGCAGGAGTCGCGGTTGATTTCCATCTGCAACTCAATCATGCCGCCCAGATTGGAAGAGGCCACGAGGTGGGTGCCGTACTTCTCGGAGAATGCGGTGGCATCGGCTTCGGTGATACCGCCCACACCTTTGCTGACCAAATCAGCAACCGCCTTGCGGAACTCGGCTTCAAGCACGCTTTGCGCATTATTCAGCTCATCTAACTCCAGACAGTGCAGAAGCCCCACATCGATGGTCTTGGAGGCCATGATGTGCTTGGCGAACATGTGGACCTTATAGTTGTTGTGCCACGTCGTATGGGAGAACGTTTTGTTATTGCGGTAATACTTGCCACTTCCGATGGCTTCGCTGTCGTCGATGGTGTACTTGGTCTCCGAAGAACCTAATTCCTGAAGCGTGCTGCCGCTGAAAATATCCACCGACGTGTAGTGGCGCCGCTCTGAACTGACAATCGGTCCATATTTCTTCTCTAATTCATAGAGCCGGTCCATGTTGATGACGGGCTTGACGGAGAAACTACTGTCGTCCATCACATTGCCAGCGGCATTATAGGCATATCCCAAACGCTGAAGCTTGATTTGTTCGGCTGAATAGGCACGCCTAGTCTGATTGCCATAGGCCTCAGCATCTGCGTCCATCAGGTCATCGGAGCAGGAAAAGAAGACCAGTGGAAGTGATACAATCAGTGCCAGGTATAGGGTATATTTATTGGTAATCATAATTCTCAATTATCAATTCTCAATTATCTTCGTAGTTACGTAATGACTTGTTCATATAGTTCCGCAGTATGTCGCGTGCCTTGGCATCGTAGATAACCTCGTAGATCGGTACCAGACGGATGTCGATGAGCGCGGCATCCTGTGGTGTCACCGACGCCTGCCATTCCTTCAGTGTCTTCGTTTCTATGGTAGCCTGCTGACCGGTTGTGAACGCCGTCACCTTCGAGACATCACCGCCACGGGCAGTGATATGGCTCTCGGAGTTGCGGCTGCACTTCTCAGCTGCCTCATGATAATCGGTTTGGATACTGGTGCCGATGGAAACGAACTTAATCTGAATAGACAGTTCCAGTGCCACCTTCACATCGAGCGAAGTGGAAACGGAGTCCATACGCGTGGTGTTGTAATAGTCGAGCGAACAACCTAAGACGGAGCGGGTGACAAAGCCGGAGCCCACTTCCTCGATAAACTCGCGACAGAGCGCGCTGGCATCGTAGGCTGAGGTTGCGGCATTGACATTGCGGACAAACTTGTGCATCACCTCTGCAAAACCGGGAGCGTAGGCCTCCTTGAAGAACGGCACCGCCTTGGCAAGGGCTTCGGCACTGATGGTGAGGTAGGTGGAGGCTACTGGCGAGGCGGCAATGGCAAGGGCGGCCTGTTCACGCAGGTTCAGGTAATTGATCTCGCGTGAGAAGTAGCTCTGCCTCATGCGCATCAGCGAATAGTAATTTCTCGTGGTTGAGAAGCTCTTCTTGTTGAAAGCTACATCCACATCCACAGAGAACACACCGGCTGAGAAGCCAATACCGACGTCAACCGCCAACGAGTCCTTCAGATCCTTGATGCTCTGGCTGTAGAAAAATTTCTGGTCGGTGGAAGGTGTGTAGTCGTCGACGATATAGGAAGTATGGTACCTCTTTTCCATATCGCGCAGATGACGCATGTTAAATACCTCCATATCGGTGCCTACACAGTAGGACTCATTATCCCTGTAGGTGTAACCCGCACCACGAATGGCACTGACGGCATCCTCCACTTTCTGCAATTGCTCAGGTGTAAAGGCTTTGGCACGCCACGACACCGGACCAGTCTGGTTTTCGGAGGTGCTTTCGGTCTGCGGTGTCTCAGGAACGACGGCTGTATCGTCGTCACTGCTGCATGAGGCTAACATCAACATGCCCACTGCTATATATATATATAATAAGGTGTACTTCATTTCGTCCTTACTCTCTAAACTCTAAACGCTAAACTCTAAACTAATTCAAATTCGTACGTAAAATATAGTTCACTCGGTCTTGCACCCTGCCCGTAAAGAGGTTGGCGATGGATGCTATCTTCACGTCGGTCATGGCGCACAGCTTCAACTGGTCGCTCTCTGGAGTCGGAGCGAAGTTGACACTCTCCATCCATTCCTTGATGCCTTTCGGCGAGGAAACATTTCCGGCCAATACCTCGGTGACGGCCTGTACATTGCCGCCACGGACATGGATGTCGAGGCTGTAGCGGTCGTGGGAGACTTTCTGGAACTGCTCGGTAGCCACGCTGGTTGAAACGTCCGCACCGATAATCAGTCCAACACTGGCATTGAGCGCCATCTCCGCACTCATGTTCTCGCTGAGCACCGACTTGTCAATCTGCATGGTAAATTCCAGCACGCCACCCATGAAGGAACGTGCCACAAAGCCCCTACCCCATTTGTTCACGAAGTCGAGCACCATCTTGTTGCTCACGTTGGCCTGGTTGCTGTTATTGCCTTCTAACACCTTCCAGTCGGCAAAGAAGCCAGGGGCAAAGACCATGCTGTCGCCCGTCTCCTTGTAGTACATGATGATATTCTTATACTGAAGGTCACGGCAGTAGGCCACGCGCTTGGTGCGCTTCATGGTGAACACCGACTGGCTCTCCTGTACCGTTCCCTTGGAGTAGTTACCGCTCACATTGATGTCGGCAACGATGACGTTGACACCCACACTTGCCGACAGGGCCAGCTGCTTCGACACGGCATTGCGACTCTCGCCGGTGATGACCTGCTCCTCGCTATACGGTGTATAGTCATCGCTGACGAAGTTCAGGCCCTTGACATACTGAATGGAGTCCAGGTAGTTGAGGTTGAAGATATTGAATGTCACTCCCTCTAAGTATTCTGCACCCGTGGCATAGCAATAGCCCACACCACGCTCAAAGCCTGGAGGAGCCAGCAGGCGCGACTCATACCCGCCTGACACCTGACCGTTTGCCGATGCCCCACGAGCACCGTATAGCGCATAGTATTCCTCTTCTGTCAACGGGTCGTCACTGCTACAGGAAGCCATTCCCAACACACCGGCCAATAGGAGTAAATAGTATATACGTTTCATTAGCTTTTAACTTTTAACTATTACCTTTTAACTTCATACTGAAGTAGTCCATCAGCACTTCACGGGCATAGGCATCGGCAATGAGCGTATAGATGGGAACCAGCGCTATATCGACCATAACAGCCAGCGCAGGACTACAACTGTTCTGCCATGCCGTGACATCACTGTTATACAACTCGCCGCCAGTGACAAGGATGCACACCTGGCTCACATCGCCGCCACGCACCTTGACCGTTGCCGTCGTCTTCTTCATCAGCTCCGTGACATCCTTGGTGACGGTAATGCCAACCGTAGCCTCACCGCCTACATCCTTGTTCTTCACTTTGGCCTGGAAGCTCGCCTCGAGTGCTACCGAGACACCCAGCGTGTCACGGAGCGCTGTGCTGTCAACGCTGATCTGATAGTCGAGCACCGAACCCATCGCCGCCTTGCTGATGAAGCAAGGTCCAATACTACTCAGGAACTTGTCGCAGATTTCATACTGCTTCGTCCTATTTTCCTTCGCTGCGGCTATCTCCTTGGCAAACGTCTCCTGAACGGAGAGGAATCCCGGCGACAGCAGTTTCTGCTTCTCTTCTCGCGTAGTGGCCTTCTCTAACAGCGCCATAATGCTCATGTAATGAATCTCGCGGGTGAACTGAGTGGTCTTCTGACGCTTGAGGGCAAACTTATTCTTCGACTTCTCCTCATGACCTTTTCCCACATCGACACCGATACTGCCGCTACCGCTACCCTTGCTCTTCACCGAACTGTAATCTATGCCGACGGAGGCATTGACGGTAAGGGCTTTCTTGAGACCATTCTCACTGTCAGCAGTAATCAGTTCCTGGATGGTTTCCGGGGAGATGTCATCAGATATCAGCCTGACTCCCGTTGCACGCTGAATACTGTCGAGCGTGACAAGGTTGAACAACTGAATCATCGCTCCGTCGCAATAGTCGCCACCTGGCATATAGCTGTAGCCGGCGCCCTTGTTGGAGGAGAATACCGTTGAGATGGAGTCCAGCGCGGGACTGCCTGACTGGACGATAGACATGTTGTATGTGTTATCGCCGGCAGCGCGCGTGATACCTTCCTGAGTGGTCAGCGTCAGCACATTCTCACGCAACGCACCCCAGTTCTCACCCACCTGAACAACAGCCGTGGTAGGCCCTTCGCCAGATGATGGATAGACATTCGCCAGACCCTTTGAAGTTGCTACAGACCACTTGCCCGGCACGTTGATGAAGGCAGTGTACTCTCCGTAGGAGGCATCGGTATTCACGACCCCCTTCGGGGCTCCGAGAATGGTCATCGGAGCAGAGCCGTTTTCGCCGCCTATCAGCTCATTGCCTGTCATATCCTCGCTGCTGGAGCAAGCAGCCGCCAAAGCGGCTACAAGCACCAACACCGAATGATATAAGTTCCTGTTCATATTTAATATATATTTAACAGTCAAAAACCGGGTGAATACTATTATTCAACTTCAAACGTTGCTACTCATTCAGTACGCCAAAACCGTCTGTTGCTACTTTGAGACTGTATTTTTTATCAGTATCCATCAGCTTCACGAGATAGTCGTGGGCTGCCTTTTCGTCAGCTTTAGAAGAATCTTCACTAAACAGTCGGTAAATAGGCTCAAGAGACAGATGTGTCATGACAGCTTTTTCCGGTTCGGTGCTGAGCAACCACATAGCCAGATCTGCACAGTTAAGCGAGCCACCTGTAGCGAGGATGCTCACCCGCTCCACATCACCGCCACGTGCCTTCACCTGAGCGGATGTAGCAGCGGCTGCACTGAAGGAAGAGTCTTTTACCAACACACCTCCATGGAATACGAAGTTCTTTTTCAGGCTATCAGGAATCTGCTTTAAAGAGTCAACCTTGGCAGTGTCCTTCACCTGCTGCTGCCACTTGAAGTTAAGAGCGGCCTTCACGTCAGTCGATTTCTCGGCTTTTGTCTTGGCAACAGCCATGCGGTAGTCGAGTTCGCTACCTAAGAAGGCTTGAACAACAAAATGTGTACCTACGTCATGGAATAGCAATTCTGCTGCAGCCAGCTTCTTGGCCTCATCACCATTAGCTGCCTTAATCTGATCAATGAAACGCTTCTTACTGTTTTTGAAGCCATCAGTGAAATTACCATCAACTGCGTATGTTTCCCAGTTCTCAATCTGACGGCTGTAAACCGTACGAGTCAGTGTCTTCTGCATGACGGTAACTTCAAAACTTGTTCTACGGGTTACAGTCACGTTGTCTAAGTCCAAACCCATCTTGACTTGACCGAAGTTTCCACCTGGATGTCCATTTACGGCAATCACCTTATCCAAGACAGAATCGCTGTGCGCATAGAAATACTCTTCTTTAGAATCTGGTGAAAGACTATTTTTAACGTAATCGCCATCCATCTTGAAAATCTTTACGCCAGTGCACAGTTCCGGTCTTGGGTGCTTGGCAGGATAGTAACCATAGCCAACAAAGGTGTTTGAGTTGATAATCGCCTTGAATCCTTCCAGGTTGGTATTCGAATTCTGAGTCACCGTCTGTCCTGTTTCACCGGCACGACGGGCTTGAGCATTCTGATCCTGAAAATTAACTTTATAAGACAGTTGACGAGACTCTGCCCAGTTGTTACCGATATACACTGGAACGCGAGCACTGCCCTTACCATACATTTTGGAAGGAGTGAACTCCATGTTGTGGGGAGTCTCAATATTCCAGACACCATCGGTCTTGATGTTCAGGAAATAAGTACCGAAGTTACCAGATACATTTGAAATCTGCTGCCCATTGGCATCCGTCAGCACGGCGCTGTACATGGGCTGGTTGTCAAACAGAGACGGAGTGTCAGTTTCTGCTACCAAGTTATTGGAGTCAGTACATGCGGTAAAGGCTGCCAGAGCCACTACAGCCACGAAGAGCTGTTTTGCCATTTTCTTCATAATCTTCTTTTATTTGTTTTGTTTAACTTAAATTTTGTTCGAAATTATTTTATCTTGCGTAATAATATACCCGACAAAGATAGTTATTTTTTATAAAAAAGCCAAAATTTTTATCACACTTCTTGAAATTTTGCAGATTTTGAAATCATTTTTGCAGATTTTGAAACCATTT
>ERZ842401.4732-NODE-4732-length-15601-cov-3.901647_pt1 | contig 15601 bp, 15 predicted proteins | sample MGYA00521270_ERZ842401 | MGnify/ENA primary metagenome ERZ842401 (study PRJEB31892, sample SAMEA3878208) | bioreactor metagenome | biome: Moose rumen | place: Sweden | collected 2011-10 | study: EMG produced TPA metagenomics assembly of the PRJEB12797 data set...
GGGGTATTCCTTCCCCAGCGGACACTCCTCCGGTTCAGCCACCCTCTATGGATCGCTGGCGCGCTTTGGCAAAAAGAAGTGGCTTACCATACTCGCGTTCCTGCTGCCTCTTTTGGTAGGTTTCTCCCGTGTGGTAGTCGGCGCCCACTATCCCACCGATATTATATGCGGCTGGCTCATGGGTGTGTTTGTGATATTCTTCGTCCCCTGGCTTCGTGAAAAGGTGGATAATCCGCCGGTCTTTTACGCCATTTTAGTGGTGATCTCCGCCATAGGCTTTTTCTACTGCACCAGTGACGACTATTACTCCAGCTTCGGCATGCTTTTAGGCTTCGCCTTTGCCGACCCTGTGGAGACCAAATACGTAAACTTTGAGAACACCAAAAATCCTATCCGCGTGATCCTGCGCGTGATCGGCGGCGCTGCCCTCTACCTCGGCCTGAACACAGTCCTGAAGATGCCCTTCTCAAAGGAGTTTTTAGGCAGCGGCACCTTCGCAGCCCACGCGATCCGCAGCTGCCGCTACGCGATCATCATATTCATCCTGATCGCAATATACCCCATGGTATTTAAGGCGTTTGATAAGATATTTAAGAAATAATTTAGAATCTTGCAATGAGTAAATAAAAGAATGATGTCCCCGTAGCCGACATTTTTTATGAGGCGGGGGACATCATTCTTTCATTTAAGGACTTTAATCCTTGGTCTCCTGCGCCACCAGCTGGTCAGCCCCATGCTCCCTGCGCAGCGCCTTCTTATCGATCTTCCCGGTGGCATTCCTCGGGATCGGCTCAAATATAACCTGCTTTGGTCTCTTATATCTGGGCAGCTCCAGGCAGAAGTCGTTCACCTCATCCTCCGAAAGCGAGAACCCATCCTTCACCTCGATGACAGCGGCTGTGATCTCTCCCAGCCGTTTGTCCGGCAGTCCTATCACTGCCACATCCTTTATAGCATTGTTCCTGCGCAGAAAATCCTCTATCTGGACAGGGTATATATTCTCACCGCCGCTTACGATGACATCCTTTTTACGATCCACCAAAAAGTAGAATCCGTCCTCATCCTGCATGGCCATATCACCGGTGAAAAGCCATCCGTCCTTCAGGACCTCATTTGTCGCCTCCTCGTCATTGTAGTAGCAGGTCATGACTCCGGGCCCCTTTACACAGAGCTCGCCGATCTCACCCTGCTTAACGTTCACCCCGTTCTCATCCACGATCCTGCACTCCCACCTGTAGCCGGGAACTCCGATAGCCCCCACCTTGTGGATGTTTTCCAGTCCCAAATGCACGCATCCGGGACCCGTGGACTCGGAGAGTCCGTAGTTTGTATCATACTGATGGTTCGGGAAGTAATCCTTCCAGTGCCTGATCAGTGATGGCGGTACGGGCTGCGCACCGATATGCATGAGTCTCCATTGTGACAGATGGTAGTCTGCCGGATCTATGGTGCCATTGTCAAAGGCCTCTAATATATCCTGCGCCCAGGGTACCAAAAGCCATACCAGAGTACACCTCTCACTGGAAACCGCGGATATGATGCTCTTCGGACTTGCCCCCTTTAAGAGCACTGCCTTTGATCCCGCGTAGAGGCTCCCCATCCAGTGGAACTTCGCTCCGGTGTGATATAGCGGAGGGATGCAGAGGAAATTGTCGTCCCTGGTGATCTCGTGGTGCTTTGCCTCCATCTCCGCAGCCTGGATCAGGCTCTGATGCTTGTGCAGGATAGCCTTGGGAAAGCCTGTAGTGCCCGACGAAAAGTATATCGCGCCATAGTCTCTCGTGGTGATATGGATACCAGGTGCCTGTGACGAGCAGTCTGCCACCAGCTCATGGTAGCTCTCGGCAAAATTCGGGCAGTTGTCGCCCACGTATATGAGCAGCCTGCCCTTTGCAAGCCTGTCGGCATGGGCCTCGATACGACCTATGAACTCAGGCCCGAATAAAAGTATATCCACCTCCGCGAGCTCTGTACAGTACAGTATCTCCTCCGCATCATAGCGGAAGTTAAAGGGCACTGCGATAGCTCCGGTCTTTAATATTCCAAAATAGATAGGCAGCCATTCCAGACAGTTATACATCAGGATAGCGACCTTATCACCCTTTTTTACTCCCCTCGATATGAGCATATTCGCAAAACGGTTTGCCTTTTCATCGAAAACCGCCCAGGTGATCTCACGCCTGTATGGTGCAAAGCGTGTGGGCTCGATCAGCTCCGACTCCTTCCATGTAGTGCGCCTCGTATCCTCCTGTTCGGGATTCAGCTCTATGAGCGCCACCTCATTTCCGAAATTTTTTGCATTTCTCTCTAAAAGCTCTGTTACAACCATTTTAATCAAGTCTCCTTGTCACTTTTTTACTTTAAACCAGCAAAGTGTATTATACAACACTTACCTGCCGGGCGCAAGACAGAGAAAACCATACAAAAAATAAGCCACCCCGTAAAGAGGTGGCTTACACAATCCATATCAAAAGCCTGTACTATACGCTGCCCGAGTAAAGACTGCTGACCAAACTGCTCGAAGAGTATGCTCCCGATGCCGAATAGCCGCTGGACGCGGTACTCTGGGATGCACTGTAGAAATTGAGCAGGCTCGCATTCTGCTGAATGGATGAGCCATACTTTGTGAGTACATCCTGCACCTTTGACATATCCGAGCCGTTAAAGGCCGTCTTGTCCATGGAGAGTTTTCCGTCTGAGCCAACCGAGATACCTATGGATGAAAGCGCATCACTGTTTGATGATGTCTTTTTCATCATGGATGACAGATTGGAAGTGACTCCCGATACCGAGCTGCCCTTTGCAGCGTCAATCGTAGCATTGTAGTTTTTGATGAAATCCTCTGCCGCAGACCTGATGCCGTCTACATTGTCGGATGCAGTCCCATCGCTCGATGTCTTTTTGGCATAGGTGCTGTCTGCTGTGATCCTGCTGATGCTGCCCTTTAAGTCATTGGAGCTTGACGTAGTCGAGGTTACGGTGGTCGCGCCATCCGTAGCGGTACCCGCAGAGCCGGATACATAGTATGATGCGCGATTCATCCTCGTGGCTACGGAGGATCCATAGCTCATGGCATCATTGCCATCGAATACGGACTTAATCTTGTCCGCATCCACTGTGGCCAGCTTTTTCTCGTCGAGATTAAGCGTGCCGTCATTATTGATGGTGATGCCGAGCTCCTTTAGCTTGTCTGCATTGGCCTTTGATGCCTGCATCGCTCCTGCGACATTTTTGGATACGCTGGTCATCGTAGACTTCTTGGAGGACTCTACAGCGTCATTGTAAGCCGAGACATAGGACTTAAGCGCATTCGCCGCCTTAGCCTGGCCGGTGCTGCCGCCCTCGGCGTCCTTGTAGGTAGCCGCATCCTGAAGTGATGAAAGTGAGCCCGTCATACTGCTCACTGACGATGACAGCTTTGCATTCGCAGTACTAACCTCCTTAGAGGTGGTAGGATTCCTGCGCTCTGCTATAAGATTCTCTACTGAATTGCTACGCGAACTGCTGCCTGAAGCAGCACCTGTGGCAGAAGTGGCCTGCCCATAGTAAGACTTTAAAAGCTTACCATAGCTGCCGCTCTTGATAGAATTGTAGTCGCCCACCAGTCCTGCGAGTCCGTTATTAGAACCCATCAGTGTCCCGATGGAGCTTGAATCCCATACACTACTCATAATCACACCTCCATGTGATCGTGGATGTCATAAGACACCCGGTTTCCTCATGCTTCCCTGCAAAACAATCTACACTACTACATAGATTATACACCCTTTTTACAAAAGCCTCAATCGCAAGTTTTAGGGCATAGTGATGGTATCTCATACTATATATCGGATACATTGCATAAATATTTAACCCGTCCGAAAATATATATTTCTTTTTCATTATAAAATGAGGGCAGACATCGTATCGATACCCACCCTCGAAAAAAGGATATTTTCTACTCGGTAACCCGAGAGTTACCCATTATTTGGCACGCTTAAACTTTACAGTCTTTGCGATGCCGGATTTTTTGATGGCCTTTACGGTCTTCTTGTAGTTCTTGGCAGATGCCTTGATCGTGATAGTGGCATTCTTGTTGATGCCCTTGAATGCATTCTTGCCTACTGTCTTTACTACACCCTTGATCTCAACAGTCTTGAGCTTCTTGTCACCCTTGAAGGCGTTCGCGCCGATCTTCTTTACGTTCTTTCCGATAGTCACCTTTGTGATCTTCTTGTTGCCGGAAAGAGCGTTCTTAGCGATGGCTGTTACCTTGAAGGACTTGTTTCCTACCTTTACAGTAGCGGGTACTGTCACAGAGGTCTTTGTGGTGTCCACATCCTTTAAGGTCACTGCCTTTGTGGATGTAGCTGTGTACTCTGTGTTTGTGGTAGATGTCTTTGACGCATTTGTAGCTGTGACTGTGATAGTCTCTACCGCACCATCCGTGCCGATTGTAGCCTCTGCCACTGTCTCTGCACCTGCTGCCGTCACTGTGGTATCTGTAATACTGCCGCTGCCATCCTTGTTTGTGACAGTGGTGGTCTCAGACTTTGAGCCGTCTGTCTTTGTAGCCGACTCTGTCACTGTGGTCGTACCGGTCTTTGAGTCTGTGGTAGTCTTTGTGACTTCCTTTGTACCATCAGTCTTTGTGGTAGACTCGGTGACTGTTGTCTTTGTGCCACTCTTTGTGGTAGTGGTGGTTGTAGTTCGCAATGCTGAAATCACTGATGATGAAAAAGCTTGGATTATAAACATTGCATTTTAGAACTAACGATCCCGATGAAATGTATTTCAGTGAGTTCGCAGATTCTGCAAGATATTACAAATCCGATCCGAAGGGGGTGATGATTATGAAGAGTACATATCAGGAAAACATTGAGCGTGCAGCATACGAGAATGCTGTAGAATCAGCAAAAAGAGCTCTTGCTATGGGAAAGCTTTCTCATGAGGAAATTGCTCAGATTGTAGGGCTAACCTTAAATGAAATCAAGGCTCTTGCTGGAGAAGCTTCTGCCTGAGCTCATAATAGCACTAAAGGAAATATTTAACTGTGATTATGATGCCTTCTTTAAAGAGCCATAATCTTAAGCTATGTTTTCTCAATGCTAAAATCTGGCTCACTTGAGCAGGAAATAAAATAATACCCCCAGATTTTAACAAAAAAGCCTATCCCGAGTTTGATAAAGTCATGGGATAGGCTGATCTTCATATTAATTTTAGAACGGATTTGTCTCTTGATATTTAATTGCTGCATCAAAAAAATCATCGGCAGAAATGCCATCGAAGTGTGTCCTCTGCCATTTTGTATAATCAAACTTTTCACTGTTTATGATAGAAATAAATCTTTCTGTCTCTACGGCGCCAAGAGCTTTTAGCAGAGCACTGATTCCTCGATCCATTATCTCTATATTACTCATCTTTTTCACCCCTCACAAAATTTACAAAGCCAACCGGATCGACAATTGCTATTTCATCAGATTGGAATTTTAGTAAACGCCTGTCTGTTGTTATAAAAAAATCAGTCCCGGCTGAAAGTGCACATGCCACATGAAAAGCATCCTTCATCTTTACACCGGTCTCCATTATCTCATTTGCCTTTTTCCTAATCTGATTTTTATAATCGGTATTAATAAATTCCGATGAATTATCTCTGATAAAATCCGTTATGCCCTTTCGTCTCATATCTATAGGGTTTTGACTAAGCTCGTACCATAAGATAAATGATGTCACCAAATTCACCTCTCCGCTTTTGATCATCTCCTGTATATACAGCTTTGCTTCAGTCTCAAGCCTGATCAATATCTGTGTCTGATCATCATATGGTCTATTGTAACAGCAATTATCTAAATATACCTTCATATTATTCCTTCAAATACCAGCACTCAATCCATACTTTATCAAAACATATGATATCATGCAATATAGTGCGAGCGTATTGTATCACAGCAGTGATGCGTCGTCTATAGCCTTAAGCCCCTTTGACTTTAAGAGCCCCTCCGACTTTTCGGTGTGATGAACACGGAAGATCATATAGGCTGCCGCGGCGTCCTTGCCGAGGGACGAGTACATATACTCCACATTTACCCCGGCCTCCCCGAAGTGTGAGAGGAGCTGTGAGAGTCCGCCCGGTGTATCCGGTATCTCAAAGGCCAGCACCTGGGTGATGGACGCCACATAGTCGGCATCCTTAAGCACACCTGCCGCGGAAAAGGCATCATCCACTATAAGTCTGGCTATGCCAAAGTCCTTTGTCTCTGCGAGAGACAGGGCGCGGATATCTATGCTGTGCTCCGCCAAAACCTTTGTCATGGCCTCAAGTGTCCCGGGTTTGTTTTCCAGAAAAACTGATAACTGATTTAACATAAAGTATCCCCCCTATATCTTTCGATTGTCTATGACTCTTACCGCCTTGCCCTCGGATCTGGCTATGGTCTTTGGCGCCACGAGAGTGACCTTTGCCTTTATGCCAAGCATGGACTTTAAGCCATCCACCAGCTCCTTCTGCTTTGCCTCTACCTCACCGATATTATCGGTAAACATCTCGGGCGTCATCTCCACCTGGACATCCAGGGTGTCGGTATTGTTGACACGATCCACGATGATCTGGTAATTTGCGGCATAGCCGTGATTGATGAGTACAGTCTCGATCTGGCTCGGGAATACATTTACACCGCGGATGATGAGCATATCATCGGATCTGCCCTTGGGCTTCTCCATACGGATATGTGTACGCCCACATGAGCAGGGCTCCGGGATCAGCCTGCATATATCCTTTGTGCGATAGCGGATCATGGGGAAAGCCTCCTTGTCGAGAGCGGTAAATACCAGCTCACCCCACTCGCCCACAGGCAGAGGCTCAAAGGTATCGGGATCCACGATCTCAGCTACAAAATGATCCTCGTTTATATGCATACCTGCCTGGGCAGAACACTCAAAGGATACTCCGGGGCCGGAAAGCTCCGTAAGTCCGTATATGTCGTAAGCCTTGATACCCAGCTTCTGCTCAATATCGTGACGCATCTCCTCTGACCATGCCTCCGCTCCGAAGATACCGGCCTTAAGAGGTATATCGTCAGGTCCGTAGCCCATCTCATTCATGCGCTCCGCCAGATACGCAGCGTAGCTGGGCGTACAGCAGAGAATGGTAGCGGACAGATCCATGATGAACATGATCTGCCGGTCGGTATTGCCTGAGCTGGTAGGTACCGTGAGGCAGCCGACCTTATGCGAGCCTCCATTAAGTCCCGGACCGCCTGTGAAAAGCCCGTATCCATAGGACACCTGGCACACATCCTCATCGCTGCCGCCTGCCGCCACTATGGCGCGGGCCGTACAGTCCTCCCAAAGATCGATATCATGCTGGGTGTAAAAGGCCACTACACGCTTTCCTGTAGTACCCGATGTGGACTGGATGCGCACACACTCCTTTAAGGGCTTGCCCAAAAGCCCATAGGGGTACGCATTTCTCAGATCGTCCTTGGATAAAAAGGGCAGCTTTGACAGATCGTCGATGGACTTTATATCGTCCGGAGTGACTCCCTTTTCCTCCATCTTTTTGCGGTAGTAGGGAACATCGTTCCAGACGTGCTCAATCTGCTTTTTGATCTTTTCGTCCTGGATCTCCTTGATCCGTTCCCTGCTGGCACATTCGATTTCTTTTTGATAATACCTCTCCATATTCCCTCCTTTATTGATAGTTCTTACCCAAAGAAAATGCCTTTTTATTCATCTCTATAAACTTCTCCGGCACCGTAGCGGCGAGTGCCTTCATCCACGCCTCCTCCGGCTGGCCGAAGTAGTGTGACAATCTGCCCATGAGCACCATATTCACAGCCTTCACGGAGCCTGCCTCCTTTGCCAGTGACAGACAGTCCATGGCGTCCACCTTTGCCCCCTTTGCTCTCATCTTTTCCACCAGATCCTCTGGGTACTTTGCTGCACCTGTGATCACAGGCATCGGATCGATCTGTTGGATATTTGTGACTATCTGCCCACCCTTCTTCAGATAGGGCAGGTTTCTGGCGGCCTCTAAAAGCTCAAAGGACACGATAAAATCCGCCTCGCCACGATCCACTATGGGAGAATACACCTTATCGCCGTATCTTACGTAGGTCACCACAGAGCCGCCGCGCTGTGACATACCATGTACCTCCGATACCTTAACATCATAATCCACATCGATGAGCAGCCGTCCCAAAACACGGGATGCGAGGAGTGATCCCTGACCGCCTACGCCTACTATCATTACATTCTTTGTATCCATCAGTTTCTCCTTTATTCTGTATAATTGAAATTGCAAGCAATTTCAATTATCAAATCTCATTAAGACCTTTCGGTCTTACAGAAAATCATTAATGATTTTCTGTAAAGCTGCTATCGCAGCTTTATGCGCTGTACTCAGCACTCGGTATCGGCTCAAACTCCTGTATTCCGGTAAAAGCATCCACCGGGCAAAGCTGCGTACATACATTACAGCCCACACAGAGGGTCTCATCCACATGAGCCTTCTTCTTTCCGTCTACCTCACGGATGGAGATGGCGGGACAGCCCACCTTCATGCACGACTGGCAGCCTATACATTTGCTCTCATCCACCGAAAGGGGACTGTGGAGCTTTACATTTTTAAGCAGTGCGCAGGGACGTCTGGAAATAATGACCGAGGGTCCCTCTGCATCCAGCTCCTCATTCAGCACCCGGTCACAGGTGTTCAGATCATAAGGATCCACCACGCGGACTCTCTCAAAGCCCATGGCCCGTGCCAGTGCCACCAGATCTATCTTTCCCGCAGGCTCACCCTTTATATTTAATCCTGTGGTGGGGTTCTGCTGATGCCCGGTCATGCCTGTGATGGAGTTGTCTAAAATGATCACCACGGAGTCAGACTGGTTGTATGCCACATTGGCAAGCCCCGTCATGCCGGAATGCATAAACGTGGAGTCGCCTATGACTGCTACGGTGCGCTCCTTGCGGTCAGCACCCAGGACCTTGTTAAAGCCATGGGTCGCACTGATGGAGGCGCCCATGCAGAGCGTCATCTCCATGGCTCCGAGCGGAGGCGCTGCTCCTAAGGTATAGCACCCGATATCTCCGAGCACTGTACAGCCGTTTTTCTTTAATGTATAAAACATACCCCGGTGAGGGCAGCCGGCACACATTGCGGGAGGACGCACGGGAATATCCTCATCCAAAGCAGCCCCCTCATGCACCTCTCCTCCGAATGCCGCAGCTATCTGGTTTTGCGAGTACTCGTCTATGAGAGAAAGTCTGTCCTTGCCGCTCACCTTTATGCCCAGTGACTTCACATAGTTTTCTATGATGGGATCCAGCTCCTCCACCACAAAAAGCTCATCCACCGTGTCGGCAAAATTCTCTATAAGTCTCTTTGGCAGAGGGTTTACCATACCCAGCTTCAGCACTGATACGTCATCCCCGAAGACCTCCTTCACATACTGGTAAGAGGTGGAAGATGTGATGATGCCCACACTGCCTGTGCCCTTTTCAATGCGGTTTATGGGCGTGGTCTCGGCAAACTCGATAAGATCCAGCGTCCTCTGCTCCACTATGGGATGACGGCGCTTTGCATTTGCCGGAGTCATGACATATTTTGCAATATTCTTTTCATACTCCTTAACCGGCACCTCACGCCTGCCGCACTCCACCAGCGACTGTGAATGTGCCACTCGGGTACACATCTTAAGCATGACCGGCGTGTCATATTTCTCCGAAAGCTCATAAGCCAGCTTTGTAAATTCATAAGCCTCCTGTGAGTCAGACGGCTCCAGCATGGGCAGCTTTGCCGCTATGGCGTGATGGCGGCTGTCCTGCTCATTCTGGGATGAATGCATACCCGGATCGTCTGCCACCACTATCACAAGCCCGGCATTCACTCCGGTATAGCTCATGGTGTACAGTGGATCGGCTGCCACATTCAGTCCCACATGCTTCTGTCCGCAGAAGCTCCTCCTGCCCGCCAGACACGCGCCGAATGCGCTCTCCATAGCCACCTTTTCATTGGGTGCCCACTCGCAGTATATGTCGTCGTACTTACAGGCCTCCTCTGTCACCTCGGTACTGGGAGTACCGGGATAGCTGGAGACAAAGCAGACGCCGGCCTCGTATAAGCCACGCGCCCCCGCTGCATTTCCCAGCATCAGATTTTTCTCGCTCATTTCCCCTCCTTAAATGCGGTTCTTAATACTATCTCTGGTCCATAGGTATATATTCTCTGTGCGGTCCGCGCATCACATAAGCGGGTCGCATGATCTTGTTGTGAGAGCAGATTTCCTCCATGCGGTGTGCCGACCACCCCGAAATACGCGCGATGGCAAAGATCGGAGTGTAAAGCTCCTCGGGCAGTCCCAGCATCTGGTACACAAAGCCGCTGAAAAAGTCCACGTTGGGCGAAACGCCTTTATATATCTTTCTCTCATCCGCTATGATCTGCGGTGCGAGACGCTCCACCATCTGGTAGAGCCCCAGCTCCTTTTCCCTGCCCTTTTCCACAGCCAGCTTTTCCACAAAGCCCTTGAAGGTCACGGCACGGGGATCGGAAATGGAGTAGACAGCATGTCCCATACCATAGATAAGACCTGCCTTGTCAAAGGCCTCCTTACGCAAAAGCGCACGCAGATACGCGGAGACCTCCTCCTCACTGGTCCAGTCCTTAACCTGCTTTTTCATATCCGCAAACATGTGGATCACCTTGATATTGGCTCCGCCGTGCCTGGGTCCCTTCAGCGAGCCCAGTGCTGCCGATATAGCCGAATACGTGTCGGTACCGGATGAGGATACCAGATGAGTCGTAAAGCTTGAGTTATTACCTCCGCCATGCTCTGCATGGAGTATCAGGCACACATCCAGAAGCTTTGCCTCCAAAGGCGTGAATACGGAATCATCCCTGAGACAGTGCAGTATGTTTTCAGCCGTGGAGTATTCCTTTTTCGGATGGTGTATCACCAGGCTGTCACCCTTGACATAGTACTTATATGCCTGATAGCTGTATACAGAAAGCAGCGGAAACATCGCGATCAGCTGCAGGCTCTGTCTGAGTACATTATCGGGCGAGGTATCGTCGGGATTGTCGTCATAGCTGTATAGTGTAAGGACGCTCCGCGAAAGAGCATTCATCATATCCTTTGACGACCTCTTCATCATCACGTCCCTGACAAAGTTCTTCGGCAGAGTCCGGTATGCGGCAAGTATACTATGAAAGTCCGAAAGCTGCTGCTTTGTAGGCAGCTCCCCAAAGAGCAGCAGATAGCTGACCTCTTCAAAGCCGAAGTGATTGTCCATGGACTGCTTTTTTACAATCTCCTGGACATTTATGCCGCGATAGAAAAGCTCACCGTCAATGGGCACCCTCTCTCCGTTTACCTCCTTCATGGAATTTATCTCGGAGATATTGGTGACTCCTACCAGTACACCTTTACCATTTACATCACGAAGACCCCTCTTAACATCAAAATCGATATACACCTGGGGATCGATCTCGGATGCTGCCTGTGTCAGTTTTGAAAGCTCAATGATCTCGGGGGTAATCTTTGAAAAAGAATTCTGTTTCAAACTATTTCCTCCTATTCTATAAAATAATCGATTTATTTTATCACAAAATATACACCCTTAGCAAATCCTACTTCCTTTTTTGCGCACGGCTGGCCGCATCATCTATGGAAAGCTCCTTTGCCTTTGACGTAAGCCCTCCGGTATCAAGTGTCAGAAGCTCCGCTATCTCATCGTCGGTGTATGGAAGCTCGCTGTCAAAATACTCACTGTACTCCTCAAACTCATTGTAGGAGTTGACATAAATATAAGGCAGGGTGAGATCCTCGACCACATCAGAAAAATCCTCTTCGGATTCAATGGCATGTCCCACCAGTATAAGGGCAAACATGGGATCACAGTAGCTGCCCCCGGACGCCCCTATGATCTCTTCCCTTTTTATCCTATCGCCGAGATCATCGACGAAGTCCATGGCGGCCACCTTAACCTCAGCTCTCCTGTCCTCTATCTCAAGATATGAAAGAGCTCCGATCAGAGGCTCTCCGCCTCCTCCGGCGCATATAAGGCCATCCGCCTCCGATGCCTCTATTATAGCTGCAGCTGCCTGGCTGCCGCCGTCATGCTTCACTCCTCCGAAACGTGGTTCAAGCAGCACTGCCGGGTCTCCCTTATTTGTATCGTTCCATGTATCTATGCTGCTTTTAAAACCCTCGTATCTGTCCAGCCAAGCCCCGTCATCGGCTTTGGTGCCTATCACTCCTATATTTCTGGCACCTGCCTCCAAAAGCATATCCATCACATTTCTGCCGTTTTCCACCTCATCCTCATGGACCGCTCCTATGTAGCAGCGGGATGCCTTTGCCGCAGCGTACGTCTCACCGCTCTCATCCATATCTATTCGCCTAAAGACCTGTATGACATAGACCCCTGACTCATCGCACTTTTTTATGATATCAGACATCTCATCCACGGCACTGCTGCATACTATGATGCCACGACAGCCCTGATCGATGAGGCGGTCCACGGAGCCCGGCACATCATTAAGCCCGTTATCCTCAAACACAAGCTCCACGCCCATCACATCCGCAGTCTCACACAGGATGTCCTTGCACCTGGAGCCCATGACATCATCGGAGCTCCAAAGCGATACTCCTATCCTCGTCCTCTCTATGTCTGTCACGACCTCCTCATCCGGCACGGATCCGCTCCGGCATCCGGTGAGAAGTCCGGTCAGAAGCACCATTATCATGCATATAGAGATAAAAGCTTTTTTCACGCCTTATGTCCTCCTATCTGATTGTTACGCTCGCGGCCCGTAGCACCCTCCCTGTAGCTGGTCCCTTTGAGTATGGCGTTCTTGCCGTACCTTTTCTTTATGGAAAGCACGGCGTCCGCCAGTGCATCATCTCTCTGTCTTTTTTCCTCCTCGACCTTTGCGTCCACGTCCATGACAAACTGTCCGCCGGGAGTGAAGAAAGAAAGCTGCTCATAGGACTCCCTGCTCTTTTTCACATCAGACGCCCTCATGACACGGCCTGCCACCACATACATCCTGCGTACCAAAAGCTCAGGGTCCACTATCCGGTTATAAAGCTCCATCATACCCTCTGTTATTCTGGAACCGGAGTCCGTAAACCCGGGCAGATTATAGGTCCCGTGGGCGTGCTTTGGCCCTAACCGTCCATATCTGTCCACATGCACCTCTCCCCGGTATGCGCGCGCCCGGTCCGGGTCCGTGAGATTATCTATATCATAGCCCACGGTGAGCACCAGCTGATCCGTCAGAAGCTTTTTCGCATGGAGTCTAAGCGACAGCTCCTCTATCATCTCCCTCACCACTATCCTGGCACGATCAGACGGGTAAGCGCACTGCAGCACCTGTCCTATACTCATGGAGTTGGCACTGGGCTTGTACCTCTTTATTTCCTCCATGGTACAGGGCTCATATCCCCAGGCATGGTCTATGAGAAGCTCCGCATTCACCCCGAACATGGAGTAAAGAAGCTTTTCGTTGTAGTAATCATCATCTCCTCCCAGAGAGCAGCGGGCGATATCGCCCATGGTATAAAGCCCCTTTTCCGTCAGCCTTCTGGCATAGCCTCTGCCCACCCGCCAGAAGTCCGTGATGGGAGTGTGGTCCCATAGTCTCATGCGGTAGCTTTTTTCGTCCAGCTGTGATATGCGCACACCATTCTCATCGGCAGGAATATGCTTCGCATCTATATCCATGGCTACCTTGGCCAGATACATATTGGTGCCTATACCGGCTGTGGCTGTGATCCCCGTGGAATTAAAAACATCTTTTATCATCATCATAGCCATCTCGCGGGGAGACATGTCGTAGATCCTGCGGTAGTGCGTCATGTCCAGAAAGACCTCGTCCACAGAGTAGATATGCATATCCTCCGGAGCCACATATTTCAGATAAATGTCGTTAATCTGAGATGACACCTCCATATAGCGCGCCATGCGCGGAGGTGCCACGATATAATCTATGTCCCTGTTTTTTGTTTTTTGTATCACCTCAAACAGACGTGCCCTGCCCGGTATGCCATAGGCCTTAAGTGACGGCGACACCGCCAGGCAGATGGTCTTTTCCGTGCGCGACTCATCAGCCACCACCAGATTGGTGGTCAGCGGATCGAGCCCGCGATCCACACACTCCACGGAGGCGTAAAAGGATTTTAAGTCTATCGCGATAAAACAGTTATCCATACATCAGCATCCATAGCCCAAAACACCGCCCCGGTGCGGCAGTCATCCCATAGCGGACAGCACCCTGTCCATGATCTCATACATCTCATCTATATCGGGCTTTTCCGCGATGAGAGGCGGCAAAAGACGAACAACATCACTGCCCGCAGTAAGCACCACCATGCCCTCATCAAGACAATTTTTCATGATCTCCCCGGGCTTTATGGCAGGATCTATGATGAGCCCCTGCATGAAGCCCACGCCGCGATGACCTTTTACTATGGCAGAATGCTTTTCGCAGAGCCCATCCAGCTTTCCCTCCAGATAAGGCGCCGTCTCCCTCACATGCTCCGGCAGACCCAGCTTTTCCATAAGCCCTATCGAGGTCTCCACCGCCGCACATACCAGGGGATTGCCGCCATAGGTAGTGCCATGGTCACCGGGCTCCAAAGACGCACCTGCCACCTTTTCCGACACTACAAACGCGCCCACCGGAAGCCCTCCGCCGAGAGCCTTCGCGGTAGTGAGTATGTCCGGCTTTACTCCGTATTTCTGGCAGGCAAACATATATCCGGTCCTGCCCATGCCGCACTGTATCTCATCAAAGATAAGGAGTATATCGCGCTCATCGCAGATCCTGCGGAGGCCCTTTATAAACTCCTCCGTGGCAGGTATGATGCCGCCCTCTCCCTGTACCGGCTCCAGAAGGATGGCGCAGGTATCCTCTTTGATCAGAGACTCCACGCTTGAAAGATCATTATACGTGCCAAAGGAAACCCCGTCCATCAGCGGATAAAAGGCCTCCCTGTAGTGCTCGTTTCCAGTCACGGAAAGCGCTCCCACCGTCCGGCCGTGGAAGCTGTGTTCAAAGGATATCAGACTGTGCCCGTTTTTGCTCGTCTTTTTGTAAGCATATTTTTTGGCTGTCTTTAGCGCTCCCTCTATGGCCTCAGCACCGCTGTTTGTAAAAAACACCCTGCTCATACCACTGGCACGGCAAAGCGCATCCGCAGCACCCTCCAGTCTGGTGTGGTAAAAGAGATTGGATGTGTGCAAAAGCCTGTCCACCTGCTCATGCAGTGCCTTTGTAAACTCGGGGTGTCCATATCCGAAAGCCATGACTCCGATACCCGAACCGAAGTCTAAATATGACTTTCCGTCGGTATCATAGAGGCTCATCCCCTCGCCATGGTCAAACACCACCGGGAACCTGTTGTACAGGTGGAAAAGCACTTCATCACTTGCACCGATATAATCCTTTTTATCCATAATACTTTGTCTCCTCATCCGATATAATAGCGGTGCCTATACCTTTGTTTGTAAATATCTCCAAAAGCAGGCAGTGGGCGATCCGGCCGTCTAAGATATGGACCCGCGACACTCCGTTTTCTATGGCCGATATACAGGAATTCAGCTTTGGCAGCAT
>ERZ842401.4733-NODE-4733-length-15599-cov-3.987391_pt1 | contig 15599 bp, 17 predicted proteins | sample MGYA00521270_ERZ842401 | MGnify/ENA primary metagenome ERZ842401 (study PRJEB31892, sample SAMEA3878208) | bioreactor metagenome | biome: Moose rumen | place: Sweden | collected 2011-10 | study: EMG produced TPA metagenomics assembly of the PRJEB12797 data set...
GAGATCTACACTCTTGCCCTACACGACGCTCTTCCGATCTTGAACGCCACCACGAATATTTTTATCGCCAAGTTGAACATTGTCCCGATTGCTTTTTCCGACAAAAATTTTAGCTGACTGATTACTCCAAACGACAACAACGGAATGGTTATCAGTGCCATTGTCCAAAATTCGATTCGCACCATGAACATTTCCAACGCTGTCAAAAATAAAATCACGACTGCCGCCACTACGCATACCAAGCCGATTAAAATTGTTAGCAAGTTTTGTTGTTGCGCATGTTCCCAAAATATATTGAAAAAGTTCAGCGCATTTGTAACTATCTGATTTGATTGCACTTCAATATTTGAATCCGGACTTGCCTTATTAAACTCCTTGATCATTTCTTCCGCTCCGCCAGCCGTGTAGCCCATTGTTTCAAATCCCGAACTCAACGCCGGCATTAACTGATAGCTTGAATTTGTTCCAACCCAACTTTGTATTAGAAATATGAAAAAACCAACTTTTAATATCGTTGTAATCAAAAATTTTATCTTGTCACCGGAAACTAAATCGAACGCCACTTTGATTGTTCCATCTATAGTCGCCAATATTAGCGTTAAATTTACTGCGTACGGCGTAATTACCGCCGCACCACTCATTATTACGCCGATATAATATCTCATGAACGGACTCAAAATATCTACTGACGGATCGTCCTCGCTTTTCATTAAAAGTTTGTAATCTTCAATTTTTGTCGGCGCGGTTACAGTCTCTGAACTCCACAAATGTAAAACCAAGTCGCCGAAATTTATCGCAAGACCTATTCCCAAAATCCAATTCCACAATGTCTTTTTGCCATCTTGAATTCCAAAACAAACCATGCAACCTGCCGCCGCCGTCATTATCACCGAAATTATTTTTGCCGATTCTAAAAGCCCTTTGCTCAAATTGCTAAGTTGTGTTTGAAAAGTTGTTCCAAAGCCCTCTCCTCCGCCCGATAATCCTGCCGTCATTTGATTTACCGCAGAATTATTATACGCCGCACTCGCCACGTTCGACAAAATTAAAATTCCTGCCACTATCGCAAGCGGTAAAATATTTTTTCCTACTTTCATGAATTTCATCTCACTTTGAATTTTCCACCCATCTTTTTGAAATGTTTGTCGAATTCTTCAAAATTCTTTCGCTTTCTGCTTGTTCTTGTATTTTTGAATCGTAATAAGCTGCCATTGATGCTGTCATGTGAGCTTTTGCCCTATTTCCTGCCGTCACGCTCTGCAAAATATCGTATAAAATATAATTTCCAGCTTGCAAGGCTTGTTGTTGTCCTTCCGCACTGTTCGATGCCTCCAACGCTTTTTTTGCGTCATCCATGTTCTGCCTATCAAATTGAATCGTTTGTTGTGCCACCTGCGCCGCGCTCTTACTAGCCTCGTGAATTGCCTTTTGTCTTTTTTGCTCTTGAACAACAATATCGTAAACCGTCATATTACCATTGATGACATCTTCAATATTCCCGATTCGCTCATCCCACTGCGCTTGTACTGACTTGCTTTTGTCGTTCAAAATTCCTTCAGGCAAAATTGCATCGCCCGACAGCGGAATTTTTTCTTTTTCCTCGTTCCTCTTCATCAGTGTTTCCAACATTGACACGTTAAGTTTTTTCAGGTTCAAAATTTGTAACGCGACCTGTTTTTGCTCTTCAGTCAAAATATTTGCGGTCTGAATCGCAGTCTTAATTGCCTCCTCAATATTTCTTTCGTCAATAACTGCAATTGCCGCTTCTGCCCTTTGGCTTATCGGCAACATTGATGTAAAACAAGCCCCAACTCCTACTACTGCCGCACTTACTAATGCCGATTTCTTTATCCAAGACATAATTTTTTCCCTCCGTTATCTCGTCCTAAAATATTTTCAAGCGCACTGTAATGTAACCCACTTTTGATCGCTTAAAATCTTATTTTTTTGCTTTTTTCTGCAAACAAAAAAGTCGGCTGAAATTTTTTCAACCGACTTCAATTTTATTTCTTCTCAAGTTCTGCTACTCGTTCACGCAACTCTATTATTATTCCTTCGTCGCGATTTAATCTGTACGCCAAATAAAGCACCGCCACTGCTAAAAATCCTGTTATCAAAAAAATCTCCTCCGCTCCTTTTCCACCTCCGGCAACGAAATATTCCTATACTCCAGCCAGTGCCGATTGAAATTTCCCTGCCCATATTGATCCAAAATTTCTTGCGCTTTTTTATTGTCAGCTTTATTTACTGCGACATACGCCAGCGAAATCGGACAATTTTCTAACGCTAAGTCATACAATCTGCAACCCAGTGGTGACACATAATAGTATTGCTTTTTCTTCACCGCGCCCGCAATTATTTCTACTTGCCGCTGATTCAGCCCGAACATAAAATATTTTTCCTTCAAACTTTCCTCCAATGCTTTATCATTAGGCAAAAATATTTGACTCGGACACGATTCCAAAACCGTCGAAAAAATTGGACTTTCAACAATGTCCGTTAATGATTGCGTTGCAAAAACTACTGATGCATTTGCTTTTCTCAATACTTTCAGCCATTCACGAATTTTTTGCGCGAATTGTTCGTTGTCAAAAAATACCCAGCACTCATCCAAAATGATAAGCGTCGGCGCACCTGTTAAGCTCTGTTCTATTCTATGAAAAATATACATCAATGTTGATCCGACTATCGCCGGCGTATTCATAAGCTTTTCCATTTCAAAGCTTTGCCAAGATGAAAGTTGCAAACTGTCTGTATCCGCGTCAAAAATTTCTCCATACGCTCCCGAAATTGTCAACGGTTGCAGTGCCGTCTTTAATTCCACTGATTGAATTGCATTTACCAAATTTGTCATTCTCCGAAAACTTTTGTCCGAATATGACGCAACTACATTCAACGCATTCCAGATCAATTTTTTATGTTCAGGTGTAATTTTCAAATTTTCTTGTCGAATAAAATCACACAACCATTCCTGCACCCACTGCCTCTCTTTGTCATTGTCAATTTGTGCCAGTGGCTGAAATGATAAATGCTTACTTTCATTGCCCAAATCAAAAAATTTGCCGCCAACTCCTGCAGTCAACACCATCGATGACGCTCCCTTATCAAAGATAAAAATTCTTGCGTCTTTATATTTTCTGAACGATGCGGCGATTATGTTTAGCTGAACACTTTTTCCCGCACCAGTCGGTCCGACTATCAAAGTATGTCCAACGTCACCGACGTGCAAAGATAATCTGAATGGAGTATTCCCTGCCGTTTGCGTGTAAATTAACGCTGGAGCATTGAAATGTTTGTTGCGCGGCTCTCCTGCCCAAATATCCGAGATTGGCATCATATGTACTAAATTTGCGCACGACACCATTGGTCGCCGTATAAATCTTCCAACATTTCCCGGTAAACTGCCTGCCCATGCGTCAACCGCGTTTAAATCTTCAATCTTTGCTTGAAATCCCAAGTTGATTAAAGTCTGTTCGACTAACTGTGCTTTTGTGTTCACAGTCTCATAATCTTCGTCCATTACTACTATCATTGCCGAATAATAGCCGTAGCTTGTTATATTTGCCTCTACTGCCGTTATCGCGTCTTTCACTTCGTCAAATTTCATTACCGCATTTTCATTTAAATTTTCCGGCGTTTCTCGGTCGAGTACCAATTCTTTGAACATTGCCGACAACGGTTTTATTTTTCCGTACCAGCCTTTTTTGACTCGCGTTAATTCTTCTATCGAATCTTGCTTTGAAAGGCAAAAAAATCTCGTCACCCATCTATATGAAAAATCCAGCTGATTTAACCTGTCGAATATTCCAAATACTGAATTTCCCAAGTATCCCGTTGGCACTATCACTCTGACGTGTTTTTTACCAAGTCGCGGCTCAAGTCCGCCGTAAAAATCCGAGTCATACAAATAATTGTCCAACAATAAATTTTTTTCAGGAATTCTCATCGGGCGAGGATCATCGGACACGCACGAATGCAAATATGTTAGCATTTCATCTTGATTCAAAAAATGTGCAGGAATCCTCAACGACGTGAAAATTCCCATCAATTTATCAACCACCGCTGCGAACGCTTCAATATTGTCCCCTACAGAAATTTCTTTGTGTTTTGCTCCCTCAACTACAAACTCCTTAATTTTTCCTTCTTGATCATTCGGCGGCATCCAATAAGCAGTTGCATAATAATTGCTTTCGTAGTGCTTACCGTCAGAGAAAAAATTTTTTCGCTCCTCGTCCATCGCCTTTGTAATTTTGTCGGGAAAAAATACATCTGTCGCATAATTTGTTGACGCTACCCTCTGTGCCTCAAAATACAACACCCAGCCTGTACTCAATCTTTGAAATGACGTGTTGAGTTGTTGTGTGATAATTGCGAGTTGCTCTTTTATCGCCGAATTTAAATCTGGTCCGCGATATTTCCACGTCGTCTGCAAACTCCCATCCTTATTCAGAACTATTGCCGGAGTGTGAATTATTTTTGCGTATGGCATCGTGTACTTGAAATATTCTTTCTTTCGCTTAAACCTGTCCATTCGATACATTTTCTTGATCCATTTCCTCCAAAAGCTTTTTGAATTTGTGTTCCTGCTGATCAGACTTCTCTGGCTCTCTGTGCAAAATAAATTTTTCCATAGAATCAAATCCCACAAGCGGCGGCGTTATATTCGCTAAGTACATTCCTGGCAAACTACCCCACCACACATCTTTCAAATTATAATGCTCGAACACGAAGGAAAATCCTTGCGTTCGAAAATATTTCGTCACATTCGCTTGAAAATTCTCATACTCTGTTGAGTCCAAGCTGAAAATAAATCCATTCCAACAATAGCCATTTAACTCCGACAAAATTTCCCGTTTAATTTCATCCAGCATTATTTTTCTGTGCGGACACCACTTCTCACAATATTTTTTCATCTCAACTGCAGATTCTTTCTCATCAAAGAGCAAAATTCGTCGAACATATCGGTACGAAAAATTTTTCAATCGCTCGAAAATTTCCCACACTCTCGGCAAATCAGGCAAACTCACGATTAAAATTTTCTTTCCATTTATGAAAATGTCATTTGCTTTGAATTGAAATTTTATATCCTGTGACAAAAGTGCGTCCATATACAATGGCACTTCAGACATTGTCACTTCATTTTTTTCAAGCGTCAACGTGAACGATAAAAAATTCATCAACTCTTGATATTTTAGCAATTTTGCTTGCGTGACTTTTGAAAATTCCGTGCAAATTTTTTCTACTGTCGTTCCAAAATATTCAAGAAAATCTTTTTTCGCGACTTCTTCGCCGAGCGTATTTTCTATATTCAGCTTGAGTTTTGTTTCAAACGGATTCCAAAAAATTACCAGAAAATCTCTATCCCCGTCAGAATTATGTTGCCTCTCATTCCAAATCGCCCAACCTCTGCGAAATTTTGGCAACCCCAACTTTCTCGACAAATAATCTTTTTCGTACGGCTCATACTCAATCACGCTGAAACAGCTTCCGTCTTTCTGTTGCATGACGTGTGGTAAAGTTATTCCTCCCCATATCAAGCCGTCCGACACTTCGTCATTAATTTCAAATTCTTTCAAACTCATAAAAAATCCTCAAGTGCAGTAATAATTTTTCTTGCTTTGATACACTTTCAAGCAGTCAAAAAATTGGTCGTCGTTTCTCGCAACATAAATACAACCGAAGTGGAATATCAACGACACCGGCACGATGTACCAAAAATGAAAATTGATTATGAATAAAAAAGCTATAAGCGCATTGATCATTATCGCACTTCTCGGTGCACCTAAGAATAAAATTTGCTCTGTTAGTGAGCGATAGAACGGCAATTCAAACCATGCCACATTTTTGGTTTCTTCCTTGTTCATCACGCTTACCTCACGGAATTAAAAATCCTGTAGTCTGACTGATGAAAGTCGCCGCTCCTAATGCTACCGAGCCGCCGCCGACTACTCTCATTGCTGTTTTTGTAATTTGATTTTCAATATTTAACGCCCACGATGCCGCACCTGTTGCCGCTCCTATTGTCACGATTGCCTTCGGTACAGGTCCAGACATCAACGTTTCCATTCTATTTAGAGGTTCTGTAATTACTGAAATATTACTGCTTGCTGATGCTGTTTGTGCATAACTCACTGAATCCGGCATAATCACGACTGCCGCAACTGCCAGTCCGATTCTCGCCAAAGTCCAACGATTTTCTTTCAAAAATTTTTCTGCCTTGTCTTTAAAATTTTTTGTATTCATTGTTTTGACCTCCAAAATTTTTTGTTTTTCAACCTCAATAGGATGTAACAAATTTGCTTGCTCAAAATCTTATTTTTTTGCTTTTTCAAGTTAGCCTTTTTAAATTGTATTCTTTACTAGCGGCGTTATAGCCGTTTACTTCGATTATCTCTTCAACAATTCTCCGATTTCCCAAATATTTCAAGTAAACGATCATGTTAACCGCTTGTCCTATCGTGGCTTGTTGTGGATTTTGCGACACTCGCGTCGTCATATTTTCCAATCTCAATAATGTATCTTTAGCGGAGTTTGAATGTATTGTAGAACAACCTCCACCGTGCCCCGTTGACCATGCATCAAGTAATGCCAACGCCTCGCCACCGCGAACTTCTCCGACTACTATTCTATCAGGTGTCATTCTCAAAACACTCCGTAAACAATCTGACATAGTGAAAGTCCTCATCGTTCGCATCGACACGCAGTCCGCCGCTGTGCATTGTAATTCCGGCGTATCCTCTATCAATATTACTCGATCATTCAACTTTGAAATTTCCGCAAGTAGTGCATTCAACAATGTTGTTTTGCCGCTTTTCGTTCCTCCTGCTGCGATTATATTTTTCTTGTCGCGGATCGCCTGAATTATTATTTCACGCTGATTTTCCGTCAAAATTTCTTGCTCGACATAATCTTTCAGCGTAAATATTTTTTTCGGGTGTTTGCGAATATTTAGAGTTGGCGATAAAACTATTCTTGGCAGATTTCCCTCAAATCTGCACTTGTCAAAAAATTTATTGCGCGGTATTTCTGCGTCGAGTGTAGGTTTTTCTTCCGTTACAAGTTGATTAGTCAACGCTGCCACGTTCAATATTATTTGCTTGACCTGCGCCGCGCTAATTATTTTTTCAGTACATTCCCTACCGCGAAAACTATCTGTCCAAACTTTACCATCGGGATTGATATATATTTCAAAAATGCTGTCGTCCTGCAAAAGCGGCATTATCTCACCAAGACAATTTGCTAGCGTCATCATCGTTATTTCAAATGTTTCATTGTCACTTTCCATTTATAAAATTTTCCCAGCTTTCTTCATATTCGAGCAAATCTGCTGGACTTTCTCCAAACAGCGTAATTTTTATTTCTCCTTCACTAAAATAAATTTTTGAAATAATCTCATCGACTATTTTCGATTCATTTTTTTCTGCCGCACTCTTTCTAATTTCTCCTCCCCAATTTTCTCCGACTGCTCCAACGTCTTTTGAAAATTCATCGCGCTTTGAATTTTTTCCGTCACTTTCGACAATGTTTCTATTTTTTTCAAGCAACTCAGTTTTTTCATCAGCTTTTTGCTCCTTTTTCAAATTTATTTTTTGAACTTTCTTTTTTACTGCTTTGCGTTCTTCATATTCTTTTTCAAGTCTGATCGCTCGTGCTTTTTCGTCTCGCTCATTCTTTTCACTCGCATTAACCGCAAACAAATCTTCATATGACAAAACTTTGGTCACACTATCGCTGTACAATGGATAAGTCGGACAAACTATCGAAACTTTTCCTTGCGGCTCTTTGAACTCTCTAACGCATTTTTCGCAGTTGTGATTGTATTTCTTACAGATTTTTTCAAATCCGTGTTCCTTAATATAAATTTTTTGATACATCGACAATCTTTTTATAAAAAACGGTTGCAAATAGTATCTCAATTTGTTGCCGTAAATCGGACGGTGTCCTGCTACAAAAACTAATTCACGTTCAGAACTCATATGCGAAACTTCATCAGGTGTCATCAATTCGCGTCCAGTAAACGATTCTGAATTTGAACCTTTGCCCAAGCCTCCTCCATCTGAATGACTAACTATTTTTATTGTCTGCTTGCCAAGATTCTTTGAAATTGATGCCGCCGTAGCCGATCCTGAATCCAAATTCGGTGTGAAGTATATGTGGACATGGCAATTCGACGCGATTGAATTATCTTTCGTGTACTCTTTGTTAAGTTGATTTACGTCCTGCGCTACTATGCAAACTTTTATTCCATATCCCGCACAAACTGCAAGTGCAAGCTCCATTGATTTTAGGTTGCCGAGTTGTGGAAACTCGTCCAACATCAGCAACAATCTTTGTTTCAGCTTCGAGCCGCCTGTACTGTCAAATTTTATATCTCTCACAAGTTTATGGAGCATTGTATTTATAAGCAATCGAGACAACGGTTTCAACGTCTGAACTTCGTTACTATGCATACAAAGATAAAGGCTCACTGTATCCCTCGGCGACAACAAATCTTTTATGCAAAAGTCCGAGACTTCCGTGTTTTTCTGTACAACAGGATTTTGATATAACGCCAAAGCCGTTTGCGCTGTCTGCATTATTGACGCTCGAGTTTGTTCCGCTCCGTTCAACATATTTGCCGCACACTCTGCTACTTTCGGGTGTGTCAGCAAAATATGAAATGGGTTTGTGCTATCGTCGTCCGCCTCCCAATCTATCTCTTGCTTTTTCATATATTCCAGAATTGCTTGCCGCACGTCTTCCAAATTTTTTATTCCTTTATTCTTAAAGATCCTCGAGAAAGGTCTCAAATTTTGAACATACTCACCATAAATCTCTTTCAGTGGATTTTTTCGCGGGATTCCTTTTTCATCCGGTAATTCCAAAAATTCTTCCGGCGAAATGTGTGGGTAATTTTTCATGTATGTAAACAATTCTTTCAGTTCCATGTCGGGGCTGGACAAAAAACTCATTATGTCTGTTGGGCAAGGCAAACGTAAATTTTCTTTGTAATGCTTATACATCAAGTGCATTATCACACCTGTTATCAACGCCGCCGCCGAATTATCCCAAAACGCTGAATCTCCACCGCCCGATTTTTCACCATCCGGCTTGACCATTATTCCAACTATCATTGCAACATCGCTAATTTCTTCCGCTGTACGAAAATTTATTTCTGCTAATGGATTCCATCTCGCAGAACTTCCATCATTCACCAGTGGCGCGAATTTCATTACTTTTTGCCCGAGAACTTTTTGCCTGTAGCCTGCCGTCGCCTGCCACAATTCTTCTTTCACATCGAAGAAAAATATTGAGTGTTGCCAAACCAACCCTGTCGGAATTATCGTGTTCACGCCTTTGCCGCTTCGCGTTGGCGCAACCAACAAAATATGTTCTACACCGTCGTGTAACATCAACTTTTTTGTGTATGGATTTACTCCGACAACCACGCCTGATTTTTTTATTTTTCGTGATTTTTTATCTCCGTACATTCCTAGACCTGCTGATTCAATTTCTTCAGCAGTCGCGAAAGCCGCTGAGCCGTGCGAAGTTTCTTTCTTCAAATTTTTTGCACAGAGATAAGTAAATCCCGCACCAATCACAAAACCAAGATATGGAAATCCTGCATAACTACCAATTATTTCAGGAATTGCCTTTTGTAACTCTGCGTCCTGTTGCCAAATATAAAATTTGTATGGTGGATAAATATGAACGTCACCAAAACTCAAGCACGAACCCAGCAATTTACTATAGCCGCAATCTCCCGCCATTTCCTGCGTCGCGTACCAATATGCTATCAACAAACAGATCCCGATTGATATTACACCGATTTTTGTAACTTTCTGCCGATAAATTCTTTCGTCTTCCATTGCTTACTTTGTACTTGCTTGCGACAAACTTTTCAATTCTTCTTCCAAGAAATCTTTCAACTTGCTTACGCTTTCGCCGTTTCTTTAAAGCTGATGAACTATCGCGGAAATTTTTTCCTTACCTTCCTTCAGACTCAATTTTTCTAGGAATCTCTTTGCATGAATGTTTTTCTTCAAAAAAAAATCTTTGCTAAAAATTTTGTGCGACGAACTTCTAGCATCAGCATAATCATGCAGTTCAGGAATCACTTGCAAAAATCTTAAAACTTCATTCTCCTCGCCGTAATGTATAAAATCTATAACTTTTTCAGCATATTTTTTGCAGATCGTAGACTTGAATCAATTCATCGTCCGTTCAAATTTATTCCACATTTAAAAAGTTATATTTTCTATAACATAAACATTAAACTCGTATCCCGGCTCTATCGTTACCGTGTTTTCTATCTCTGCTGATTCCTTCAACATACTTGAAGTCATATTTATCAAATTTGCCGTTGCACCTTGCGCCGCTATTTGCCCCGCCGTGTAAGTGTTTGCGCTTGATGAAACATTTCCAGCCGCCAATGAACCTAGTGCCGCTATTGCCGATCCCATTGTTCCCGCTGATATTTTTCTGCCTGTGTGATGATGGACTTTTCCGGCTATTCCTGTATAACCTGCGCCATCAACTGCGACTATATTTTCTGAAATTGTCCACGATCCGCCATTCGGCAATGTCAACTGCTTGAACGCCACTGGCACTCTTCCGTTGTTCACGGATTTTTTCTCGTAAGCTCCAGTTAATCTACTACCTTGCGGTATCAATAACTTTGTCCCTGTCGCTGTGTCGTAAACGTCCGTCAAAACTTGCGCCATTACTTGACCTTCGACATCTGTACTTATTCCCGTCAAAAGTCGAACAGGAATTACCGTTCCCGCGTCCAAGGTTGAATTGTTCGGTTCAACGTACTCTGTCTTTTTCTGTACTGTTTCACTTGCTTTTATTTCGCTTATCGGTTCTGATAGTTGACTTGTTCCTTCGCCAAATGTGAACGCGATTGCTGATTTATATTTATCGCCTTCTGCATGTGGATTTTTTTCAACTTTTGCAGGTTGTGGCTCTGGAGTTTTTTCAGGTAGTACAGGCATTTGAACTGTCTCCGGTAAAACTTTATATTGTTCCTGCGCGATTGCTGGTACTACTGGTACTTGCGGCTCAACTTCTATAACATTCGTAGGTTTTGGAGATTGAATTTGTGTGACGGATTTTTTAGCATTTTCTTCCGCTTGACGCTGTAATTCCAATTCTTTTTCTTTCGCCTTGTTCATAGCAATTAGACTCTCATAATCGTCAGGCAAAGTATTTTTCGTTTTTTTCACTTTGGCTATTTCTGACTCTGTTGCTATGGGCAAGGTAGCTACTTCTTTTTTCGGCTTTTCGCTGTCGTCCGACGCAAATATTAAAGCTAGCACTAACACTGTTCCAAAAAATGCAGCTATGCCTTTCACAATTTCACGACGAAAGCCAAAAACTTTATCGGGCTTGCCTTCATTCATCGAGTAACTTCCGATTTCTTTTTCTGATTCCTCGTCGTTGTCTTTTGACTTGAGTCCCAAACTTTTTTTGACATGCAAAATTATTTCTTTCAATTTTTCCAACTCTACCACCTCGATTTACTTGCGCTTGATTTTGATAATTTCCTTGTCCGAAACTCGTAATTCGATTTCGTCTGCCACTCTGTCCAAAATATAACAATTGTTACTGAGTTTATAATTCACCATGCTGATCCCTTTTTTGCCCTTGTTTTTAATAAATACGCTCGATAATTTTTTCGGCAAATTGTTGAATTTTAGAATTGTTTTTTCTCCGTCATCAAACACTGCTATCGGTTTACTGCTTGATTCACCGCTGATTTTGTAATTAAAATTCAGCGTTTCAAAATTGCCGTTCAAATTGTCTTGTTCATTTCTAAAATTAAATTCCGGCTCTTCATCGTAACCGTAGTTCCAAGTCACCATTGGATTGTACCAGTTCGACGTGTTGAGAATTAACTGATAACTACGCTTGTTCGTCGTGATTATCAAATTTGTTGTTGAAGTTTCAACCACTGGCTTAATATAAATGTGTGGAACTCCGTCCACTGTCGATTTTTCTATAGCCCACGCACTTGTGTCTCCTCCGCCAACAAATGCAATTTTTTCGCCTTTTTTCAGCGTTAAATCTGTCAAATAACCTGCGCAGCAATAAATTTTATAAAGTTGATTCGGCGCATACCTGAACACTACTGTTGAATTATTTTGACTATTTGCACCGTCCTGCGTGTAATTCACTGTCTTAGATTCACTCGGATTTACCAACACAGCAGAATTTTTCTGCTCATTTTCATAATGCTCCAGTAGTGCAAGAATTTTTTTCTGCGTTTCTTCCAATTCATCAATTCGTGCGTTGACTGATTCATTGACATCAATTTCCTCTTTGATCGCCGCTTTATCTGCCGCAAAAACATCACACTGGTTAAATATTGTAACCATCACTGCCATTGCCAACGCTGTTGTCTTGAAATTCTTCATTTTTCTTCGCTCCAATCATTTTTTATCAACTTTTGTTGTTGATTCTGTATTTACCGCCGACGCATCTTTCGACCATGAAAAGTCGCTTATGTAAAGTCCTATCGGATTCACCGCAAGTTGTTCTTCGTCGTCACTCTTTATCGTCTGCACTGTGAAAATTCCAATGTATGGCGTGACTTTTTTCTCGCCGTTACCTATCATAAAAGTTTCTTCTGTCCAGCGAATCTGATATGAGTGTCCACCTTCCATCGGCAATATTGTTGAAATGTTTATCTGCACTGTTTGATGTCCAAATTTTTCCGTTAGCTTTTCGCTTTTCAACATTGTCTGCAACTTCAGTGCAGCATTTTTCGTCAGAAAACCATATGATGTTGTGATATTTTCTTTGTAGACTACAGGATCGAGCGGTATCTCTCGCGTGTTCTTCAAGAATTTTGACAAAAAATATTTATAGACTGTCTCTCCTGCTTGATAATTTTTGCTCGCATCTACTGTTCCGACATTTCTGATTGCGCCCGTCATAGTATCCACCTCCACAACGTACGGCATCACGTTAGAACTCAGCGATTTATAAACAAGACCGACTGTCAAAAACATTACAACAACCAACAAGCCCATCAACAATCGGCGCAAATTATAATTTTGGATGATGATTTCTCCCTCGCGTTCGTCCCATTTTCGCGCCGCCCTTTCTGCAGGACTTTCAGGCTCATAATTTGTAAATTTTTCCGGCTTGCTGAACAAATTTTTTATTTGCACTCAATACTCATCTCCATTTTTTATTTATCAATGAAATACATTCATAATGAACACATCTCAAAAAATTAAAATTGGCACGACTCTTGTCTTTATTTGGCTCACCGAAATTGTTCCGCTATATCTGCCATCAAATGACCTTTCATTTTCCGCTATTGGCAAGATATATCCTTGCGGCACTTCAAATTCTCCTCGCATTTTCGGTAGTTCATTGCCCTCGCTGTCTGTTTCAAAAACTCGTCCGATATATTTCCCGTCAATCTCAAAATTCAACGTTTCCGCGTCAATTGTATATTTTTCTCCCTCCACAGCTCCAACTTGTTTCAAAAAATTGTGCTTACCACTTCCCCAACCGTTTTTCACTATCAATTTTTTTACTTCATTCGACGGCTCGTAAACTATGTAATCTCCACGCTCAAAATTTTCGCTTGGCACTCTCATATACAAGCCATAGGGCAAACTCGCCGTAACATTTACATAAAACATTTTTGACAATAACCAAAATCCTGCATTAACCATCGCACACAACATCAAAAAAATTATTGCTTTTCTTTTCATCACCTAACCTCCTTCCCAATTCCTTGATGGAGCATATTCTATTTTCTGCAGTCCAAAATCTTATTTTTTTGCTAAAAAAAATAACCTCAACGATTTTTTTCGTTGAGGTTATTTTTCGTTCGACGTTTTTAGTACTGTTTCAATTAATTTCGAGCTTATGTAAAATCCTTGTCGCAATATTTCATCTAAGATCGGCTTAACTTGCGGAATTATTCCTTCAGACTTCGCTTTCAAAATTACTCCCAATGTCCCTGTCACCGTGAATCCGAGAAATTTTGCAGTTTTTTTCGCCGCATTGTCATCAATTACCAGCAAGTCCGCAGAAATTTCATTCGACAACATCATTACTTCAACTTCGCCGTCGTGCAATTTTGCCTGATACATTTTACGATTACTTTTATCCTGTACTTCCAAAACTTTTATCCAACTCAGATTTTGCGACAATTTTAATTTTGCGTCGTCGTCTTTGCTCGTGACTTCCTCAAAAACCGCTCGCGGAATTATTATTTCTCCGTACAACTCTTGCAAAATTTTCAAGCCGTCGATGTTTCCCAAAATTATCAGCGGCGTTGAATTGACTACTACCTTACGCATTTTTTACTTCCTGTAAAAATTCTTCTTCATCATCAAATTGAAAAATCGAAATTTTTTTCTCGCCGAGATATTTTATAAATTCTTTTTCACTCATTCCAGCGACTTCCGCACAATACCCGATTGACACTCCTTGATTTCTATAATATTCCAACGCGACCAGCCGCCGAACAAAATTTTCTGTTTCGACTCTGTTCATTTTTGTATCGTAAAGAATCGCTTCAGGAATGTTTATCGCTATTTGACACATCTTCTTCACCTCGTCTCTAATGATATTACAAATTTTTATCCTTTATTCCAAATATTTTTTCACGCTGTTCACAAAATTTTTCAAATGCCTGCTAACAATACTTTTGTCGACTTTGCATTTCTTTGACAATATCTCAATTTTTTCATTTGGATTGAAAATTTTTGCCAAGATTATTTTTTTGTGGAGTGAATCGCCACTGTTAAAAACTTCTTCAATAGCGTTCAGTAAGCGACAATATTTGTCGTGCTTTTCCGCTATTACTTCGATCCACTCAAAACTTATGACTTCGCGTTGTGAGTCGTACTTTTCTGCGAACTCTACAATTCTTTCCAGCAGAATTATCATACTCGCCACTTTGTCAGGATAAAATACATCCTTGTCGTTCAATCTGTACCGCATAAATTCCGACACTTTTTCCAATACTACATGGTGACGTATATGCAACTGTGCTACTGAAATATTCAATTCCAGTGAAATCGCCACCAATTGCTGTTTCTTTTTGTATTTCAGCAAGATAAATTCTTGTTCTTCTGCTACCAGTGTTTGATAAACCGCGTCAACCATCAACTTTGTCACTTCAATTTTCATCATTCGCGCGTAGATTTTCCTTATATTAGCTGTTGAAAGATAGTCGCGGCAACTTTTTTGCAACTCTATTACATCCTGTGGATTAAGGTTTTCGTGTGCAAATTTATTTTTTAAAGCCTCCTCTGCAAGGTACAGCGTTAGTTCAGGCTTGGCTTTGTGTAACATGTATTTTCACCTTCCAACAAAAAAGGTCGCGAGTTTTGACTCACACCTCAAAATTTTTGCCCCTTGTGCTGAAGTGCGATTTTTTTCTTCCATTTCCATTTCTCCATTTCATTACAAATATTTTCTCAAAATCTGTTCCAATTTCGTTATTCTGTTGTCCAAATTTTTTATGATCGGATTATTTTTGATCTGCGTATCCTTTTCATTCGTCAATAATTCTTGCAACGGCACTTTTAGTATTTCCGACATCTCTTCCAAAATTTCTACTGCATGTGGCTCTTTTTCGCCGCGTT